>Ga0073906_1005684_pt1 | contig 10969 bp, 8 predicted proteins | sample Inofromicrocosms_FD_65485 | JGI IMG/M metagenome (GOLD analysis project Ga0073906, IMG submission 65485) | Mouse cecum microbial communities from Vienna, Austria - Inoculum for glucosamine and mucus D2O microcosms | ecosystem: Host-associated > Mammals > Digestive system > Large intestine > Cecum... | reverse complement strand
TGGTGAGTTGACCTCGACAGATTTAAGGCCGCTTTGCGTGAAAGCCGAATCTCCAAGGATTATATTGGCGGGGAGCTTTACATCCTTGAGATTTGCGCAATAGGCGAAAGCCTGGCTGCCTATGGCGTGTACGGATGCCGGAATCTCGATGTCTGTCAGTGCGCTGTTGGCGAAGCAGCTGCTTTCAATCGTGTTTATTCCTTCTGGCAGAACCAGTTTGGTGATTCCGCTTTTTTCAAAAGCGTGAGGCTCGATATTGCGAAGCGACGATGGGAGTTTGCACCTTGTGAAACCGGCATTCATAAGAGCGCCTTTCCTTATCGCCAGGGTGGGATAGGATATTCCTTTTATATTGACTTCCCCGAATATTGTCACTGAGTCGGCTATTGTCTGGCTGTCATATCCTGTCACGTCGATGTGAGTGTCGGTAATCAGATACCTTATCCCATCAATAAGGAATGACGATTCGTCAATTTTTTTGTAAGACTGGATTGTGGATGAGCTTCCGTCTATTGTGACGATTAGATCTCCCCAGGTGTCAGATGCGCCCGGTTCGTTGCCATCTCCGTTGTTTTCGCTTCCGTTTCCGGAGTTGTCGTTGCCTTCTGTCGCGCCTGTATTCTCGTTGTCAGGTTCGTCAGTGGCGCATCCGTAACATCCTACGGAGAGAAGTGCCCATAGTAGATACTTTGATAACTTTTTCATTGTGTGTTTGTGATGAGTTTATATATTACCGCGAAATTACGATTATATAAGAGAATTACCCCCCCAATTGTTAAAATGGGTTAACGGATGGTGATGCTGGATATTTGTTTGTATGCAATAGTTTCAGAAGGGGTAGCCGACGGAGAAGTGGAAGGTGGCGTCGCGGCGCCAGGAGGGGTGGAGCAGGGGCCATGGCTCCTGGCCGCGGGCGGGGTTGTGGGCTTTCATGCCGAGGTCGAAGCGGAGTAGGAAGTAGGTGAAGTCCATTCGGATGCCTATGCCGTAGGCCGCTGCGATCTGCTTGTAGAATTTCTTGAAACGGAAGGCGCCGCCGGGCTGGTTGGGGTACTCCTTGATGGTCCAGATGTTGCCGGCGTCGATGAAGAGCGCTCCCTCGAACACCCAGAATAGCTTGTTGCGGTATTCGAGGTTGAGGATTACCGATATGTCGCCGCACTGGTTTATGAAGTCTGTAACGGAGTTGCGGCTGTCGTAGGCTCCGGGGCCGAGGGTGCGCACGCCCCATCCGCGCACGTTGTTGGCTCCTCCGGCGAAGAAGCGTTTCTCGAATGGCACCATCGTCGAGTTGCCGTAGGGGATCGCCAGTCCGGCGCCGGCATGGAAGGAGATGGAGTTCCGGGTGGTTATGGCGTGGTTGATCGTGTAGTCGAACTCTCCCTTGACGTATTGGGCGTACTGTATGCCGAAAACACGGTAAACACCCCCCTCGCGCTTCTGCCCGACGAGGTTCGAGATGCCGTAGAGCAGGTTGCCGGCGATCTCTCCGGAGGCGCGCAGGGTGTAGGTGTTTATCTGGAAGCGTTTGCGGGCGTTGTCAAGCCCGGAGGCGGCCGGGCGCCTGTTGGTGATGTATACGGCGTAGCCCATACGCATTATGAAATGATCCTCGTAGGAGTAGCGTAGCAGTGGGTTCGAGGGGGCTATGTGGTCAATGAAGTCGGCGGTTGACTTCGGGAGGTTCACTATGTTTATGTCCACCAGGTCGAGGGTGCGCCGGGCGGTGTTCGAGCGGTTCGCCCATTTGTATTTCCAGGCTCCGCCGAACATCAGACGGGTGTATTCCGGGCGCTCCTGGCGCATGAACGTCAGGGCGAACTCGGTGGAAGCCCTCATCTTGGCCTTGAAGTCAGAGGCGATGAACGGGGCCTTGAATTTCGGGAAAGTCAGCGATGCCTCGGCCGCCAGCTCGGTGTAGCGGTCGTTTATGAGGTTGTCGAGTTTCCCGGAGAGGCTTTCGTAAGCTCCGCGGACCTTTATGTTGAGAATTTCGCCGGCGTGGGCGAGGTTGCGGTTGGTGTATGTGAGGGCGCCCCCTATGCCGAGGTCGCCCTGCGAGTTTGTCCCTTCGAGCTCGGCGGTTATTCCCTGTTTGCGCGTGCGCGACAGAAGGATGAACACGTCGAGCCCCTCCGACTCGCCGTCGAATCCGGCGGGACGCGTTATGATGTTGACGTAGCGCAGCACGGCCAGGCGGTTGAAGCCCTCGTAGGTGCGGTCAATCGCCTGCGAGGAGAACAGTCTGCCTGGTTTTATGAAGCATTGGTCGTCGATGGCCCGCGGTTTCAGGAATCTGTCGGGGCCGTAGAGAATCTTCAGGCCGCCGCAGCATACGGTGTCGCGCCCGGGAAAGTGGAAGTCGTTGGTGTTGTCGCCAGGCGAGAAGTCTGTCACGACGTAGATGTCCCTGAACCGGTAGCGCGAATAACCGCGGTCACGGCCGTCAGGGGCCGCGAGCTGGCCCGAAGGGTCGCCGATGCGGTGTGGCCGGAGCGTCATGGTAAGGTCGACCTCCTTGCTCCCGGCCGCGGTGTCGGCGGTAAACGATATGTATTCCTTTGAGAAAGCGAAGAAGCCGCGGTCGCGCAGGTTTTCCGCGATCATGGCGCGCTGGGCGTCGAGGCGGTCCCGGTCGAGGCGGTCGCCCGGGGCGACGGGGAACCGCGCCGAGTCGGCCATGATGGTCTCTCTCAACGCCGGATTGCCGATTTCATACCTGATGGAGCGGATTCTGTGCGGGGCGCCGGGATAGAGGTCGTAGCGGAGGGAAATCTTCTTCTCTTCCAGGCGCGTGGTGTCGACACTCACGCGGGCCTCGTTGTAGCCCCGGTTCACGAGTGCCAGGCGCAGCTGCCGGGCGCTCTGGTCGGTCAGTGAGGAGTCGGCGATTACCGGCGGCTCCCCGATTTTGCGCAGCCAGCGGTTGAAACCTTTGGTTGAGTCGGCCCCGGAGAGGTTGTATACCCCGAGCTGCATCTTTGCCAGGCCGAGCACCCTGTGGTTGGGTGTCTGTCGCAGGTAGTTGTTGAAGTCCTTTGCCGCTACCCGCGAGGTGTCGGCCACTCTGATTTCCACCTTGTCGAGAAGCCTCTGCCCGCTCGGCACATGCCTTGTTGAGGAACACGCGGCCAGCAGCATCCCGGCCAGCAGCGCGACCGGTATGTGGCGAAGGAAGCGGGTCAGTCCCATAGGGTGTCGCGGATGGCGTATCTCGGGCGGTGCTTTACCTCGTTGAAGATCTTGCCGATGTATTCGCCCACTATGCCGATGGCGATCAGTATCATGGAACCGAGAATCCACACCGACAGCATCAGTGACGCCCACCCGGCGCTTATATGGTCGCTGAAAAAGTATGAGACGAAGACGTAGACCGTCACCAGCAGGGCCACCGCCAGCAGCACCAGCCCGGTCATGAAAATCCAGCGCATCGGGCGCGCCGAGAACGAGGTGATACCGTCGATGGAGAAGCTCAGCATCTTTTTCAGGGGATACTTCGATTCGCCGGCCACGCGTTCGGCGCGCGGATATGTCACCACGGCTGTGTCGAGGCCTATCTGCGGTATTATCCCCCTCAGGAAGAGGTTGCTCTCGCCGTACTGGCTCAGCAGGTCGAGGGCGCGGTTGCTCATGAGGCGGTAGTCGGCGTGGTCGTAGACCGTCTCCAGCCCCATGTTTTTCTGGAAGGAGTAGAAGGCGTGGGCCGAGGTGCGCTTGAACCAGGTGTCGCTGTCGCGCGAGGAACGCACGCCGTAGACAATCTCCTTACCATTGTGGAATTCCCGTACCATCCTGACGATGGCCTCAGGATCGTCCTGGAGGTCCGCGTCAATCGACACCGCGGCGTCGCAGCGCCCGCGGGCGGTCATCAGGCCCGCCAGCAGAGCGTTCTGGTGCCCCCGGTTATGTGCGAGGCTGATTCCCCTGACGCGCTTGTCGCGTAGGTGCAGCTCCTCGATCACCTGCCATGTGCGGTCGCGGCTGCCGTCGTCGCAGCATAAGAGGTAGCTGTCAGGCGCCGTCAGCCCCTCGGCCGCCATGCGGTCGAGGAGCCGAAGGAGCTTTTCAGCGGTTATCGGAAGCGCCTGCTCTTCGTTGTAGCAGGGTATTACGATTGCGAGAACCATTCAAGAGAGGTTGGTTGGAGTTGTCGCGAGTGTGCCGGCGGATTCTCGCGTTAATAGTTGCGGGCTATTACCACGCGGCGGTGGGAGGGGAGGCCGGTCAGCATGTCCTTGCCTTCCTCTTCGGGAGCGTCCACGGGTATGCAGCGAATGGTGGCCTTTGTCTCGGCCTTGATGCGCTCCTCGGTCTCGGGGGTGCCGTCCCAGTGGCACATCAGGAAGCCGCCTTTCTCGATTTCCTCCTTGAACTGGTCCCAGGTGTCCACCTTGCGTGTCATCTCCTCGCGGCGCGCGAGGGCTTTGTCGTAGATGTTCTGCTGGATTTCCTCGAGGAGGTTCTTGACGAATTCCGCGATTCCTTCCAGCGGCTCGACCTGCTTTTCGAGGGTGTCGCGGCGCATCAGTTCGACGGTGCCGTTCTCGAGGTCGCGGGCTCCGATGGCGAGGCGCACGGGCACCCCTTTAAGCTCGTAGTCGGCGAACTTGAAGCCGGGTCGGCGGTTGTCGGCGTCGTCGTATTTGACGCGTATTCCTAGCGCTTTGAGCTGCTCGATCAGCGGCTTGACCTTTTCGGAAATCATCGCGAGCTGCTCGTTGTTCTTGTAGATTGGCACGATCACAACGTGGATCGGGGCTATGTGCGGGGGGAGCACCAGGCCGTTGTCGTCGCTGTGGGCCATGATCATGGCGCCCATCAGGCGGGTCGAAACGCCCCAGGAAGTCGCCCAGACGTATTCGGGCTTGTTGTCCTTGTTGATGAATGTCACATCGAACGCCTTGGCGAAGTTCTGGCCGAGGAAGTGGCTGGTGCCCGACTGCAATGCCTTGCCGTCCTGCATCATGGCCTCGATGGTGTAGGTGTCGATGGCTCCGGCGAAGCGCTCGTTGGCGCTCTTGACGCCGCGGATTACCGGCAGCCCGAGGTATTTCTCCGCGAACGAGGCGTAGACCTCGAGCATCTCCTTGGCCTTGGCCTCGGCCTCCTCGCGGGTGGCGTGGGCGGTGTGCCCCTCCTGCCAAAGGAACTCGCTGGTGCGCAGGAACATACGTGTGCGCATCTCCCAGCGCATCACGTTGGCCCACTGGTTGCAGAGTATGGGGAGGTCACGGTAGGACGTGATCCAGTTGCGGTAGGTGTTCCAGATGATAGTCTCCGAAGTGGGGCGGATGATAAGTTCCTCTTCGAGTTTCGCCTCGGGGTCGACCACCACGCCGTTGCCGGCCGGGTCGTTTTTCAGGCGGTAGTGGGTCACTACGGCGCACTCTTTCGCGAAGCCCTCGACATGCTCGGCCTCCTTGCAGAGGAACGATTTGGGGATGAGCAGGGGGAAGTACGCGTTCTGCACGCCGGTTTCCTTGAACATCGCGTCGAGGGTCTGCTGCATGCGTTCCCAGATGGCGTAGCCGTAGGGCTTGATGATCATGCAGCCGCGCACGGGCGACTGCTCGGCCAGGTCGGCCTTGACAACCAGGTCGTTATACCACTGCGAGTAATTGTCGGCCCGCTTGGTGAGGTCTTTGAGTTCTTTTGCCATGGCAAAGAGATGTGAAATATCTTGTTTCGTCGTTATATAGACCGCAAAATTACAAAAATCTCCGCAATTCCCGAAACGAAACCTGGGATGGGCGTGTTTTTACCAGGAATTATGTTCGTACCTATATGCGATTTCTATTCAATGAAGGTTTATTGGTTGGAATTTTTGGGAAATTGGTAAGGTCGAATTGTCGTGGAAAAGCTAATTTCGCAACTGTTAGAACTGAATTACAATGTTATAAGTATATTTTTGAGTTATGGAAATAGACCTCAGGGAGATACATTCGCCGGCGGATATCAAGGGAATGTCGATGGAGCGGCTGGAGCTGCTCAGTGCGGAACTGCGCGCGGCGCTGACGCGGAAGCTGGCCGCGCGGGGCGGGCATGTCGGGCCGAACCTCGGAGTTGTCGAGGCTACGGTGGCGCTCCATTATGTGTTTGACGCGCCGAAGGATAAGATTGTGTTCGACGTGTCGCACCAGAGCTATGCGCACAAGATGCTGACGTGTCGCATGGAGGCGTTCCTTGACCCCTCGCGTTATGGCGACGTCACGGGCTACACATGCCCCCGCGAGAGCGAGTACGACCTTTTCGAGGTGGGGCACACCTCTACCTCCATCGCGCTGGCGACCGGCCTGGCGAAGGCCCGCGACCTGGCCGGGGGCAAGGAGAATGTTGTGGCTTTCATCGGCGACGCGTCGCTTGGTGGCGGCATGGCGCTCGAGGCGCTGAACTACGCGCCTGAGCTGGGTTCAAACATCATAGTGATTCTCAACGACAACCAGATGTCGATCGCGGAGAACCACGGCGAGCTTTACAACCATCTTGCCGAACTGCGCAAGACTAATGGGACGGCGGAGAACAATATTTTCCGCGCCCTGGGCTACGAGTACATCTATGTGGAGGAGGGGAACGACCTCCGGTCGCTCATAAGGGCTTACAGCGAGGCCAGGGGGCAGAACCGCGCCGTGCTCGTCCACATCAATACGATGAAGGGTATGGGGCTGCCATGCGCCGAAGCCCACAAGGAGCAGTTCCACTACAACGCTCCGTTCGATCCAAAAACAGGGGCTAACCTCGTTATGGCACAAGGCGAGAGCTACCAGGAAATTTTCGCGCACCACCTATTGTCGAAAATGCGCGACAACGGCAGCGTGGTCGGGCTTACAGCCGGAACTCCTGGCGCGATAGGCTGGGGACCGGAGATGCGCGAGGCCGCCGGGAAGCAGTTCGTCGATGTCGGCATTGCCGAGCAGGACTGCGTGACAATGGCCGCCGGGCTTGCCCGTGGAGGCGCGCGGCCCGTCGTTGGCGTTGTTTCCACATTCCTGCAAAGGGCCTACGACCAGTTGTCGCACGATGTGGCTATCAACAACCTCCCGGCGACCTTCGTGGTGTTCTACGGCGGCATGTTCGGGATGAACGATATGACGCATCTCGGGTTCTTCGACATAGCCATGGTGTCGAATATCCCCAACATCACATACCTGGCACCCGCTTCGGCTGAGGAATATCTCGCGATGCTCGACTATGCGGTTGATTCTGCCGCCGGGCCTGTCGTGGTCCGCACTCCGGGGGGTGCCGTGCGTCATCAGTCAACGCCGGTGAATACCGACTTTTCAAAATATGAAGTAGTGGAGCAGGGCGCGGAAGTCGCCATTATCGCCGAGGGATCGTTCCTGCCGACCGCGCTTAAAGCGGCGGAGATTCTCCGCGGCAAGGGAGTCGCACCCGCGGTGATAAATCCGCGCGTACTGTCAAGTGTGGATGCCGGGTGTCTCGACGCGCTGAAAGGATACCGCCATGTGATAACCATTGAGGACGGCATCGTTGACGGCGGTTTCGGCCAGAAAGTAGCCGCCTATCTTGGCGACGCGCCGGTGAAGGTCACCTGCCTCGGCCTGAAAAAGGAGTTCCTCGACCGCTTCATAGTCGCCGACGTTCTCATAGCCAACGGTTTGACTCCCGAGCAAATCGCGGAGATAGCGTAACACCCCGCCGGGACGTAACACCCGCCGGGACGCGGAAACATCCGTAGGGACGCGGCGTGCCGCGTAAGAGAGGCTTATCGGTTTTCCGTATGGGCCAATCTTACGCGGCACGCCGCGTCCCTACGTCATATGTCGCGTTCCAACGTTATATGCCACTTTCCAATGGCGGGGCGGTCAGACGCGTTTCGATTTGGATTCGGCGATGAGTACCGGGCCGGGGACGATGTAGATTTCCAGGCGGCGGTTGTCCTCGCGGCGCTGCCGCGAATCGTTTGGCGCCAACGGCTCGGAGGGCCCCATCGGATAGCCCATCAGTAATTCGGTCTGGCGGGCGTGTTCGTCAAAGTAGTCATAGAGGGATACGATCCGGCGCTCGGTGAGGTCGAAGAGGTATGGTTCGGAACCGGTGTCGTCGGAATGCATGGCGAGAATCACCTTGAAGCGTCCCGGCACCCGGAAGTACGGCAGGAAGTTTTTCAGCAGGGTGTCAGCGCCCGGCAGCAACGCGGAGTCGTTGGCAGCGAACAGCTTTGACGCGGGAATGGAGGCGATGACCACCTCTCCCCGGCGCATCGTCTCGATCTTGTAGCCCATCTTCTGCAACGAGCGGGCCTCGCGGAGCATATACTCTTTGATGTAGGGCTGCTGCTTCTTCGGGACTTCGGGCAGATGCAGGTTCTCATGGAGAGAATATTCCGACAGGTCGACAGCTTGTCCGGATGTCTCCGGCGGGGTCGCGGCGTTGCCGGCCGGAGATGCCGCGACGACGAATAACGCGGCTGCCGCTCCCGCGAGGAAGCGGCAGAGCGCCGTGCGCGCGGAGCCGGTGTCAGAGCACGGAATCCTCATAGTCGATTTCCGCGTGAACCATCAGGGGCACGTCCTGGGGGTCGACACTGGCATCCCGGTCTTTGCGGAGCATGCGGGTCACATAGTCGATGAGGTCAGGTTCGATATCCTCGTCGTCGTCATCGTCGCTGAGGTCGACGTCGAGCATGCCGTTTTCCTGGTAGAAGTCCCATATCATGTCTATGACGTTGAGAACTTCGTCGTCGGGATATGTCGGCCGGCTTGCTTCCGCGAGCCTGGCGTTGATAAACTCTATCGCTTTTTGTTCGTCAAATTCCATAACGGTTGGTGTGGCTGTTTATTTAAAGACAACCGGCGGCGGTCAATTGTTTATGTCGAGCAGTCCCTGCGGGAGGGATAGCAGGAGGTGGTGGCGTTCCTGGTCGATTTCCTCGATCATGGAGCCGTCGGCCACCGGGAGCATAAGCCTGCGTCCCTGCCGGTCGCGCACGATGAACAGGTAGTTGTCCGTGGAGTCGTCAAGCTCGATGATTTCTCCATGTAAGAGTCCGTCGTCGCTTTCGACGGTGTAGCCGACGAGGTCTTCGGCGTAGAAGCCTTCTTCTTCCACCTCGGCGGAATCCTCGTCACATTCAGCCGCATGGCTGTTGGCGGAGCTATGCTCGGCTTCCAGACGGCTGATGTCGTCGCGGAGGGCAAACAGGGTGGCGGGGCAGAGGCTGGCGGCCTCGACTTCCGAGGCGACGCCGTCAATTGTCAGCAGGACGGTCTGCGAGCTTTTGGGGCGGACGGCGCGGATGAAGAACGGCACGAAAATCCCGTCGATTTCAAGCACGATGCAGCGTAGCGCCGAGAACTCGCCGGAATCAAGGGGGCTGGATGCCGTGATTTCGCCGTTGATACCGTGGGGTTTCTGGAGCCGCCCGATTTCCTTCAACTCGGTCCGTAGAATCATTTCTTTTTCTTCTTCTTGCCTTTGGCGGGTGGGAGCTCTATGTTGAACTCGCACAGGTGCGTGGTTTCGGGACTGAGAAGCACGCGTCCCGCCGACAGCTCGGCGAGGTCGGCGAAGATTTTCGCGTCTTCCACTCCGTCGGGGTTCACGGCGAGCATCTGCTTCTTCATGTTGTTGGCCAGGAGCATGACGGCCTCGTCGCGTTCGGGGCCTTCGGGCATTTCGGCGGCCTCGTCGATCATGCGGCGCGTCAGAATTCCGTATTGGCGCATGTTGAAGCGGTTCTGGGGGTACGGAACCACGTCGGGCCCGGTCTTGAGGTCGGCGGCCTGTATCACCTCGCAAGGGAAATCAATGTCGAGATTGAAGTCGGCCATGATCATCAGGTGGTCCCAGAGTTTGTGGCGGTTCTCCTCCTGGCGCAGCTCGGGGAATAGGTTGCCCATCGCGCGCACTATGGTGTGCGCGCAACGGGTGCGTTCGTCTCTGTCCTCGATTGCCAGGCAATGGTCGACCATCCGCTGGATGTTGCGCCCGTATTCCGGCAGGATCAGCTGTTTCTGGTTCGTGTTGTAGTTGAGCATCAGCCTTTGATGAGGTTATGGCCGGTCATTTCGGCAGGTTGTGGGAGGCCCATTATGTGCAGTATAGTGGGTGCCACGTCGGCCAGGATGCCGTTCTCTATGGTTGCGTTCTTGTCGTCGGTCACATAGACACACGGCACGGGGTTGAGCGAGTGGGCGGTGTTGGGGGTTCCGTCGGGGTTCACCGCGTTGTCGGCGTTGCCGTGGTCGGCGATGATTATCACCTCGTAACCGGCCTTGCGGGCGGCGGGAACGACCTCTTTCAGGCAGTTGTCGACAGTCTCCACGGGTTTCTGTATGGCGGAGTACACGCCTGTGTGTCCCACCATGTCGCCGTTGGCGAAGTTGACGACCGCGAAGTCGTATTTCTCCGTGAGGAGGGCGTCGCGGAGCTTGTCGGCCACTTCGGGGGCGCTCATCTCGGGCTGGAGGTCGTAGGTGGCCACTTTCGGGGAGTTCACCAGTATGCGGTCCTCACCATCGTAGGGGGTCTCGCGTCCGCCGTTGAAGAAGAAGGTGACGTGGGCGTATTTCTCGGTCTCGGCTATGTGGAGCTGTTTGAGACCCTTAGACGATATGTATTCTCCCAGCGTGTTGTCGACGTTCTCTTTGGGGAAGAGTATGTGCAGCCCGGTGAAAGAAGCGTCGTAAGGGGTCATGCAGTAGTATTGCAGGCCGGGGATGGTCTTCATCCCCTGTTCGGGCATGTCGTGCTGGGTGAGGGCGATCGTAATCTCCTTGGCGCGGTCGTTGCGGTAGTTGAAGAATATCACGCAGTCGCCGGGCTTGATGGTGCCGTCGACGGTGGAGTTGTTTATTGGCTTTACGAACTCGTCGGTGACCCCCTCGTCGTAGCTCTCCTGCATGGCCATGACCATGTCGGTGGCCTGTTTCCCCTCGCCGTTCACGAGCAGGTCGTAGGCGACCTTGACGCGGTCCCAGCGTTTGTCGCGGTCCATGGCGTAGTAGCG
>Ga0073906_1005681_pt1 | contig 10981 bp, 13 predicted proteins | sample Inofromicrocosms_FD_65485 | JGI IMG/M metagenome (GOLD analysis project Ga0073906, IMG submission 65485) | Mouse cecum microbial communities from Vienna, Austria - Inoculum for glucosamine and mucus D2O microcosms | ecosystem: Host-associated > Mammals > Digestive system > Large intestine >... | reverse complement strand
TCCTTGGTTGCTGGCATCTGCAACTTTGACCGCTTAGCTTAATTTCGCAAGAGGTCTAATGTATAGAACCGCCTTCTGGATCATAGCACAAATCTTCATTATTGAATCTTGTCAAAATAGCAAAGAGAGTTCCTGTTGTATACTGATCACCCTTCTTTGACTCCGGGTTCACCACTAAAATCTCAGGGACTCCTACAGGTGCCTGATTTTCAATCGCTGTCATTGAGGGAATTTCCTCCGTTTCAGCGGAAGTAATCTCTGCACCAGAATTATGCAACAAATCGCTGGTTACATTAATTGCCTTAGAAATGTCAAGATTCTGGTAAGTGGAAATATCCAAAGCAGGAATATCTTGACTCTCAGCAGAACTTGTTGCTACAGGCCCTCCTGCCAAATCGAAGCAGATTGAATCTCCATGGTCTGCTGACATGGGGATTGTTGTCTCGATATCGTGGGCATAAAGCGGAGTTGTAGCCGTGGGATCTACGATAACCGAATCATCTTCTGAATAGCTGGCAGACGCAGTTGGAATCCCAACTGAGATAGTAATAAGTAGGCTGAGCATCAACGCAATTATCTTTTTCATTATGTTTTCTCCTTTTGCTATTTTAAGCCCTCAAATCAATGGCTGGTATATCGACAGATCTCAACCAGTTTCCACTATTGACCGCAAAATTCGTTAAAAAACAGTTCGCAATCTGTCCGGCCTTGTCATCGACAGTAAATTGCAGGAGCGCCGAAACAAGATACTTATCCATGCCGTCCACGTCGAAGAGGAAGTCCGTGCTCACGCGGTGCTCCTTGCCGCTGGCGTCCCGGTAGGAGGCCCAGGTGGTGGCGGAGGTATCCTTCGCGGGGTCGAAGGGGGCGCGGTGGACCGTCTGCTCCACCTCCCGCTCGTCAAGGTAGATTTTGCCGATCACAAGGTGCTGTTTTCCGTAACTGCCGCCTTTCTGGTAGAACCACTTGAAGCCCTCGGGCGGAGCCTGCTTCTCGTCCATCAGACACTGCTGGTTCAGGGGAAAACGGTTGTTCCAGGCGGAGTTAAAGTTTCTGGGGGTATACTGGGTATAGTTCGCCGTAATCTCTTGGAGGTCAAAGTCCTCATAGCCCGGGCGGTCCTTGGTATAGGTTGTCACGCCATCTGTCAGCGCAGAAAGAGCGTCCTCGGTCTTATAGTAGTAATCAGAATTGTAGTACTTCCAATCGCCGTTAAAACTCTTTCCGCCGGAGACATATTGCTGGCCCTCCGCGTCGTTCCTGCTTACGGCGAGTTGAAGAATCTTATTGCGCATTTCTTTGTAAAAAGATTCTGTCTGGGACTGGACCACCCACTTGGAACCGCACAGGAGCGGATGGGGATAACCGGCCTTGTTACAGTCGTTGATAAAGCTGTCCAGCATGGATTCAAACTGATCAGACAGCTCTTCTTTCGACAGATTTCCATCCAGGAAGCTGCCGATGGCACAATCCGCCTGATGCGTGAGCTTGCTGTAGGCGTCACAACTGGTCGAGTTATTGGCAAGCGTTCCGTCTGTAAAAAGGCGGCTATAAAATGCCCGATTCTGTGCCGGAGTGAGGAAATCCGGTGAGTTGCGCTTCCAGTCGTCCGTATCGACCGTATCCTGCCCCGCTTCCGGCTTCGCGCCGCCGACAGTCAGCAGGTGGCTGATATTTTCAACCATATAGGTCCTCCCCCCGTACTCTAACTGCATTGGCTTCGCTCCAGGGGTGTTACAACTATCGATTCGATTGATCCTTATCGTCTCCTTTCTTATTATCTGTGTTCTCCTTACAATCGGGTAGCAACTATTAAACGATTCTGACGACCACCCCCACCATATATTTCCAAGTGTCCCATGGACATAATAGCACAGCCCCTCATACTTGTCAATGCTATATATTGACAAATCATTTTATTTTTGTATAATGCTATTTGGAAGGAGAAATACAATGAAAAAAATGGACAGCACAGGACATTCCTTCCTGGCCTATTTTAAGCGTGCCACCAGTCCTCTGCTCGTCCTGCGCCTGCTTCTTGAAGGACCTATGTACGGCTATGAGATTTCTCAGATGATGAAGCAGCGCAGCGGCGGGGCATTTACCATCTCCGTGCTTTATCCGGTACTCTACCGCTTGGAGGAGCAGGGATATGTGGAGATCGTCCGCAGCGAGGTGGTGGATGGCCGGGCCAGGAGCTATTATGCCGTCACCGATGCCGGACGGGCCTATTTGGAGGAGACCATGCAGGACTACCGCATGATCTCCGGCATCTTTGACGGATTGATGGGAGGTGAGCATGATTGAGCCGCAAAAGTGCGATTGACGGCTATTGCCATTCGGTGGACAAAGCGCTGGAACTTCCAAAGCACCACAGATGTCAGCTTCTGGCAGGTCTCAAATGTGAGCTGAAAGAGCGGTTCCCTCTGACAGTGAATCCCACTGAGGCACAGCTGTATGCAGAAATTGGAGAGCCGTTCAAGGTCGCAAAAGCTCTGGCAGAAAGCGTCCCCGAGGAAGAACAGACGAGATATCTCAAACGAAAACGCAGTATGATTCGGATGACGCTGCTCATATTATCCGTACTGATCGTACTGGCTTTAGGCATAGCAGGATACCTGTTTGCAAATGGTGGGGTCGTCACTATTGAAACCACGCACTATGCGGATGGGATTCCAGAAGACTTTCCTATTGCTGGAGAACATGAATTTACCGTTAAGCATTACGACTGATAAAACGAAGGGAGATTCACAATGAAACGTTTTTCTGCTTCTGTTGTCGCAGTACTCCTGCTCTTCAATATGCTGCTGCCTTATGCGAAATGCACCGATACGACTGTAGAGCGGATCGACTATGATGACGGCTCTTACGCTATTGTAACGACTACAAGTTCCGGCGCCACACGGGCGCAGACTGCGGACAGTAAACAGTACACTTACTATGATCCTCTGGGCAGGAAGTGCTTCTTCTATATTTTGTATGCTACTTTCACCTATGATGGCACCACCAGCAGCGCAGATTCCAGCACCGCTGAAGCGGGCATATATCGTGACTGGTCCGTTGACTCGCACAGCGAATATACCTCTGGTCGTACAGCCTATGGGAATGCGACTTTTTCCAGCCCCAGCGGCGGGACACGCCCAGTCGCTCTGACACTTACTTGCAGTGCAAATGGGCGCGTGGAGTAAACTGCCAGTTTTTCCGAGAGGACGACAGAAAACTACCATAAAAGCACTTAAAAGCGCAGAAGCCATAAACGCGGCTTCTGCGCTTTTTCAATTTCTGAGCTTGTATGCCCGCTCCAGCCTGCGAGACAGCATCCCGCCGCCTCCGATCCCCTGCCTTGGCATCTCCGCTGATCCGCAGTCACTTGTTCCCTCCCCCTTTTAAAAGTCAAAAATCATCATTGCAGTTCTCTCTCTCATATGCTATAATATGGAAAATCTTATGGTCCCTTAGGGGACCTGGAGGAAACTATGAGCAAAAACTTCCATCGGGACTACGCCGAGAGCGTCGGCCACTTCTGCCAGAGCCTCCCCCCGGACCGGAACGTCACCGCCCAGGAGGTGGACACCTACTTCCGCGCCTGCACCCTCTGCCTCTGGGCCGCCAGCGGAGGCCGGGGCGGCGACGTCATAGGCATCAACCAGCTCTACACCGACCGCCAGGTCAAATTCTCCCCCGAGCAGTTCGAGAAGGCCATCTCCTTCTATCGGAACAATCCCAATTACACCGTCGGCGTCCCGGAGTTCTTCCAGCGCATGGTCCAGGCCGACGCCGCCAGCGGCGACACCTACAGCCGCACCTTCGCCGAGGTCCAGAAGAACCTCCTCATGCTCTCCGCCGCCTACGACGGCTCCTTCTCCTTCGCCGAGAGCCGCCGCATCACCCTCCTTTACGGCCAGCTCACCGACGCCTGTGACAAAGCGGGCGTTCCCCCCATTCCTCTGACCCCGGGCCCGGACCAGTACCTCCCGGAGGACCCGGCCTCCAGGCTGGACGCCGGGAAGGAGCTCAACGACCTCATGGACGAGTTCAGCAAGGTCATCAACCGGGACCGCACCCGGGGCGTCTTCGACGACTTCTTCGGCGCGCCCTCCAAGCCCGTCCCCGGGGACCCCATGTCCCCCCTCCCCGTCACCGGCGGCGGAGAGCCGGAGAACCCTGCCGGGAACACCGCCTCCGCCTCCGGCAAAGAGGAAAAGCCCCCCGAGGAACCCTCCCGCCCCACTCTGGAGGAGGCCCTCGCGGAGCTGGACGAGCTCATCGGCCTGGACATGGTCAAAAAGGACGTGGAGAGCCTGGTCAACCTGGTCAAGGTCCGCAAACTCCGCAAGGAGCGGGGCATGAAGTGCCCCGACATGAGCTTCCACCTGGTCTTCTCCGGCAACCCCGGCACCGGCAAGACCACCGTCGCCCGCATCGTGGGCAAGGTCTACAGCGCCCTGGGCATCCTCTCCAAGGGCCACCTGGTGGAGGTGGACCGGAGCGGCCTCGTGGCGGGTTATGTAGGCCAGACCGCCATCAAGACCCAGGAGGTCATCTCCAAAGCCCTGGGCGGCGTCCTCTTCATCGACGAGGCCTACTCCCTCGCCCCCGCCAATGCGGATAAGGACTTCGGCCAGGAGGCCATCGACACCATCCTCAAGGCCATGGAGGACCACCGGGACGACTTCGTGGTCATCGTCGCGGGCTACGCCACCCTCATGCCCCGGTTCATCGATTCCAACCCCGGCCTCAAGTCCCGGTTCAACAAGTACCTCTATTTCGAGGACTACAACGGCGCCCAGCTCTTTGAAATCTTCCAGGGCCGGGTCAAGCGCAATGACTACCGCCTGGACGAGGCCGCGGAGACCGCCGTCAAGGAGTACTTAGACGAGCTCTACGAGGAGCGGGACGCCAACTTCGGCAACGCCCGGGACGTGCGAAACCTCTTCGAGCGCATCGTCGCCCGCCAGGCGGACCGGGTGGCCTCCCTGGAATCCCCCACCGACGAGGACATCCTCACCATCACCCAGGCCGACCTGGAGGAGGTCCTGGACTGACCTAACCCCCTCCAAAGAACACCCGCACCGCCAGCGCCGCCGCCATGAACCCCGCCAGGTCCGCGGTGAGGGCGGCGGGGATGGCGTACCGGGTCTTTTTCACCCCGGCGGCACCGAAGTAGACGGCGATGGTATAGAAGGTGGTCTCCGTACTGCCCAGCATCACCGCCGCCACCCGGCCAATATAGGAATCCGGCCCGTGGGCGGCCATGAGCTCACTGCCGACAGCCAGCGCCCCGCTCCCGCTGACGGGGCGGATAAAGAGCAGAGCCGCCGTCTCCGGCGGGATGCCCAGCTTCTCCAGGAGCGGCGCGGCCAGCTCCCCCAGGAGGTCCATTGCCCCCGAGGCCCGGAGCATATACACCGCCGTCAGCAATCCTATCAGGGACGGAAAAATGCGCAGGAGGATGCCCAGCCCCTCCTCCGCCCCCTTGGTGAGGGCCGTGTACACGTCCACCCGGCGGATGAGGCCGAACACCGCCACAAAGGACAGCAGCAGAGGCACTAAAAGGGTTGAAAAATCCATGTTCTCCCCCTAATCCCGCCAAATTTTGGACAGAATCTTCGCCGCTGTGAGCCCCGCCGCTACCGACAATACCGACGCCATCCACACCGCCGGGAGAATATCGAAGGCACTCTGCGCCCCCAGCGCCGCCCGGACCCCCGCCACCGTGGTGGGCAGGAGCTGGATGGAGGCGGTATTGAGCACCACCAGTCTGCACAGCTCGTCGTCCGCCCGGCCGTTGGTGTGCCTTGCCATGCGCCGCGCCGCCTGGATGCCCAGGGGTGTGGCCGCGTTGCCGAGGCCCAGCAGGTTCGCCGACACATTGCCCGAGAGGGCCTCCAGCGTCTCCGGGTCCCGGGACGCACGGGGGAGCAGACGGCTCAGGACCGGGCGGAACAGCCGTCCCAGGGCCTCAGCAAGGCCGCAGGCCCTCATCACCCCCATCACCCCGCTCCACAGGCACAGCACCCCCGCCATGTGCAGGCACAGCTCCACCGCCGCCGCCGCGCCCTCCAGGGCCGCGTTCCCCACCGCGCCAACGGTGCCGTTTATCAGACCAAAGACCACCGACGCTGTCACCATCAGCGTCCACACCCAGGCCATCGCCATTCCCATTCCCCCTGTTTTTGGAAGCTCTTTTTCCACATCGCACCCCATTTCTACGGGAGAATGGGGAAAAGTATGCCAAAAAATCAGGGGCAGCCCCCTCTGAGGCCGCTCCTGAGAAAAAGTTTTCCACAATATCAAGGGAGAAACGAAATGAAAAGTGACGAACATAAGAAAGTCATATATGTCGCAACAGTTTGCATAATAGGTGCTATAATCATTTGCTGCATCCCTTATTTATTCCATCTATTTTTAAACTGATCAAAAGGAGAGAGACAAAAACCATGGAAATCTTTGGCACTGTCCGAAAAGTGGACGCTACGGGCCGCATTGCCCTGCCCGCCGAGATGCGCCGCACTCTGGGCCTCACCGGCGGGGACACGGTAGAAATCGTCTCCGAGGGCGCGGCCCTGGTCCTGCGCAAGTACCAGCCCACCTGCTTTTTCTGCAGCGGCGCGAGGGACATCTACATCTTCCGGGGCAAGAACATCTGCCGCCGCTGTCTGGAGGAGCTGGAGCTCTGGTCCGCGCCCCAGGCAGGTCACGAGGACCGGATGACCTCCAGCGGCCTCCCGGACCAGCTCCCGTAGAGGGAGAAACTGTCCTCCAGCCCCTCCGTCACCGCAACCGAGCCGTCCTCGCTGATGAGGATGCACTGGAAGCCGCCGTGGGCGCGCCAGTACTCCGCCGCCCGCTCCCTGCCCATGACGAAGAGGGACGTGGAGAGGGCGTCCGCCTCCACGCCGCTCCCGCTGACCACGGTCACGGAGGCGAGGCCGCTCTTTGCCGGGTACCCCGTGGCGGGGTCGATGATGTGCCAATAGGTCTCCCCGTCCTCCTCGAAGTAGCGCTCATACCCGCCGGAGGTGACCACCGCCTGGTCCCGGATCTCCAGGACCCCGGCATAGCCGCTGCCGTCGGGGGCGTGGACCGCCACCCGCCACGGGGAGCCGTCCGGCTTGCTCCCCAGGGCCTGGACGTTGCCCCCCAGCTCGATGATGGCCGAGGAGACCCCCTGGGCTTTCAGGGAGGCCATCACCTGGTCCCCGGCGTAGCCCTTGGCCACCGCTCCCAGGTCGATCTCCGTCCCCGCCGGGAGGGTCAGCGTACCGCCCTCCAGGGATACCCGGTTATAGTCCACCCGGTCCAGGAGCTCCCGCAGCTCCCCGGCCTCCGGCACGCGGTAGTTTCCGGTGGTGAATCCCCAGGCGCGGACCACAGGATAGACGGTCACGTCCAGGGTCCCCTCCGAGGCCCCGCACAGCTCCAGGGCCTTCCGCAGAAGGGCCGCGGTGTCGGAGGATACGGGGACTGCCGCCCCTTCGCTGTGGTTGGCGGCAAAAATTTCGCTCCCCTCATCGGTGACGGAGAGAAGGGCCTCCAGCTCTTCTATGCGCGCAGACGCCCGGTCTGCCGCCGTCTGCCCGTCGGGGCCGTAGACCGTCAGCTTCATCACCGTGTCCATGGCCAGCAGTGTGGCGATATGGCTCTCCTCCTCCGCCGGTTCCTCCGGCGGGGGAGGTTCTTTTTCACAGCCGCACAGTAACACCAGCACCGCCAGCAGGGCGCAGAGGAGACGAGAGGATTTCATAGATCAGTTCCTTTCAGAATAGGTGGCATAAGGGTGTGCAGGGCCGGGGCCGTCCCGCCCTGCGAATGGAGGGTCGTTCAGAGGATGTTCTTGGATAACGCGCCAATTTTCTACCGGAACGCGTGGACATCCTCCCCGCTGATGTCGTAGGGGGTGGTCTGGTAGACGAAGTAGTTGAGCCAGTTGCTGTAGAGGAGGTTGGCGCAGGACCGCCATGTCATCCGGGGGGCCTGGGTGTCGTCGTCGTTGGGGTAGTAGTTCTTGGGCACGTCGATGGGCTTGCCCTGCCCCTTGTCCCGGAGATATTCCTGCTCCAAAGTCCGGGCGTCGTACTCGCTGTGGCCGGTGATAAAGATCTGCCGTCCGCTCTCCGTAGCCAGGGCGTAGATGCCCGCCTCCGGGGAGGTGGCCAGGATCTTCAGCTCCGGCGCCTTCTCGATGTCCTCCCGCCGGACGGTGGTGTGCCGGGAGTGGGGGACCATGAAGACGTCGTCACTGCCCCGGAAGAGCATGTTGCTCTTTCGCTCCACCACATGGTGGAAGACGCCGAAGAGCTTCTTCTCCAGGGGCACCTTGGGGATGCCGTAGTGGTAGTAGAGCCCCGCCTGGGCCCCCCAGCAGATGTGGAAGGTAGAGTGGACATGGCTTTTGGACCACTCCATGATCTCGCAGAGCTCCTCCCAGTACTCCACCTCCTCGAAGGGCAGGTGCTCCACCGGCGCGCCGGTGATGACGAGGCCGTCGAAGTTCCGGCTGCGCACGTCGTCGAAGTGGCGGTAGAAGGCGAGCATATGCTCCTGGGGGGTGTTCTTGGGCACATGGCCCCGGGGGGCGATGAGCTCCAGCTCCACCTGGAGGGGGGTATTGCTCAGCAGGCGGCTCAATTGGGTCTCGGTGGCGATCTTGGTAGGCATCAGGTTCAAAAGCAGGATTTGCAGGGGCCGGATGTCCTGGGTCATGGCCCGGTTCTCGGTCATGACGAAGATATTCTCCTCCGTGAGGGTCCTCACGGCGGGGAGCTCGTTGGGGATTCGGATGGGCATAGCTTCTCTCCTGTGTCGCTTTATTCCACGGTGAAGGGCGTCCAGTCCATGTGGTCATAGACCATCATATCGTTGGGCCGGGTCATGCCCAGCTTTTTGTAAAAGGGGATTGCGTCCTCGTTGGCGCAGGTGTACATGATGATGTTTTTCTCGCCGCCCGCGATCTCAAGGGCCTTGCGGACCAGCGCCGTGCCTACGCCCCGGTGGACCCAGTCCCGGACCACGCCCAGGTCCGTGAGGAAGAGCCAATAGGCAAAATCCGTGATGGCGAGGCAGACGCCGATGAGGCGATTGTCCGGGTCTCTTGCGGTCAGGCTGATGGCCGCCCGCTCCAGCAGGACGGGGATGCGCTCGGCAAAGCGCTCCCTGGGGTACTGGGAGCCCAGGCCGGTGTGCTTCAGGAATTCGATATATTCCGCCGCCGGGACTCGTTCCTCCCTGATCACGTATTCCATAAGTCCCCCTCCGCTCAGGCCTCTGCCAGGGCCTGCTCCAGGTCTGCGATGAGGTCCTCCTTGCTCTCCAAGCCCACGCTCAGGCGGACCAGGTCCGCGCCCACGCCGGCGGCGTCCAGCTCCGCGTCGTTCATCTGCCGGTGGGTGGAGCTTGCGGGGTGGAGGCAGCAGGTACGGGCGTCGGCCACATGGGTGGCGATGGTACCCAGCTTCAAATGCTTCATGAAGGTCTCCGCGGCGTCGCGTCCGCCCTTGACACCGAAGCTCACCACGCCGCAGGAGCCCTTGGGGAGGTACTTCTTTGCCGCCTTGTGGTAGGCGTCGCCGGGGAGGCCGCTGTAGCGGACCCAGGTGATCTTAGGGTGCTTTTGCAGGTACTCGGCCACAGCCTGGGCGTTTTCGCAGTGGCGCTCCATGCGGACATGGAGGCTCTCCAGGCCCAGATTGAGGATAAAGGCGCTCTGTGGGCTCATCATGGAGCCTAAATCCCGCATGAGCTGGGCGGTGGCCTTCTGGATGAAAGCGCCCTCTCTGCCGAAGCGCTGGGCGTAGATGACGCCGTGGTAGCTCTCGTCCGGGGTACAGAGGCCGGGGAACTTGTCCGCGTGGGCCATCCAGTCGAACTTTCCTCCGTCCACGATGCAGCCGCCCAGGGCGGCTGCGTGGCCGTCCATGTACTTAGTGGTGGAGTGGGTGACGATGTCCGCGCCCCATTCCAGGGGGCGGCAGAGGATGGGGGTGGCAAAGGTGTTGTCCACAATGAGGGGCACGCCGTGGCTGTGGGCGGCGCTGGCAAATTTTTCGATATCCAGCACGGTGAGGGCAGGGTTGGCGATGGTCTCGCCGAAGACGGCCTTTGTGTTGGGGCGGAAGGCGGCGTCCAGCTCTTCAGGCGAGCAGTCCGGGGAGACGAAGGTAAACTCCACGCCCATTTTTTTCATGGTGACGGCGAAGAGGTTATAAGTTCCGCCGTAGATGGAGCTGGAGGCCACGACGTGGTCTCCGCAGGAGGCGATGTTGAAGACGGCGTAAAAATTCGCGGCCTGTCCGGAGGAGGTCAGCATAGCGGCGGCGCCGCCCTCCAGCTGGGCGATTTTTTTTGCCACGCCGTCGCAGGTGGGGTTTTGCAGGCGGCTGTAGAAGTAGCCCTCCGCCTCCAGGTCGAAGAGCTTGCCCATGTCCTCGCTGGTGTCGTATTTGAACGTCGTCGATTGTACGATAGGAATCTGCCGGGGCTCACCGCTGCCGGGGCAGTAGCCTCCCTGGACGCAGATGGTCTCAATATTCATAACTTTTTCCTCCTTGAGGCGTCGTTGAAAGTTTTTTTACTTTCTGCGCTTTCTAAAAAAGATACATCACTCCAGAGGATTTGTCAACGATAAGATAAAATTCTTCTCTGTTAGCCCCGGGGGCTCCGCGCCCCCGGACCCTCGGTGACTTTTTGTTCGGACAAAAAGTCACCAAAAAGCCGCTTAAGAAACTACGTTTCTTAAGAATCTTCCTTGATTACGGGGGTTTTTTGTTTACGCTACGACCTGGTAGTCTCTATTTCCCCAATAACTTCCCTGGGCCGATGGCAGTCGAATCTCCGCCACAACTCCCTGGCCCTTTAGTCTTCTTCGTTGGGTTCGCCTCCGAGCGGCACGATTCTATGAAGAGACTACCGGGCCACCGGCACGGTGCGGGCGAGACTGCACTTCTTGTTGTGTGCGCATGGCGCATCCCCTGCGCAGTCC
>Ga0073906_1005675_pt1 | contig 10986 bp, 23 predicted proteins | sample Inofromicrocosms_FD_65485 | JGI IMG/M metagenome (GOLD analysis project Ga0073906, IMG submission 65485) | Mouse cecum microbial communities from Vienna, Austria - Inoculum for glucosamine and mucus D2O microcosms | ecosystem: Host-associated > Mammals > Digestive system > Large intestine >... | reverse complement strand
ATCTGCTTTCTGAACAATCAAATTCAATTCAAGAAGCGCTACATCGCCAAGGTTTATGATGATCCGAAGTCGCCTGCCCTAGTCGTGGGGTCTGCAATTCACGCGATGATTGAGCATAAACTCAAAGGCGAATCGCCAGAAGATGCTATTACGGCAGGGCTAGAAGTTATAGAGAATGTCGCTGATTACGAAATCGACTACGGCAAAACTGGGTCGCGCGAGAAGATGCTCAAAAACTATCAATCACTCACGAATGCAGTGCTAACAGAATTACCGGACTATCGAAACGTTATTGGCATTGAAGAGAAACTCGATGCTGAAGTCTCAATTTCTGGCAAGAAGGTGCCGATGACGGGGCGGATTGATATGGTGCGGGACTTGGGCGATGGAACAATCGAACTGCTCGATTGGAAAAGCGTGACAAGTTACTCCGCGCTAGACGAAGAAAATTATAAGTATGTGTTTCAGGCCTGGATTTATGTATTGTTAGCGGAGCTGAAATACGGTAAGCCAGTGGCACGCGTTGTGTTCCAAGAGATTAAGAAGACACTCAATCGCGATGGTTCACCACAAATCCAAAGTTATATCCTATCTCGGCAACAAATCATGGAGGCGAATGATACTGTCGGGCGCATTATTAAAGATGTCTACGACTATATCTCTAGTCCCGACGCCAAGTATTTCCCTAACCCGAGCGATTTGATGAATGGCACACAGTCGGTCGAGATTTACGCGCAACTTAAAGGTACGACGATTCGGACGGTGCATGCGACAGAACGACGAGAGAAATTTGCTCCGGTCAATACGGTTGTCGCCGAAGATATTGTTAAAGGCGAAGGTACGGAAACTGAACGCATTATGGCAAAACTAGCCGAGTTTGGGATTGGTGGAAAAATTGATGAAGTTGTGAAGAGTAACGCTGTGGAAACTTATATGTTGAAGCCGAATCGCGGTGTCAAAATGAGTAAAATCGCAACTTTAGGGGATGATCTCGCGTTAGCACTCAGTTCCGAAGCAATTCGCATTATCGCTCCGATTTACGGCACACGAACGGTTGGGATTGAAGTTCCAAAAGAGCAGACTTTCCCAACCTGTGAAGCGAAATCAGTTGGCACGTCTATCCCGATTGGTATCGATACAATGAACAATGTGGTTTACGATGACGTGGCTAAAATGCCGCACATGCTCATCGGCGGACAAACTGGCTCAGGTAAGTCGGTATTCATCCGGAATATTATTATGAGTCTCAAAAACTGCGATGTTTCTGTGGTGGACTGCAAAATGATTGATTTTGCCGATTTAGACAATCAATATTGTGAGGTAATCGAGGAACGCGATGATGCCATGGCTCACATTAATCATCTCGTAAAACTTATGGATCGACGTTATCGACAGAAGGTCAAGAACGGCAAACGTAAAGTATTAATCATCGACGAATACGCTGATTTGATTATGGGTTTAGATAAGGATGAAAAGAAAGAGTTTGAACAAAGCCTATGCCGGCTACTTCAGAAAGCGCGTGCGGCAAATATCAATGTCATAATCGCCACACAGCGACCGAGTGCCGACATCGTATCGCCAATTATCAAAGCAAATTGCCCAGTTAAGGCTTGTTTGCGTGTTGCTACGGCAAAGAACTCAGAAATTGTGCTAGACGAATCTGGAGGTGAGAAGTTGCTCGGTAAGGGCGACATGTTATATCTCGGTTCAGGCAAGATTAAGCCGGTGCGAGTACAATGTTTCGCACCGATAGGAGAATAAGATGGCAGATCTGAAGAAAGAATATACCTCAATCGCCAAATATGTAGGTGATTGGGGTGAAGGACTCAACAAGGTCAAACTCATCGGAAATATCCACAAAAATTTGATGGGCGTGAACGCGATGGGTGCAGCTCGACCAATTGAAGATTTGGCATACTTTCTATTAGTAGCGAAACAATACGATCTCAATCCTTTGCGGAATGAGATTTATGCTACTTATCAGAAAGTAAAGCAGAACGATCAGTGGCTAGAAAAAATCGCACCAATTGTATCCATCCATGGATTGCGTAAACTCGCGCGTCGTTCCAAAAATCCGACTTATGCCTACACTGGCAAGGTGGTTTTTGAAGAAAAGGATGGCGAACTTATATCAGCCACGATTGAAGTCTTTGGGCGATTTGGTAACGACCCAACGCCTGTCAAAGTAGCTGAATATACAGCCTATTTGGAAGAGTTTGTTAAAACCAAGGTTGGCAAAGATGGCAATACCTACCGCACGGGTAACTGGCGCACAATGCCGCGCGTTATGCTCGCAAAGTGCGCTGAGGCAAATGCAATCCGTATGGGCTTTGATATTGGTGGGGCTTACGTCGAAGAGGAAATCGACAAAGTCGGTGTCGAGGAAGTGCTAAAACTCGGTGACGGAGAGGAGGAAAAATGCTAGGTTTAGTATTGTTTATCTTGATAGCATTGATGATAATTGATGGTTTCGCTAGCACACTAGAATTATCTTGGTGGGTCAGTCTTATACTACTAGCCGGCAATATCATTCTATTTGGGGCGCTAGTGGTAGTAGTGAAAGGAGCATTGTGAGAAAACTGAAAGTATTCTTTGCATTGTATGATCGTGAAACTAGGCAGAACCAGATTATATGTCGTGAGGCCGATATTAAGGATGATGGTACAGCTATCATCCATCTTAAACCGATTGGAAAAGACCGGTTGTTGGAGCGGGAAGCTGGTGATTGGATAGAAGCGGAAAATTTTAACGTTTTCTGGCGAAAGCCCCTAGAAGAAAAGGCTAAGGCAATTGCAAATAACTTATTAAAAGAAAAGGAGAATACTAATGGCAGGAACTAGAGCAGGCGGTCTCAAGGCTGCTGCAACGAATATTAAAAAATACGGCAAAGATTTTTATCGCGAGAATGGTCGCAAAGGTGGTCAGAATGGTCACACTGGTGGTTTTGCCGCTAACCCAGCATTGGCTCGGATTGCTGGTGCTAAAGGTGGACGGATTTCTCGTCGTGGGCCAGCTAAAAAGATAGCAGCCGAGTATTGAGATGGGCAATTTTATTGCTAGGACGCGATTACGCGGCACTATTGAATACCGTAAAGCAACATGGCTAGATGGGCATTTTGGTAGTGGAAGGTATGGGGTAAGATTCAAAGATGACCCTGAAAGGAGGGTTTATCCAGAAGAGCAATGCGCCATAGCCGCAGACGATAAATATCTACTAGGAGGTAAAGAATGACACAGAAGATTTTGACGGGCGCACAAACTGAGCATTGGCTTGATAAAGCCAAACGAGAGAAGACGCCGTGGACGACTAAAGAGCGTAATAAGCGCCAGATCGCCTGTCCAGGTAATCATATCCGGATATCAGCGGAGGCTTTGGTAAAAATGCAGACAATCCGCAATAAAGGTCAGAAAAAGAAGCTCTCATTGATCGAACAGCAACGTCAGTGGGAAAAAGAACATCCAGAGGAGGTTTGATTTTATGGGGTCAGTTGGTAAACAACACAGCAAATTTGATCGTGCTAAGCGTAAGGCTAAATATGAGAGGCAATATAGTCGCACCGAGCAGAATAAGGCACGTCACGTCGCCAAAATGACGCAAAATAATCCTAACTATCCAGCGAGGAAAGATAAATGAGAGCAGTTATAGAATACAACAATAAACGCGTCGACATTAAGACGCCGATTCGCAAAGCCGACGCCGAGCCTGAGACGCTTGAAGGCCTGCGCCAGATTGTACTAGAGTCCTTAATCTCGCATGGTCTCAAGGCTAGCGTTCTACTTACCGAAAAAGAGGAGAAGTAGAATGGAAAGCATTGAGAAAAATATTCACAGCACTTTATCTGGAATTGTAGAAGTCATCAAGTGTGTTATGGACAGCGTGCTTGCCGTTCCCATCCCGTTAGACAAGTTTATACTGAATGGTGATGCAGCAATTCTAATCGCTAAAAGTGGTCAAAAAGTTGTCATAAAACTTCACCCTGACGATGAGTATGATGCGCAAGTTGCGTTTTTACGGTGCTACCTCGTCCTTACCAGCTCGATGAGTAAAAACAAGGCAAGCCGATTACTTAATATACTTAAGGGCCTAGATGGGCGCAAAGAACCTACAGTGATGACATTTAATGGGAACGGTTTGGGGGTGGAGGAATAAAAATGCGTGGACAATTACGAAGCGCCAATGGCTCGGACTTTGTCGCTCGAGAACACTACGAAAGAGTAACGAGTATGCGGTTAACTAGAGAAGTGATCCGCTTATTACCATATATCCAGTACGTGCTTATGAACAATCAAGTATTTGATATAAGTAAAATTACACTGGAAGAAAATGCCATAATACAGGAGCTTAAAACTAAAGGTTGCCTCTTTGACCATAATGGTCATATTCATTGCACTCTTGAGTTTTGGACGGTTATAAATGAAGTTCTATATCTAGCATATGTAGATTATGAGGAGGAGTAATCATGCCGCTGTTAAACTATACAACTAAAATCTCAGCCGATAAAACTGTTGCTGAGGTGCAGAAGTTACTCGCCAAAGCTGGTGCATGCGCCGTACTGTCGGAATATGACGAACATGGTAACGTATCATCAGTCTGTTTCAAGATGCTTGTAAATGGCAGAGAAATTGGCTTTAGATTACCAGTTGAGCCCGATAAGGTTTTAGGTGTCCTAAGGTCCCAAAGGGGCGTAGCCCCCAGTTATCGTAATTTAGATCAAGCACATCGCATCGCTTGGCGTATTGTCAAAGACTGGATTGAAGCGCAACTTGCGATTATTGAAACTCAGATGGTTAAGCCAGACCAAGTATTCTTACCATATGCTATTACGTCAAGTGGTGGAACATTGTACGGAGAAGTCATGAGCCGTGGATTGTTGAATGCAGGGGGAACAGATGCTTGAAAGACTTAAGGAAATTATGGGATCAGCAGTATTTTGGCAGACCGCAACGTTTATTGTTGTGACGATAGGCTTAATAGCTCTTGCTATTTGCGATCCCCACAGGAGCATGGAAAAACAAGCAAATTATAAGGCGTGGTGCGACTCAATATCTGGAAAATTTAGTGGTACAACGTGTTTTGTGGAGGGGGTGGAGATGAAGATGGAGAACGAGAAGTGACAAACATGGAATGTAATTATTTCCCTCCGGAGAAATATGACTTTATCCCTCTAAAGGATATTAACGGATATATGGTTGTCAAAAAACATAGGAAGGAGGAAGCTGAAAAATGATTATTAAAAACACCGAAAAGCAAATCTTACAAAAGTACTATGCCGAGCGGATTAAAAGTCGAGCCACCAATCTGAAAGAGATTATTCAAAGCGATAAGCAAGATGTTTTAGCTAACACTCTTTTAGATATTAAAGAAGACGCAAGTAGAATGTGCCAGATTCAAAATGAGTGGCTATACGATAATCAGAGAGCATTCGAGAAATCAGAACAAAAGATTGAGAATAGAGGAGAGGCATGAGTTTACTGATCTTTGGAATTGTCTGCGCGGTGCTACTAGCTATTGGGGCGTGGCTTGATGAAAAGTGTTTGATTGGAGTATTCGAACCACTAGGAATAGTATTTATGTGGATAGGGGGGCTAGGAATATCTGCTACTTTTGTCGTCTGGTTCGTCTTAATCTGCAGTGGATTAGGATTAATTAGTCTATGAGTAAGTCTAATTCTGGCAGATCCGCCGCAATTAAAAAGGACGAATTCGACCCAATTAAAAACTTTCAGCCCATGCCAAAACGGTTTATAGTGTGGGATACATTGCATGAAGATTGGCGCAAGTGCAAGTTACCGGGGTCGCGCCATTGGGGGTATGTTTTCGAGCTTCATCAACTGTCTGTTTTTCTAGTCAATGCAAGTAATAATGGATTACCACATACTAGATTCAAAATCTTCCAATCCACTGGTCTCTTTGACGAAGACGGTGAGGAGATATTCGAGGGATCAGTAGTAAGAGACTTTGACGAAGCAATCGGAGCGGTTTATTACGACACGGAAGAAGGGGGATATTGGGCAAATAGTTCTGATGGAGATAGTTTTGAGCTAGCAGACTCATCATGTGATCTGAAAGTTTTGGGCCACATCCTCTCAAACCCAGAGCTGCTGGAGGAGAAAGATGATTAACGAGAATAGGCCTGATGACTACTTTGGATGCTATGTATGGCTTCCGCAAATCCGCAGAGGACAAGACAATGTGGATTTTAAATATAAAGTAGTAGGAATGCTCAGGAGTAATTGCTGGAGAGAACCGCCTTTTGGACACTATGAAACCAGACAGCCAATACTGCATGATGATTCTCAGCCAGTTTTAAACGTAATTTGTTGTGGTGTTTCCGAGGAAAAAGTCGAAAGAGTTGCACTCAAAGACGTTATCAAAATGTATGAAAACGATGACATTACGCCGATCAATTTTAAGGAACTACTAGAGGAAGCATGAGAAAACAGCCGCATTTTAGTTCTCTCCGTATGGACTGGAAAACGCCCAAGGCGGTTTACCAAGTGCTTGACGCAGAGTTTGGATTTGACTTTGACCCATGTCCTCCGAAGCCCACCTTTGACGGGCTAGCAATAAGTTGAGGGGTGAATTATGTGAACCCTCCCTACGGCAGAGAGCTACCAAAGTGGATCAAAAAGGGCTACGAGGAATGGCAAAAAGGCAAAACTGTAGTTTTCTTAATCCCATCAAGGACAGACACAAGCTGGTGGCACGATTACTGTATGAAAGCATCAGAAATATGCTACATCCGCGGCCGGCTAAAGTTTGACGATCAACCAAACCCTGCGCCATTCCCGAGCGCAATAGTAATTTTTAGAAAGGAAGATAAGTGAGCAAAATATTCTACACCTCTGACCTCCATCTCGGCAACGCCAATATCATCACTTACGAAAATCGGCCATACAAAATGGTAGCAGAAATGAATGCCGATCTCGTCTATAAGTGGAATGCCAAAGTAGGCAAAAATGATGAAGTCTATGTATTGGGCGATTTTTCATTCAAGGGTGTACAAGAAACGATTAGATTCCTAGACCAACTTAACGGACACATCCATCTCATCCATGGTAATCATGATGAGTTCATTAATAAATATAGTTTCGCCGAAGCGATGACGCGTGGCTTGGCGGAACATGTAGAGGATGAAGGTTGGTATAAGAAAATAGACGACAACGGCCGCGAAGTAGTCCTCTGTCACTTCCCGATCATGTATTGGGACGGTATGGATGACCGTGGCTCATACCACCTTTACGGTCATATGCATAGTCGACCGAACATGCAACATCCGCATAAGGACGCATTTAACGTCGGCGTGGATGTGAATAGTTATTATCCAGTTACGTTAGATGAACTATTGGAAAGGAGGAAAGGTTTATGATGCCAAGATGTCATCACAGAGGTTGCCGACAAACTGGCACAGAATATTTTGGTAAGGTTTGGGATGTCGAATTGGATGGATACCACCAAAAATGGGAGAACCCAATATACCTATGTCCAAAACACGCTAAAAAGTTGCGCAAAATGCTTTGCGTGAATTTTGAGGAGGAAAAATGAAACGAAAAACTAATCGGGGGGGGGCAGATTTACATAGACCCCAACCAAATGACGATTGACGAGGGGGTAGAAAGGAAGAAAGGCGATAGAGATGATAACTAAACCAGAAGAAATTCTACAAGAAAAGATCGCTAATTATCTAGTTCGAAATTACCCAGATGTGTTATTTCACTCAGACTTTGGAAGCGGAACTAAACTTACTCCCGGGCAAGCCAAGAAGCAGAAGCGCCAGAATGGTGGTCGGAGAGCGTGGCCGGATTTGACTATAGCCCAACCATATACAATAAACCCGTCAAATCCAGTCCCACCTAGTAGGGCGGTCAACGGTCGAGAATATTGGGGTAACCAGCATGGGCTATATATCGAGCTCAAAAAAGAGGGCGAAAATATCTTCGCTCAGAGAAATCTGAATGACCCAAATAAACTAAGTTTGGATGGTAAAGTCTATGCCGACAAGCATATTAGGGAGCAAGCGGATGTTCTATATAGGTTGAGACAAGTTGGATATTGCGCTGAGTTCGCCGTGGGGTTTGACGAAGCTACTGGTATTATTGCCGACTATCTCGGCAAGCCACACAAACAAGAAATTGAGTTTTAGGAGAAGGAGAATGTTAAAAGTTTTAGAACTATTTGCTGGCATCGGAGCTTGTTCCAAAGCGCTCTCCAATCTAGGTATTAAGCATGAGATTGTGGACGCTGTGGAAATCGACAAGTTCGCCATCAAAAGCTTTAACGCCATTCACGGTACAGATTTCAAGCCACAGGATATTACAAAGTGGGATAAGAAATATTACTGCGAAGCATGCCAAAGGCTAGTTGGTAAAGATGATGAATGCCCTCAATATAAGACCCTTCTATCACCAGCACGGTTGAATGTTGACTTGATTATGCACGGCTCACCTTGTCAGGACTTCTCTGTAGCTGGTAAAGGTGCAGGTGGCGATGAAGGTTCAGGCACTCGCTCCAGCCTATTATATGAAACTTTGCGCATTGTTGAGGAACTTCGACCGAAGTATGTAATCTGGGAGAATGTACCAAATATCTTGTCAGAAAAACATCATCACAACTTTGCCAATTATCTTCGGCGTATGCGAGAACTAGGTTATGTCTCTCAATATACTAAACTCAATGCTAAAGATTTCGATGTACCCCAGAATAGATTGCGAGTGTTCACGGTGAGTGTTTATCTCCCAGATAAAGCTTCAGGATGGGATGATTTAAACTGGTTAGATGTTTTCCACTTCCCTGAACCAATCCCGCTAACTAGAACTCTGAAAGACGTGCTCGAGCCAGAAGTGGATGAGAAGTACTACTTAAGCGACGAGAAAGTCGCTAATATGAAAATCTCACACTTTGAGCTAGATAAATTGTCGAATGTAAAAAACGAGAACGAAGAAGCTAGAAGTATTAGGGCTAGCAATTTTAAGAACCCTCAGTGTGTGAAAGTTGGCGACCTAAACATCAAAGGTCATGACGCCATCAGGCGGGTATATTCTCCAAAAGGGCTATCTCCGACTCTAACTACAATGGAAGGTGGTAATAGAGAACCTAAGATTGTTGCTATGCGAGGTCGCAACCCAGAAAATCCTTCTGACCGTATACCTACCGAGCAGAGATTAGAAGTGAATAGCAAAGGTGTCAGCAATGCCCTAACTACAGTACAGAAAGATAATCTGGTGCTTGGGCCAGTTTGTCTGAATCCAAAGGGTGGCAGAAATGGGCAAGAAGGGTTACAACCATCTCTAAAAGATAGGATTTACGATAGTGACGGCGTTGCGTGTTGTTGTGCCACTTCTACGTTTTTTATGCCTAACTATACCGACAAATTAAGAGTGCGAAAATTAACTCCTAAAGAATGTTGGCGATTGATGGGTTTTTCTGATGAAGATTTTGATAAGGCGAGCAAAATCAACTCGAATTCTCAACTTTATAAGCAAGCGGGTAATTCTATTGTGGTAAATGTTTTGGAGGCAGTTTTGTATAATCTACTAATTAAAAAGGAATAAATGGAAGTTTACAAACCACGGACAAAGCACGAAAAATAATAAACAGGAGGTAATAATGGATACTAAAGGAATCGTTCAAATCATGCTGGATGAGTTATGTGAGCGTGGTTTGATTAAACAACAGAAGCGGAGTGCGTTTAGTAGTACGGAGTTGTTGCTTTATCACTACAACGATTTGAAGCGCTCCATCGACGAAAATAAATCGGAGATCGCTCACCTGCGAGAAAATGGTTGGCCAAAGCGCAGCGCGTCAGTAGTTGGGCAAGACCATATTGACGGCGGTGAGAGTAAGGATGAGTTTATTTTACTCGAAGAGCGTATTAGCCATCTTGAGCAATCTAACGTACGGACAGAGGCTATTCTTCAAAAACTTAATCGGCTGATCAAGGATTTTGCGTTATCACGGTACCCGGATCTGATACAGCGATTATATTTCGATGGTAAGACACGCGAAGAATGTGCCGAGATTTACCAGTGCGATGTAGCGACGATCTCGCGCAACAAGAGCCGAATCATCAACAACATTAAAGCAGTTCTATTCCCTAACGAAATTATCAACGAGTTAGGGTGTTAAGAGGAGAAGACATGGACATATTATCATTTTTTACCGGGACGTTGTTTGGCTGCGTGGGTACGATTATAGCCCTCGTTATCCTGGCGGTTTCTATCGACAAGAAAGCCTAACGAAAACTACACTCGAACAAATACGCCCAAAACCCTGCTTTTACCGTGTTTGTTCGGGTTTTCTAGAATCGTCTTGCCTTTATATTTAGTGCTATATCTGGTATAATAGAGATGTCTAAAATGCATTCTAGGAACATCTCGAAGTCGAGATTGGGCTAATGTTGACCCCGTGATTTCGAGGCCTTGAATGTGTTTTGGACAATACATAAAACATTAGCCCATTTTTATTGGGCAGAAAGCGAGAAGAACAAGATGGCAATGGAGGAAACAATTGTCGAAGGAAAGCGATCAACAGCATGGCTAGTTTTGCGAATGTGCTGGGATATTTTTATGATGATGTTCTTGATTGGGATTTACTGGTGTATTCGGGATATTATTAAATATAATACTACTAGATTAACATTAACGACCAGACGTATTTCCGGGCATCTTGGGCTTATCAATACGGATGAGTTGGATTGCCCTTTGCGACAAGTTACCGGTGTGAGAGTCAAGCAGGGGATGTTTGGGAGGGTGTTCCATTATGGGACGATCACTATTACTACAGCAGCTAACGTATATGATTTTGATTTGATGGAAAATCCAAACAAACTTCGTACTCTTATTCTACAACAAGTTGAGAAATCTGAAGATGACCGTTACGACCGCCAAGCCGAGAAAATTGCCAAAGCCGTGAAGGGCTAATTTTAGCCAAACCCCTCCGAAAATGCCACAAACCGCGCACGGAGGCACACTTTACATGCCTTTTTTT
>Ga0073906_1005674_pt1 | contig 10988 bp, 12 predicted proteins | sample Inofromicrocosms_FD_65485 | JGI IMG/M metagenome (GOLD analysis project Ga0073906, IMG submission 65485) | Mouse cecum microbial communities from Vienna, Austria - Inoculum for glucosamine and mucus D2O microcosms | ecosystem: Host-associated > Mammals > Digestive system > Large intestine >... | reverse complement strand
ACATCGGCCACCTGGACGCCAACGCCCAGAAGCAGCAGTGGAACGTGGCTATCACCGCCATTTCCAATGCCGCCAACTCCCTTTCCCGCAGCAAGACAGGCGCTTTGATGGTTCTGGAGCGCACTACCAAGCTGGGGGAGATCATCAAAACCGGCACGGTGGTGGACGCCGTTCCCTCTGTGGAGCTGATCGGAAACATCTTTTTTGTCAATTCCCCCCTCCACGACGGGGCGATGATTATCCGGGGCGGAAAGATTTTTGCCGCCGGGTGCTACCTGCCGCTGTCGGACAACCATGAAATCAGCCGGGAGCTGGGGACAAGGCACCGGGCCGGACTGGGCATGAGCGAAAACTCCGACGCGGTGGTGATTATTGTCAGCGAGGAGACGGGGGTCATTTCGGTGGCCATCAAGGGCGAGCTCACCAGGGGCTATACCACCGAAAGCCTGGCCAAGCTGCTGAACACAGAGATTCTTTCTGACAACGACGACCAAGCTGCCTCCGAAAAGAAGGAGCCCTTCTGGAAGAGCAGGAAGAACAAGTAAACGTCAAGAATTTTGATAAAATCAGGCAAAGCCGCCAGCGGCATATCATGCACAAAGGATTGGTTAAACATGAAAAAAAATAGGTTCACCTTTCAAAATCTCTTTCAAAGCAACCGTTTCCTCCAGGTAGTGGCGGTGGCGGTCGGGCTTCTCTGCTGGTTTTTCGTGGCGGCTTATGTCAACCCGGATCAGGAAGCGGAATTTATGGTGACGGTGGATGTGGCCGACCGGAAGGATGTTCTGGACCAGCTGGGGCTGGAAATCATCGGGGACTCCAAGGAGACGGTGCGGGTCAATGTAAAGGGAAAGCGCTTCCGCCTGAGCCAGATTGAGGCCGGAGACCTGGTAGTGCGCCCCAACATGAGCCGTATCGACGGCCCTGGTGTGTACAAGCTCGCCCTGAATGGGGAGAATGAGGACCTGGAGTTTTTAAGCCTCACCCCCAGTACAATTTCCGTCCGTCTGGACGTTTTTTCCACCAAGGTGCTGCCCATTGAGGTGGAGCTGACCGGCTTTTCCGTCCCGGAGGGGTATATCGGTCAGACCCAGACCATTTCTCCCAAAAGCGTATCCATCACCGGCCCGGAGGAGCAGCTTTCCAGGATTACCCGATGCGTTTTCCGCTATAACCTGGACAATCCAGTGCAGCGGACGACGATTGTAAAGGGAGGCATCGTCCTGCTGGACCAGAACGGCAATGAGGTAACGGACGACCATATCTCCACCGATATACAGACCGCCTCCCTGACCATGCCGGTTTCCCGTATCCGGGAGCTTCCCTTTGTGCTGCGGTTCATCAACCTTCCCCCTGGTTTGGAGGAAGGCGACCTGACCTACACCCTTTCCAGCTCCAAGCTGGAGGTCGCCGTCCCCACCGACGCCACCGACCGCTATACCGAAATTCCCCTGGGGTATGTGGACATGAAGGAACTGGAGCCGGACAGTGTCTTTGTCTTTGACGTTGCCGACGCCCTGCCCGCCAACTATGAGAATGTCCGCAACATCGAAAATGTGGTGGTGGAGTTCAACATGGAGGATGTGGAGGAAAAGTACATCAATATCGACAATTTCCAGATACTCAACCAGTCGGGCGATTATGAAATCACCGTTACCACCAACCGGCTTTCCAACGTCAAGGTTTACGGGCAGAAGGACGTGCTGGAGGAGCTGACGCCGGGGGATTTTGTGGCGGAGATTGACCTGAGCTCGCGGGAGATACTGCCGGGGCAGTTCAGCACAGGGGTAAACATCTATGCACCCAACAAATCGATGGTGTGGGTGTCGGGTGATTATTCGGTGATTATCCATGTGGTGGAAAAGGAACAGAACCGGTAACCGACACACGATGATTCGTTAAGAAAGGGCTGAGAAAACCGTGAAGACAGGTTTTCTCAGCCCGTTTTATTATCTGTATTACAAAAGCTTTTTGGCAAAGGCGACATTGTGCGGCATCTGATGAAATCCCAGCTTTTTATAAAAGGAATAGGCCGGAACATCGTCGTCTGTCAACAGGAAGAGATGGATAAATCCCATATTCTTACAGGCTTTCTCTATTTCAGACACAAACAGCGTGCCGGTTCCCTTTCCCTGTTTGAAGGGACTGATGCACAATTCGTCAATACAATATTCTGTGCCGGAATACCAATGCTTTACGTGTCCCATAGATACGGCGACCAACTCTTTTCCCTCATATAATCCAAAGGTGAGCGAATTGCCCTGCCCGGTCAAATCCTGAATGTAGAGCTGTAATTGCCGTACGTCAGACCAGTCGTCGTTCCAGGGCTCCCTTGTAAAGACGCTGACAAACAGCTCCCTGATCTCGTTCTCCGCGTCTTTATCCAGCCGTCGAAAGGAAAATTCATTCATATTGTCGTTCCTCTCTGTTATCCTCAGTTGTTTTCCGCCGCATCCGCGTTTTTTAGATAAATGCTGGGGGATACGCCCTTCACCTTTTTAAAGACGCGGGAGAAGTACAGCGGATCGTCATACCCCACCGAATTGGCAATGTTGGAAATGGTCAGCTTGGAGTTGCGTAGCAGCGAACAGGCCCGGTTGATCCGGTACTGGGTCAGGTAGTCGTTGGGGGAAAGCCCCAGGTGTTTGATAAACACCCGGTACAGATGGCTCCGGCTGATGCCGATGCTGGCCGCGATGCTGGAAATGTCGATGGAATGGGAGTAGTTGTATTGGATAAACTTCAGGGCGTTTTCAATGTAATCGCTGGTGACGTCCGTCTCGTCCCGGTCACAGCCCCGAAGGTCGATCAGCTTGCCGAGGAACAGGTACAGACGGCCGATCATATTCAGCTCGTCGGTGGGCTTGTTGCCGCGGGCATCATAGATGTCCGTCAGACGGCGGCACAGCTCCTCGTCGGGGAGGGAGAGGACAAGGCTGTCCCGGCGAAAGGGGGTCAGCTCCAGCATACGCTGCACTTCCGTACCGTTAAAACCCACCCAGCAGTACTGCCAGGGGTCCTCTGTGTCGGCACTGTAGGAGACAATCTCATTGGGATAGACCAGAAACAGGTCCCCGGCCCCCACAGCGTAGGTCCTGCCGCCGCATTCGTAGGAGCCCTTTCCGGAGATGACATAGTGGATCAGAAAATGGTCCCGGACAGCCGGACCCCAGGAGTGCCCCCTCTCGCACTGCTGCATACCGGTGTTGTATACAGCGATAGCAAGGCTTTCCTTGGTTTTGGTCTTATAAGAATATTTGAAGAAACTGTTTTCCGCTCCGCCGCCGTTGCTGTTCATTCTTTTCCCCCTCTTCTTTTAGAAAGCTCTGATAAAACTACGTATCCAGTGTCACCGGCCAGTGTCACCGAAAAGAGATTTTCAGACGGCTTTCTTCCATTATAAACGATGAGAAGGGAAAAAACAACAATCGTCCATGAAAAAATCTGATTCCGTGCGTTGAAATTTAGGCGGGTTTCCAGTATTATGATTAAAGAGGAAGGTGTTTGCCGCCGGAGCGGTGCGGGAACGCCGGACATTCAGCCGCGGTTTACAACAGAAAGGGGATTCTATCATGCAGGCTTTAGCGTACAAAAAGGCGGTTTCAGAGGGGAAAATTGACCAGCAGTTCATATACCTTTACGGAAAGCAGGCCCTGGACAGGCAGAGGACCCGCTACTGCCGGGCCATAGACAGCTTTATAGAGATTTTTGGGGACCTTGACGTGGAGCTGATTTCCGCCCCTGGCCGGACGGAGATTGGCGGCAACCACACCGACCATCAGCACGGACGGGTTGTGGCCGCGTCGGTGGATATGGATATCCTGGCGGTGGCGGCCAGGACAGAGGAATTTTCCATTCAACTCCAGTCAGAGGGATATCCCATGAATTTTGTGGACCTCTCCCAACTGGAGGCCCGTCCGGAGGAAGTTGACAAGTCCAATTCCCTGCTGAGGGGGGTCTGTTCCCGGTTCCGGCAGCTTGGAAGACAGATAGGGGGACTGAAGGTTTACACCACCAACAACGTGCTGAAGGGCTCCGGCCTTTCCTCCTCCGCGTCCTTTGAGGTCCTTGTGGGGTCCCTGCAAAATATCCTGTATAACGGGGGAGAAATCGCGCCTACGGAGATTGCCCAGATTGGGCAGTATGCGGAAAATGTGTACTTCGGCAAGCCCTCCGGCCTGCTGGACCAGGCGGCCAGCGCCATGGGCGGGTTTGCCGCCATGGACTTTGCGGACCCGGAGGCGCCTGAGGTGGAACGTATCGACTTTGACGTAGAGCGTTATGGCTATGCCCTCTGCATTGTGGACACCGGCGGCAACCACACCGACCTGACCCCGGACTATGCCGCCGTTCCCCAGGAAATGAAGAGGGCGGCGCAGTTCTTTGGAAAGAGCGTACTGCGGGAGGTGGACGAGGCGGAATTTTACCCCTCGGTCCGGGAGCTCCGCCGGGCCTGCGGGGACCGGGCTGTCCTGCGTGCCATGCACTTTTTCCAGGAGAACCGCCGTGCCGGCGAGATGGCGCGGCTGCTGAAAGCGGGCAGCTTTGAGGAATTCCTGAAGGTGGTCAATGATTCCGGAAATTCCTCCTATATGTACCTGCAAAACACCTACAGCCCCTCCAACCCCCAGGAACAGGGAATACCCCTGGCGCTAGCCGTTGGAAAGAGGCTGCTGAACGGCAGGGGGGCCTGCCGGGTACACGGCGGCGGCTTTGCCGGGGCGGTGCAGGCATATGTGCCGCTGGAGATGGCTGAAGAGTTCCGGCGCGGAATGGAGGAGGCCTTTGGAGAGGGCGCGTTCCATCCCCTGCGAATTCGTCCCTGTGGCGCATACTGCATGAGCTCCAATTGGTAAGGTTCAAAAAGTTTTTCCTGTCTCCTGGTTAAAGCGGTAAAAAGGTATTTCCGCCCTAGAAGCATACAGAAGGATAAGCGAGTTTCCCCTGAAAGAAATCATCGCGTCCACGAGAATCTGTAATATATAAAAATTCTAAAAAAACCTCTGAGTTTTTTTAAAAGAAAGAATTGCAAAAGTGTGAATAATATAGTATAATGTATCCTGATATGATTTCGTCGGGAAATCAATGGCGGAAAAGGCTAATCAAAAGGTAAGGAGATAGGATTTGTATGAACGTTGATTGGATGTTTGCATTTACGGTGCTTGTCACTGGTATTTTGGTGGTGTTTCTGGTACTGCTCCTTCTGGTACTGCTGATATCAGTTATGGGCAAGGTTATCAGCAGCATCAGCGGACAAGGGACCCCGTCATCCGGAAAAACATCCTCCACAGCTCCGGCTGCCGCACCGAAAGCCCCCGCTCCGGCACCCAAGGCGCAGGCCGCGCCTGTCGTTCCGTCCCAGGATGATTTGGGCGACGACGTGATAGCGGTGATCAGCGCCGCGATTGCCGCCGTCATGGATGAGCAGGGCATACCGGAGGGAAGTTATACCGTCAAGAGCATCAAGAGGGCACGGGAAGCGCGTCCCGCCTGGGCCATGGCAGGTATGCAGCAAAACACACGCCCCTTTTAACGGCGGACGGATTCAAGGAAAGGACGGATGAGAGAATATGTTTTCAACCATTATGGAAACCATTACGGACATCCTGGTGAACTCCGGTTTCGGCCAGGTGCAGTGGCAGCAGCTTGTCATGCTGCTGATTTCGATGGTTCTTATTTATCTGGCGGTTGCCAAAGGCTATGAACCCCTGCTGCTGCTGCCGATTGCCTTCGGTATGCTGCTTGCAAACCTTCCCGGCGCCAACCTTTCCTCCTACAGCGAGGGAAGCTTGATTTACTATTTATACCAGGGCGTAAAGATGGGCATCTACCCGCCGCTTATCTTCCTGGGAATCGGATGTATGACCGATTTCGGACCGCTGATTGCCAATCCCAAAAGCTTTCTTTTGGGCGCCGCGGCTCAGGGCGGTATCTTCCTGACCTTCTTTGGCGCGCTGGCCCTGGGCTTTAATCCTCAGCAGGCCGGTTCCATCGGCATCATCGGCGGTGCGGACGGTCCTACCGCTATCTTTACTACCAGCAAGCTGGCTCCGGAGCTGCTGGGCTCCATCGCTGTAGCCGCTTATTCCTATATGGCTTTGGTGCCTATCATCCAGCCTCCCATTATGAAGCTGCTCACCACCAAGAAGGAGCGCAGCGTTGTGATGGGTCAGCTTCGCCCTGTTTCCAAGCTGGAAAAGATTGTCTTCCCCATTATGGTGACAATCATCGTTTCCTTTATTGTTCCCGATTCCGCCGCCCTGGTGGGCATGCTGATGCTGGGCAACCTCTTTAAGGAGTCCGGCGTGGTGGACCGCCTGAACAAGACGGCCCAGAACGAACTGATGAACATTATCACCATTTTCCTGGGTGTTTCGGTGGGCGCTACCGCTACCTACGATCACTTCCTGGTTCCCGAAACCCTCAAGATCATTGTTTTGGGACTGATTGCGTTCTGCTTCGGTACCGCTTGTGGTGTGCTATTCGGTAAACTGATGTATATCTTTACCGGCGGCAAGGTGAATCCTTTGATTGGTTCCGCGGGCGTGTCCGCTGTTCCCATGGCGGCCCGTGTTGCCCAGAAGGTCGGCCAGCAGGAGGTTCCCACCAACTATCTGCTGATGCACGCGATGGGACCCAATGTGGCCGGTGTTATCGGTTCCGCAGTTGCGGCCGGTGTGCTGATTAACATTTTGGGTTAAGCCTGAATTTGTCCGATATTTTAAGCCCTGGCATTTGCCAGGGCTTTTGGCGTACAAACAGAGAAATAAAACAGTTTATAGAAAGAAATTCATTCTCCTTGGAATTTGATTTTGAAGCGCTCTAATGGTATAATAAAAGTATGGGTAGAGTTGTAAATCCAAATTTACAGAAGGGGGAACAAAGATGGAGGTAAGAGAAATGACTGAAAAAGAGCAGGCCGCAATTATGATTGATATTTATACTGATTTGCAGAGAATCCAGAAGGCGGAAGACAGGGACAAAGAACTGAATAATCAGCTTCGCAAGGCAAAGGCAAAATTGGAGGCCCTTGGGGTTGTGGCGGAAAACCTAATCATTGAATGATAAAGAAAGGCTCGGATACGAGGTATCATCTCCCCATATCCGAGCCTTTTGCAAAGCATTCTGCTTTGCTCTGCTGTATGCCTTTGGATTTTCCGACCTGCGGGTGACGGGATTGACCCCGTTCCAGCTTCCCCGCTTCTGGCGGTCACGGAGGCGGCGTTCCTTTTTGGAACACTTTTCATAGGAAATAAATTTTTCCATGGATATCACTCCTTTTTGATGCTACAAAAAGTATAGCATAGTTTTGCGGGATATACAATCCTTTTTTCTAAAACTTAGGGAATCATATCAACATGGAAAAGAGTGCAAATTGCTTATTTTGGCAAATCCGGATCAACTACCTTGTTATCAAAAATCTTTATTTCCGGTTCCTGGGAGTTTATATATAAATCCTCGCATTTTTTCTGAGCATCAATCAGTATGCTGATGGCTTTCTCCGTTTCTCTGACCATCGTTAGATAGAGTTCTCTGTAATCTGGCATAGTATCACCTCATTTATGTTATAGTCAATATATTGGTCATAGTCAATCCCTTAAATATGATACCCTATTTAAGGGTGATAATTATGATAAACTACCGGCCATTTTATCAAACGTTACTGAAACGTGGCGTAACCGAATACCATTTAATATATAAAGAGGGAATTTCAGCCATTGTGTTCACACTTCGTTTCATATTTTGTTGTATGATGATAGCGAAAAACCATAGATAGGCTAGGGATGAAGGGTGAAGAAAATGCAGAAAATCATGATTATAGAGGATGATGCAGTGATCCGGGACGAGCTGTCCCTCCTGCTGGAAAATGAAGGTTATCAGGCTGTCCCTGTCCAGGACTTTACAGATGTTCCGGGGCAGGCTAGAGAAAAGCAGCCGGATTTAATCCTCCTGGATTTGGGGCTTCCCAACCGGGACGGAAGCTTGATCTGCGGGGAAATCCGCCGCCAAAGCAGCGTCCCCATCATCTTTGTCACCAGCCGGGATTCCGCTATGGACGAGTACCGCGCCCTGAGCCTGGGCGGGGATGATTACATCACAAAGCCTTATAATATCCCCGTACTGCTGGCAAGGGTGCGGGCTGTCCTCCGCCGGAGCTCAGGAACCTTGGAGCCGGATGTAATAGAGGGATGCGGGATGAAGGTCAGCCTGTCCAAAGGCACTGTAACCGCAGGCGGAAAAACAGAGGAGCTTACCCGCAATGAGCTGAAAATCCTCTCCTACCTTCTTGCCAATGAGGGGAAAATCGTCCCCCGTGCGGATTTGATCGACGCGCTGTGGGACAGCCAGATTTATATTGACGACAACACCCTGAGCGTCAATATGACAAGGCTCCGGGCAAAGCTGGACAACCTGGGTTTGCCGGGGTGCATTAAAACAAGGCGGGGAATGGGGTATCAGTTATGACGTTACAGGAATTTTTGGCTGACCGTATGAGGGGTATCCTCTTTTGGGCTTCCTTTATGGCAGCGGCGGCGCTGTTCCTTTCCGCCACCGGGACGCAGACCGGCGTGATCGTCATTCTGATGATTGTGACGGCCTTAGCCGCTTCGACAATGCAGGCGATGGATTTTCTCAGACGCCGTACCCGTTTAAGGGAGCTGGAAGCCATACTGAACGGCTTGGACAAAAAGTATCTTTTCTCCGAGTGCGTCCCGCCTGCCAGGGACCTCTATGAGGATAAACTGCTTGAAATGCTCCGGCGTTCCGGCCGGTCGATGATCGGCGCGGTCTCCGACGCCCAAGCCGCCCAGCGGGAATACCAGGAGTATGTGGAAAGCTGGGTCCACGAAATTAAGACCCCTATCACCGCCGCCCGCCTGATCTGCCGGAACGCTGGTGGGGAAATCCGTAAAAAGCTCTCCCATGAATTGGGCCAGATGGAGGCCCATGTGGAGCGGGCCCTGTTCTACGCCCGTGCCGGCAGCCCGGAAAAGGATGTTGTCATCCGGCCTTTTTCCCTGGAGGAGCTTGTCTCCCAGTCGATACAAAACCATAAGGAACTGTTAATGCAGGGAGGAGTGCGGATTGAGACAGAGGGGCTGGACAGCGTCGTCTATACAGATAAAAAGTGGATATGCTTTATTCTGGGACAGCTTCTTCAGAATTCGGTCCGCTATCGGGGAGAGAGTCCCGTTATCACCATGTCAGCCCGGCAGGCGGGTAAACAGGTGAGCCTGACCGTGGCGGACAACGGCATCGGTATCCCAGCCCATGAGCTGCCGCGGATTTTCGATAGGGGTTTTACGGGGAGCAACGGAAGGACAAGGGGAGGCTCCACCGGTATGGGGCTGTATCTATGCCGGAAATTGACGGAATTCCTGGAAATTCAGATTCAGGCGGATTCCGAGGAAGGCCAGGGGACGGACGTCACCCTTGTTTTCCCAGCGATGGATGCCTTTGCGTGACAAGGGCAGACCCGCCCCAAAGCAAACTCCAACGCCGCCGCGCCGCCGGAGCCGCTTTGGGAGCTTTCGGCGTTTTTGGGGGCCATTTTTTGCCTGTCTCATATCAACAACGCCTTTGCTGGCCGGCCCCAAAAACCGTGTTTTCCCTTGTCAAGCAAAGGTAATCTTACAAAAGTGTAAGATAAATCAATATGAGTTCGCTACAACCGGAGGGGATTTTGGTGTATCCTTATGTCACAGAGAAAAACAAATTGTTAAGGAGGCATCAGATATTATATGCTGAAGGTTGAAAACATCGAAAAGTATTATGGAAGCGCCAACAATGTCACCAAAGCCCTGGACAGGATCAGCTTTGATGTGGAGGATGGCGAGTTTATCGCCATTATGGGGGCGTCGGGCAGCGGAAAAACAACCCTGCTCAACTGCATTTCCACCATTGACACCGTGAGCGCGGGGAAAATCCTGCTGGACGGAGTGGATATTTCGGAGCTGTCCTCAAAGGAGCTTGCCCGGTTCCGGCGGGAACGGCTGGGCTTTGTGTTCCAGGACTTTAACCTGCTGGATACCCTGACCATTGAGGAGAACATCGGCCTTGCCCTGTCTCTCACCTATACCAACCCCGGTTCCGTCCAAAAACAGGTGCGGGAGGCAGCCCAAAGGCTGGAAATCACTGATATCCTGAACAAATTTCCCTATCAGGTGTCCGGTGGACAGAAGCAGCGGGCCGCCTGCGCCAGGGCCATGGTGGCCGGACAGTCCCTCATACTGGCCGATGAGCCCACCGGCGCGCTGGATTCCAAGGCGTCCAAAAACCTGCTGGAACTCTTCACCCGGATGAACCGGGGCATGGGCGCGACAATCCTTATGGTCACTCACGACGCCTACAGCGCCAGTTATGCCTCGCGGGTGCTGTTCCTCAAGGACGGGCGCGTCTTCAACGAGCTGCTGCGGGGGAACAGGGCACGGACTGATTCCTATCATGAAATCCTCAATGTTCTGGCAATGATGGGGGGCGATATCAGTGACGTTATCTAGCCTTTCCATGCGCAACGCCAAACGCCAGGCAAGGGATTATTTGGTCTACTTTGTCACCATTATCATAACCGCGGCCTTGATTTATGCCTTTAACGGGCTCGTGTTTTCACAGGAAATGCGCGTCCTCAGCAAAATGATGAGCACAATGCCTTTGATCATTGTCCTGGCAAGCCTTGTGGTTGTCTGCATTATCTCCTGGTTGGTGCAGTATACCACCAATTTCATGCTTTCCCGCAGGAGCCGGGAGCTTGGGACTTACATCCTTATCGGGCTGGAAAATAAACAGGTTGCTAAAATGTTCTTCCAGGAAAACCTCATTGTAGGCGGCGCGGCACTGGTTCCCGGCGTTCTGCTGGGCAATCTGGTTTACCAGGCGCTCCGGGCACTGGTGCTTGCCCTTTTCGGAAAGGCGTACCATTTTTCCTTTGTTTTTTCTATGCCCGCCCTGGGTTTGACACTGGCGTATTTTTTGCTGATTTACCTTTT
>Ga0073906_1005673_pt1 | contig 10989 bp, 9 predicted proteins | sample Inofromicrocosms_FD_65485 | JGI IMG/M metagenome (GOLD analysis project Ga0073906, IMG submission 65485) | Mouse cecum microbial communities from Vienna, Austria - Inoculum for glucosamine and mucus D2O microcosms | ecosystem: Host-associated > Mammals > Digestive system > Large intestine > Cecum... | reverse complement strand
TCGGAATTATAATTGCATCTTAAAAAATATTTTAAAATTTATTGCCGAATATTTGCATTTATTAATTCCTTGTGTTATATTCGCAGCATGAAACGACCAGTCCCGCTTCCACTGACGCCGGACAATGTGATAACCAATTAAAAATTACAGACATGAAGAAACCAGACAAAACAACTTTAAGGAACATCAAGGTCCTTATCGGCAATGCGGCCTTCATTCTGGCCGCCGCAACAATGACAACGCAACTGAGCGCCCAGGTAACGGTTACGAAAAAAGGAAATCTCAAAGTGGGCGAACTTGTACAGAACGCGGTGAGTCCCGCAGAGTCGCCTGCAAGAAGCGCCGTGATAGACCCCGGAATATCTATTCCGGTCGTCAGCGATGTGCGTATGGATTCTCTGGCCACTCTGTGCCTCCTTGGTCCCGGTGCATACAGCTCGGGTGCATATCTCACTTTCGGCGATGAAAAGAACGTGTGGGTCGGAGAGATGGGCGACAAGTCCAACACCGACTGCCTGCAACTGTTCGGCAAAAAGGGAATAGTGCTCTCCGGCAACAACAATATCGACTACATGAAGGTCGGACAGGTGGCTTCCACAAGCAATCAGGGCACCGGAGCCGCCATAAGCTGCCTGAGACCTATATACGCGCCACAGTTCCTGACATCCTCAGACCGGAGGCTCAAAACAGACATTGAGCCGCTGAACGGCCGTGTGTCCGGTCTTGACGCTCTCGAGGCTGTGTCTTACAAGCTCCGGAACGCCGATGACGGTAAAACGCATTTCGGACTTATAGCACAGGATGTGCAGAAGCATTATCCCGAACTTGTACGGGAGGACCTCGACGGAAATCTCGCCGTGGATTATATCGGTCTTATCCCGCTGCTGCTGCAGGCCTATCAGGAGAACCATGCGGAGCTGACGGCTCTCAGGGCCGAGGTCAGCCGTCTGAAGGGAGAGGATGCCGATGAAATCAGCGAGGATGTAAGCTCGTGGCTCTCGGTATCGTCATCCGCCGGTAATACGGTAGTGGCCATATCGGGCCAGCAGCTGTGCGCCGGCGGAGGCTGCATTTTCATAGAAAGGGTCGGCTCGCCCATGAGCCGCGTGGTGGACTTCCCGGCATACGAGGGGAACAGGACGGATGTCAGCTGCGGCACACTTGAAAGCGGTGTGTATGTTTTCTCCGTGGTCGCTTCCGACAGAAGGGTGGGTGCCCTGCGTGCCATAGTGAAGTGAAACCTCCTCAAATGCTACAGTTATGAAAACGATTACAAAACATTTACTGTGGGGACTGATGTCTGCCTCGCTGCTTCTTCCGACAACGGCGGCGGCTGACACTTTCAGCTTCTCGGTGAGTCCCCGGTTCGACGATGTAGGCATGGAGGTCATAACCGGATATGACGGCTGTGACTATACCCGTCTGGCGTGTGATGGCTGCGCCTATCTGTCGGAAACTGGACTGCCCGACATCCCCTACCGCATATATGAGATTGAGGTGCCGACATACAGCAACGGATTTTCAGTGAGTATCGAAAGCTGTTCCATGGGTGGCGACGTATGGCTGAACGCTCCTGTATGGCCGCACCAGCCGCCGGTATCGCTCAATGACAATCCGGCCGACTTCTTCACGCCGCTTTCGGATGAGGCTCTTGCAGCCGACATCCAGCCACTGCCTGTGGTGTTCGACGATGATTTTCAGAAGGGCCGGATACATACGGTCAGGATAGGTGTTCCTCTCTATTCCCATAGCAGCGGTGCCATGTCGCTGACTCCCTATGAAGCCGTTGACCTGCAGCTCGAATATCAGCTCTGTGCGCCGGAGGAGATGTGTCACCGCCCTGTCGGTCTTCAGACAGAAGTCTTCGAGTGCACTCTTCGCGGAGCTCAGGATGACTTGACCTTTGAAGGAAATCTGCCGGAGGATTACTTTGCCGGATTGGTTCCCGGTGAACCGAATTTCGGATATTACTACATCATAACTCCGGAGGAGTTTGTTGATGACCTTGACATGCTTGTGGCATTGAAAAGGGCCAAGGGCCTGGATGTCCGCGTACACTGCATCGAGGACATTGTAGCCTCTACGGATGGCTGCGATGATGCCGAACGGCTGCGGGAATGGCTGTACGGTGAACTTAAAGACAAGTTCAACAGATCGCATGTGCTTCTTGTCGGTGGCAACAAGACAAGTATGCCAATCAGAAAGTTTAGAAAATTTGAGAGCTTTGATGGCGATAATGAGAATCTTCCATTTGACGATGATAAATATATCCCTTCGGACGCATATTTTTCTGATCTCTCAACAAAATACAAACTGGATTTAGGAATGGATGGCGAAAACTATTCATGCTATTTGTATAACACTTCAACGAAATACAGCCCTACCGTTCCAGTCGGCCGTCTAATCGTCAGAAACTCGGAGGAAATTCACAACTATATAAGTAAGCTTGCGGATTATGAATTGCTCCCAGGTCATGGAGATACATACTATTTAGGCAAAGGAGTATCAGTTATGCAAAGCGATGGACTCATATATAGTAAAGTTAGTTTATTCGATGGTCTGACTTTCAGAGGGTCATTGATAAAAATGACAGATAACGGCAACGGAACATTTGAAGGCAACAGGCCAACCGGGAAAGAAGTAATAACTGAAATGTCGGATGCAGGTATTGTTAGTCTAAACGGTCACGGAGGGCCGATGTTTATAGGCGTCAGTGGCCTAAACGATACCAATGAACAAGAGAATTTACCTCATCAATTACGGAACAGATGGCACTGGCGATACGTGAAACCTCTTAGGAATCATTTTGACTCCGGCATTGGAACATATCATCAGTTTGAATACGACAATTCATTCGATGAACTTAACAATTACCATCGACCGGGTATCTTGTACTCCATTGGATGCCATACTGTTCCCCTTGATACTTTTGGAGAAGAAGAAGGCAAACCATACAATATAGGAAGTGCTTTCACAGTTGCCGGCCTATTCGGGGGCGTAGCTTACATAGGGAATACTCGAAGCGGGTATTTCTATACGAGCAGTAAAATAGAACAGAGATTTGGCGAATTACTGAATTCAATAAACTCTATCGGGCAAACACACATGGATTCAAAAAAAGCGACCACCGACAGGCACTGTCAGATGACAAATATACTGATCGGAGATCCAGAACTACGCGTATGGAATGGAATCCCCTCTGATATGAATGTAACACATACACCGACAGCCAATAACGATGCATTGATATTTAGTAATGTCAAGCAGACTCCGTTATGCATTTCTAATGGTTCCGATTGGTTTCAGACCTTTACATCGTTATCAGAAAGTTGGACAATTAGCCTCCAAGATTTCTCAGCAGGAAATTGCTATGGCGAATCAGGTTGTTGTGGACAAATTTTCATATCGAAATCAGGCTATATACCTTTCACAAAGCTCTATGTTCATGATGCCCGTATAAATTCAAAACGGACATTCGTGCTGAACAACAATCTTTATCTCAACGGTAACGTTGGAGAAACAATAAGCATCTTAAACGGTGGATGCCTTACATTAAATTGTCTGAAAGACATATCACTCTCCAATTCTTTGAAAATTAACAGGGGTGGCCAAGTGTCCTTGGTTTCAAATGGGAAGATATCACTTGAAGCAGCAACAGTAGATAAAGGCGGTATATTGAACGCCAATGGAGACTCAGTCACTCTATTACCCGGTTTCTCTGTAGAAAAGGGTGGGATACTGGAAATTAAAAATACCGGAAAATGAAAAATCTAATCAAACTGGGCACAGCACTGGCCATGATGGCTGTAATTCTGATGTCATTTGTGGCATCGGCTTCAGAGCCCATCAAGATGTGCGACGAGAAGAATACTTGGGTATATTTCAGCTCCGACGCTGTAATGGAAAACGAAAGGGGACAAGGATTGTCCTTCATGAAGTTCGTCGGAGAGAAAGAAGTCAATGGTCACGTCTATAATGAGTTCAAGACTGTACGGACAATCTTCAGCTCTGCGAGCGGCTCCAAAGAATACGAAGAGTCGAAATATGATGGCTGGTTCTTTCGTCAGGATAGCGATAAAATCTGGTTATACTCATCAGATGTTAACGATTGTGATTATCTGATGTATGATTTCGGCACATTGACGGGTCAACCCATGCCTGGACTTGGAATTGATCACAGAGACTTAAGGGAATGTTGTGAGACTATAGTCTGGCCAGACACCATTATTGGTGGTTTTTCAAGGAAGGTGTATGCTGCAAGAATACCTTCTACCGGATACGTGCCTGAGGTCAGATGTATAGAAGGAATCGGAACGACAAATGGATTTATGCCGTCGATTGATATCGGCGATTTGGCAAGTGCCGGACCCGATTACATGTCTACCTCCCATCCCGGCTACAGATGTCACCTTGTTGCCGTCTACAACGACTCGGGCAATTTCATCTATGGCGACAAGGCATCCTATGACGCGCTTGTGAACCGCCTCAGCGGCATCGGCGACATCATAGCCGACGACAATGCCGACAATGCCGTGCCCGTCTATTACAATCTGCAGGGGCAGCGGATAGCTGCTCCGCAGAAAGGGCAGCCATGCATCGAGCTACAAGGCGGCAAGGCAAGGAAATTCATGGCAGAGTAAGGGGAAAGGCCGGACTCGGAAACATTACTAAATCAATTGGCGGGCGGCGACCGTGAGCGGTATGGCCGCCCGCTTTATGAACATATGTTATAAAACATTTTATTTATCTTAGGTTATTTGGAAAAAGATTGCTATTTTTGTGCTTGAAGAAACCGGATGCGGCGACGCGGACTCTCGGAAACGACAATAACAGCAGGCGTCACGGCTCCGGCGACACGACTCTGCAATCTAACCTTATAACCATGGCAAAAGTAAGAGGAGCAATCACAGTAAACATCGAGCGCTGCAAGGGGTGCAACCTGTGCGTGGTGGCATGTCCCACCAACACATTGGCGCTACAGGCCGCCGAGGTCAACGACCGCGGCTATCATTATGCCTACATGGCAAATCCCGAGAACTGCACGGGGTGCTGCTCGTGCGCCTGGGTGTGTCCCGACGCATGCATCGAGGTATACCGCGTAAAAGTGGAAAACTAATAGTTTAACCAAGTCTAACAAAAGCCATGGTTCCGGCGTGCCGGAGCCAGGGGAAACACAGAAAAATATGAAAGAAGACATACGGCTCATGAAGGGCAACGAGGCGATAGCCCATGCGGCGATACGCTATGGCTGCGACGGCTATTTCGGCTATCCTATCACTCCGCAGTCGGAAGTGCTTGAGACTTTGGAAGAGCTGATGCCCTGGGAGACCACAGGGATGACAGTGCTGCAGGCCGAGAGCGAGCTGGCAGCCATCAACATGGTATACGGCGGAGCCGCCACCGGCAAAGCGGTGATGACCTCCTCGTCGTCGCCCGGCATAAGCCTGAAACAGGAAGGCATCTCCTACATAGCTGCCGCAAGCCTTCCGGCCCTTATCCTCAACGTGATGCGCGGAGGTCCGGGCCTCGGCACCATACAGCCCAGCCAGGCCGACTATTTCCAGGCCACCAAGGGAGGCGGCCACGGCGACTACCACCTCATAGTGCTCGCCCCGAGCACCGTCCAGGAGATGGTCGACTTCGTGGGTCTAGGCTTTGAACTCGCCTTCAAATACACCAACCCCGTCATGATACTCGCCGATGGCATCGTGGGCCAGATGATGGAGAAAGTGGTGCTTCCCGAGCAGCGTCCGCGCCGCACCGACGAGGAAATCCGCCAGCAGTGCCCCTGGGCCGCCACCGGTCGCCTCAACGGACGCAAACGCAACGTCATAACCAGCCTCGAACTCGAGTCGGCCCGCATGGAGGTTATCAACCACCAGTTGCAGGCACGCTACCGCGAAATCGAGAAGACAGAACCCCGCTGGGAAGAAATCGACGTCGAGGATGCCGACTACCTGATAGTAGCCTTCGGCTCGATAGCCCGTATTGCCGACACAGCCCGCGAGCTCGCCGCTGAGAAAGGCATCAAGGTGGGCATCGTGCGCCCCATAACCCTCTGGCCCTTCCCCACAGAGGCCGTCAACAAGGCCGCACAAGGCAAGAAAGGTGTCCTCGTGGTAGAGCTCAACGCCGGCCAGATGATCGAGGATGTGCGCCTTGCCGTGCATGACGCTCTCCCGGTAGAGCACTTCGGCCGCCTCGGTGGCATCATCCCCAGCCCCGAAGAAGTGGTTGACGCTCTCTGCGACAAACTCATCAACAAATAAGTGTCACGCTAAGCATACTTCTACAATATGGAAATAGAAGAAATAATCAGAGAAGAGAATAAGGTATACTGCAAGCCGGAGCTTCTGGAGCAGGTACACATGCACTACTGTCCGGGCTGCAGCCATGGCGTGATACACAAGCTGGTTGCGGAGGTGATAGCCGAGATGGAGCTTGCCGACAAGACGGTAGGCGTGTCGCCGGTAGGATGTGCCGTATTCGCCTATAACTATATAGATGTCGACTGGATCGAGGCAGCCCACGGGCGTGCACCGGCTGTAGCTACGGCCGTATCGCGGCTTTGGCCCGATAACGTGGTGTTCACCTACCAGGGCGACGGCGACATGTCGGCCATAGGTACCGCCGAGTCGATACACGCCGCCAACCGTGGCGAAAACATAGTGATGATCTTCGTCAACAATGCCATCTACGGCATGACGGGCGGCCAGATGGCTCCCACCACCCTTATAGGTCAGAAGACGGCCACCACCCCCTACGGACGCCGCGTAGACCTCAACGGCCACCCCCTCGAAATCACCAACCTCATGGCTATCCTCGACGGCACATGCTACGTGACACGCCAGTCGGTGCATACCCCCGGCAACGTGCGCAAGTGCAAGGCAGCCATCAAGAAAGCTTTCGAAAACGCCATCGCCAAGAAAGGCACCAGCGTGGTGGAAGTGGTGGCTACCTGCAACTCCGGATGGAAGCTGTCGCCCGAAAAAGCCAACCAGTGGATGGCCGAACACATGTTCGAGAAATATCCGTTGGGCGACCTCAAAAATGTATAACCTCCAATAGATAAGTAACATGAAACAAGAGATAATCATAGCCGGGTTCGGCGGTCAGGGAGTGTTGTCGATGGGCAAGATTCTGGCCTACTCGGGACTTATGGACGACAAGGAGGTAACATGGATGCCCTCCTACGGACCGGAACAGCGTGGCGGTACGGCAAACGTGACCGTAATCCTCAGCGACAAAAAAATCTCCAGCCCCGTACTCGACAAATACGATATCGTGGTGGCCCTCAACCAGCAGAGCCTCGACAAGTTCGCCCCCAAGGTAAAGCCCGGCGGCACTCTCATCTACGATACCAACGGCATTCACAACCATCCCAAGCGCGACGACATAAAGATATATCCCGTCGACGCCATGGAGGCCACCCTCGAAATCGGCAACTCCAAAGCTTACAACATGGTGGTGATGGGCGCCCTGCTCGAAGCCATGGACTATAAGCTCCCCATGGAAAATGTGATAAAGGGTCTCAAGAAGTCGCTCCCCGAGCGTCATCACAAGCTGATACCCCTCAACGAGAAAGCTATCGAAAAGGGAGCCACCCTGCTCCCAAAAGCTTAAAACGAGTTCATTCGAACGCGATTCAAGATATTCTCTCCGAAGCAAGAATAAGGTGCACCGTTTGGAGCACCTTTTCTTTTTTTGTAATTTTGCAGCTTCAAAGACAACAACAACACTCATCTATGGGAGGTTTTTTCGGAGTATCATCCAGAGAGCGGTGCGTCACTGACCTGTTCTACGGCACCGACTATCATTCGCATTTAGGCACCCGCCGCGGCGGCATGGCCACCTATGACGCCGACACCGACACTTTCAGGCGCTCTATCCACAACCTTGAAAGCACTTATTTCCGCACCAAATTCGAGGGCGACCTTGACAAATTCACGGGCACCTCGGGCATCGGAGTGATCAGCGACACCGACTCGCAGCCAATCATCATCAACAGCCATCTGGGGCGCTTCGCCATTGTGACCGTGGCCAAGATATGCAACATCGGCCAGCTTGAGGAAGAGCTGCTGGACCAAGGCGTGCATTTCGCCGAACTCAGTTCCGGAACTACCAACCAGACGGAACTCATAGCCCTGCTGATAGTGCAGGGAAAGACCTTCAGGGAAGGCATCGAGAACGTGTATTCGAAAATCAAGGGGTCATGTTCGATGCTTCTGCTTACAGAGGGGGGACTGATAGCGGCACGCGACAAGCTTGGACGCACGCCGGTTGTGATAGGGCGCAACAGCCGCGGTTATGCCGTCGCCAGCGAGTCGACGGCGTTCCCCAATCTTGACTACGAGACGATACGCGAGCTGGGTCCCGGCGAAATAGTGCGCATCACCCCCGACGGTGTGGAACAGCTGCGCAAGCCGGGCGACAAGATGCAGATATGCTCCTTCCTCTGGGTATACTACGGATTCCCCACCTCCTGCTACGAAGGCCGCAATGTGGAGGACATGCGCAACCGCATGGGCTTCGACATGGGTAAAGACGACGACACGGAGGTAGACTATTCCTGCGGAATCCCCGACTCGGGAATAGGGATGGCCATAGGCTACGCCCAAGGGAAAGGGATACCCTACCGACGCGCCATCTCCAAGTACACACCCACATGGCCGCGCAGCTTCACGCCCGCGCATCAGGAGATGCGCAACCTCGTGGCCAAGATGAAACTCATACCCAACCGCGCCATCCTCAAGGGTGCGCGTCCGCTGCTGTGCGACGACTCGATAGTACGTGGCACCCAGCTGCGCGACAATGTAAAGATACTCTTCGACTACGGCGCCAAGGAGGTGCACATACGCATAGCATGTCCGCCGCTGATCTACAGCTGTCCGTTCGTGAACTTCAGCAGCTCGAAGAGCGACCTTGAGCTCATCACGCGGCGTATTATCAAAGACCTGGAGGGCGACCCCGACAAGAACCTTGACAAATATGCCACTACCGGTTCCGCCGAATACCTTGCGCTCGCGGAGCGCATCCGCGCCAACTTCGGGCTCACATCACTGCGTTTCAACTCCCTGGAAACCTTGGTGAGCAGCATAGGGCTTCCCAAATGCCAAATATGCACCCACTGCTTCGACGGCAGCTCCTATTTCTGATTCTGCGGCACTGTCTGTAACGTCAGCGAGCCGAGGATATGCCGCCAGTAAGCCGACAGCTCACGCCATTCCACGATGCGGCCTTTCCCTTTGAGCGGCTCCACATTACGGCCGTTGAGGCGGACGGCGGCATATGCTATGCCCGACGGCGCGCTGAAAAGAATCAGGCGGAAATTGGCTCCCAGCGGCGTGATGCGCTGCAACTGCCATTCACGCGACAGCTCGCTCCAGTCGAGCGGCATGGCGTAACAGCCCGGAATCCTCAGCACCGACAGCAAGGGCAACAACGTCTCGGCATGTCCGAAATAGCCGTCGAAGCATGGCGGCTCGCCGCCCCCGGCCATCGTCATGTCAGCACGGTCAATGATTGTCTCCACAAGCTGCGACACCGCTTCGGCCACGGGCCGCGAGTCGAGAGGCGTGACATTGTTGCGCAGATAATGCGTGAGGTTCGACACCAGCCAGCAACTGCGGTATTCCGCAGGTGTCATCCATCTGTCGGTGGGTGCCGGCAGACCCATGGCACGCCTTGACTGAAGCACCGAATACATCTCCATCGTAAGGCCGCGCAATTCCTTGGAGCTGAAACCGCGCACGCTGCGGAAGAGCCGCTCCACGCCACCGGTCAGCAGACTGTCGCGCTCAAATCTCTCCACAGCCTCCCGCCAGTCGCCATCCTTGCGGTAGGCACTGTAAGCCGAGTCGGTGGCGAAGAAATATACCAGCGGCGAATTGGCGTATCCCGATGCCGCAACCACATCCAAAGAGTCGTTTGCCAACATCATGGCATGGTTGAACTCATACATCGTCATCATGGCCCTGGGCACAAACGACGATATGGTGGTGACAGGCATGGCGGCGGAGCCCAGGGGCGGAAAGTCGTCGTGCATGGTGGTGCCGAGATGCTGTTCCTCGGCGATTCCCACAGCCGAAAGCTCACCCCATCTGCCCTCGCTGAGACTGCGTATACTGTCAATCATTGCCAGCATCCCGCGGCCTTCCGCCGTGAGATTCCCTCTGGCCTCAGATTCATGAAGCGCTTTCTCCAGTTTCCTGAACTTCTTCTCGCCCGTCATATACCGGGCGCCATGGCGCGCCACATAAGCGCAATAGCGCGGCGTAAGACTGTCGGGCCAAGTGAACGGCTCTTCCTGACTGTAGTCATACGGCAGCATCGACCCCTCGCAATAGGTCGGCAGCTGTTTCCACGCCAAGGCTCCCCCGCAAAACAGAGCCACCAACACCATCAGTATCAGATTCCTTATACGCATATCACTTATCGTTTATCTCTTATCGTTTATCTCTTATCGTTTATCTCTTATGAGTATAACGTCTGCGAGCGCCTGCTTGATTTCAGCCGCATCCGCCACCATGGTCTCCGGCTCGCCTACATCTCTGAGAAGGATGAAGGAAATCTTGCCATATGCGGGATTCTTTTTGTCGTGGGCCATGATTTCCATAAGGGCGTCAGCGTCTCTGACGGCCGTCGGGAGAGGATTGTAAAAGCGGAGCAGAATACGTGCGGCATACACGTCGAGCAAGGCGGGGGAAGCATTCAGAAGCTTCCGGCTCAAGGCGAGAGCCACGGCGATACCGTGAGCCACCGCCTCGCCGTGGGACAGGGTCACACCCCGACGCGCCGCCAGACTCTCGAAGGCATGGCCGGCGGTATGGCCCAAGTTCAGGATACGACGCAATCCCTGTTCACGGGGATCGCGGTCCACTATTTCCTGCTTGAATGCCGCAGCCCGCAGGGCGAGAGGTCCAAGTGACGCTGCATCCGGTCTGTCGGGAAGTTCCAGACATGCTTCATAACACTCCCGGCCGTCGAGCA
>Ga0073906_1005665_pt1 | contig 11003 bp, 12 predicted proteins | sample Inofromicrocosms_FD_65485 | JGI IMG/M metagenome (GOLD analysis project Ga0073906, IMG submission 65485) | Mouse cecum microbial communities from Vienna, Austria - Inoculum for glucosamine and mucus D2O microcosms | ecosystem: Host-associated > Mammals > Digestive system > Large intestine >... | reverse complement strand
AAGTTTAATATAATATAAAAATGAAACAGAAAGGAGCATTTTATGACCGTTATAAGCAAACAGATTTTTATGCGTGTTGATGAGGTGGCAGAAGAGCTAGGAGTTTCCAAACCCTATGCCTACAAACTCATCAAAAAACTGAATGAAGAATTAGCGCAAACCGGCTGTATAACCATTTCCGGCCGCATTGACCGCAAGTTCTTCCACGAAAAATTCTATGGCACCAAAAACGAAATGAAAGGAGGAAACTAAATGGCCGCTTTCAAAGACAAACATAACGGCACCTGGTATGTGCAGTTCCGTTATGTGGATTGGCGAGGCGAGCGCAAACAAAAACTCAAGCGAGGTTTCGCCAGCAAACGGGATGCGCAGGCTTGGGAACGAGAATTTCTAATGCAGAAGCAGGCTGATGTTAATATGACCTTTGCCAGTTTTGTCCAGCTTTATGAAAAAGATATTAAGCCAAAGTTAAAATTAAACACCTGGCTGTCCAAAGAAAATATCATTAAAAACAAAATTCTGCCCTATTTTGCCAAACGCAAGCTGGCCGAAATAACCGCCCGTGATGTAATCGACTGGCAGAATGAAATTCGTTCCCTCACCGATTCTCGTGGCAAACCCTATTCGCCGGATTATCTCAAAAATGTGCATACCCAGTTAAGCTGTATATTCAATCACGCTATTAAATACTATGGTTTGCAAATCAATCCGGCCTCCAAGGTAGGCAATATGGGCAGCGAACAACCTAAAGAAATGGAGTTTTGGACAAAAGCTGAATATCTGCAATTTCTGGAAGCAATGCTGGATAAGCCGCTATCCTATTATGCTTTTGAAATGCTTTACTGGTGCGGTATTCGAGAGGGTGAACTGTTGGCGCTAACCCCAGACGATTTTGATTTTCACAACAACACCGTCAGAATAAATAAATCATATCAGCGGATTAACAAACAGGATATTATCACCTCGCCTAAAACCAAGAAAAGCAATCGGATTGTACAAATGCCGGATTTTCTCAGCGAGGAAATACAGGATTATCTAAACCAGCTTTACGGAGCAGAACCAAACAGCCGCATTTTTCCGATAACCAAGCATTATCTCAAACACGAAATGCAGCGAGGCTGCAAGGAAACCGGCGTTAAACCAATTCGGATACACGACTTGCGACACAGCAATATTTCACTTCTGATTGATATGGGTTTTACGGCCTTGGCAATCGCTGACCGGGTTGGTCACGAAAGTATTGACATCACTTATCGTTATGCACACCTGTTTCCCACCAGACAGCAGGAAATGGCTAAAAAATTAAATATGGAAAGGAAGAATTAAAATGTCCCAGAAAAATCGAGATAATCATAATCGCTGGCGCAACAAAACCGTGGCCTTTAGAGTATCGCCAGAAGAAAATGCGCAAATTGATATTGCCGTGCAGCTATCCGGTCTAACCAAACAGGATTACATAACCCGACGGCTGCTGGAGCGAGATGTTATAGTGCAAGGTAATCCTAGAGTATACAAGGCCTTACGCAACCAGCTTAACGAGGTTCTGGAGGAGTTAAAACGTATTGCCACAGGGCATAATATCAATGCTGAACTTCTGGATAACATCAGTTTAATTGCCCAAATTATGGACGGAATGAAAGACGGAACGAATAAAATGCAGGAGGATTTTGCCTATGGTAAATAACAACGCTAATCTAACCACCATTACAATGCAGGAACTTTACGAGCAAATATATCAAAGCAGACCGCCGGTGATTAATGGTCTGCTCTACCCCGGCACCTACATATTTGCCGGCGCTCCAAAGGTTGGCAAAAGTTTCTTTATGGCACAGCTGGCCTATCACATCATCACCGGACAAAAATTATGGGAGTACGAAGTGCAGCAGGGAACAGTTTTGTATCTGGCTTTGGAGGATAATTACCAAAGATTGCAAGAGCGAATGTTTAGAATGTTTGGCGTGGAAAGCACAGCAAATTTACACTTTGCTGTCTGCGCCGGCCAACTGAATAACGGACTTGACGAACAACTGGAGCAATTTATCAAGGCGCACAACGACACCAAACTGATTATAATTGACACCCTGCAAAAAATCCGAGAGTTAGGCGGCGAGGCCTATAATTATGCGGAAGATTATCAAATTATCGGCAGGCTCAAGCAATTTGCTGATGATAACAAACTGTGCCTGATAATCGTTCATCACACCAGAAAAGCTCCGGCTGGAGATAAATTTGAAATGATTTCCGGCACAACCGGGCTGCTGGGCTGTGCTGACGGAGCATTTATACTGCAAAAGGAAAAACGCACAAATAACACTGCCATTTTGGATATTGTAGGCCGTGACCAGCCAGACCAGAAAATTCATCTGGTGCGAAATGAGGAAACATTAGCTTGGGATTTTTCATCAGCTGAAAGAGAATTATGGCAGGAGCCGCCAGACAAATTGCTGGAAAGTATAGCCAAATTAGTCACGCCCGATAAGCCAAAATGGAACGGTACGGCCACAGAGCTTATCACCGCTTTAGGTTTAGATATAAAACCCAACGCTTTAGCAATGCGTTTGAATGTACGAGCCAGCAAATTAGCTAACGAATATGGTATCTGTTATGAAAATTCACGTTCACACGCTGGACGAGCCATTACTTTAACCCTGATTGAAACAACTTGATAAAAAGCAACGTGACAACCGTGACGTCTGTGTCAGCTTGAATAAGGTACTGAAAAAATCGTCACGGCCGTCACAGCCGTCACCGCCAATCCTGCTGTCAGCACTGCCCTTAAAAACCCTCGGAGAGCCCACGACACTTTACGCTCCGAAGGGGCGAAAGTGTCATAGTGGGTTATTACACTTCCACGGAAGTGCCAAATGGTACCCAAATTAGTTTTTTACGAAAGGAGTTATATGCCCAGAAACGATGGAATCGACCGTTTAAGCGTCAGAAATGTTAATCTGACTGCTACCCAAATTAACAACACTCAACGGCACAACGAACGAGAAAAGGAAAGCTACACCAATCCAGACATTGTGCCAGAACGAACCAAATTAAATGTACATTTCAAACAACCCACAAATAAATATTCCTCTATGTTCTCTAAAATGGAAGAAGAAAAAATAATCTCAACCAGAGGTTTGAAAGCCGATGCGCATCTTTATGGCGAATTGATTTTTGATGTAAATTCTGCCTATTTTCATAATCACGGCGGCTATGAATTTGCCAAACAATTTTATGAGGACGCTTACAAAGCAGCTATAAACATTGTCGGTGGTGAACAATATATTTTGTCAGCCGTAATGCACGCCGATGAACGCAACAGTGCGATGTCAGAAGCATTAGGTCAAGATGTTTACCACTACCACCTGCACGTTGTTTATATTCCAGTGGTAGAAAAGCAAATCCTCTGGACAAAACGCTGCAAAGATAACTCTCTAGTAGGCACCGTTAAGGAAACAATCACCCAAGTTAGCAGCAGCAAGAAATGGAAATCACACCCTGCGCTTGACGAAAACGGTCAGCCTATTTTGCAAAAGAATGGCAAGCCAGTGCTGCGTAAATCATACAGCGTATTGCAAGATGATTTTTTCAATGCTATGCGTGCAGCCGGTTATGATGATGTTGAGCGAGGCGAACGTGGTTCATCAGAAGAACATCTAACCGTTACTCAGTTCAAATTTACCCGAGAACAGGAACGCCTAAAGGTTTTGGACGGACAGATTGAAAGAAAGACTAACGTTCTACATAAAATTGAACAGAAAACCAAAACGCAAAAAGCCCTTGCCGCCAGCTTTGCTGATATTGAAAATATGGGTAAGAAAAATCTATTAGGCAAGATTGAGTTATCCCAACAGGAAATTACCCAGCTAAAGCAGCTGGCTAAAAATGACTTGTTAGCCGAAAGCACCATTAAAGATTTACAGATAGATTTACAATCTACCAAACGTGATTCAGACATTTGGAAAAAACGATATAAGGAGTTGCAAGAACAAACAAAGGAGTTTATTGCCGTCAAACGACAATCACCAGAGTTGGCTCAAAAATTGCTAAATGAGTTGCTAAACCATAAATCCCCTGTAAACCCCAAAGAACCAAAGCAACATTATAGACAGCCTGAGATATAATAAAGCTCACTCCCATTTGTACGCATTTAGAGCCTCCGGAAGCCGCACTACATAAGGCTTTCAGAGGCTCATTTTTTAAGGGTGTATAGGGTAATACCTAAATTTCAAAAAAAAACAATTCACTTAAACATTTTCAAATATATAATACATTTTATTCATTGTATTAATCTTTTTTTGCTGGATGTACATTTGAACCTTTACTCGGAGGTGTTGTTAATGTAGACTGAGTAGGTTGATAACCATTATTTGTTTGACGATCCTGTTTTCTGTTATTAGGTTGATATCCAAACTGTCCAGTAGGATTAGACTTTTTTTCACTCATTTTGATTACTCCTTATTTCAAAAATTCTATTGTTTCAATTTCATCTTTAGAAATTAGTATTCCATTGCTTGTATTATCTACACCCCAAGGCTGCTCCTCAATGTATTTATATGTTTGCTCAATATACAAATCCCGCTCTTCTGAATCTGAAGATGCAAATGAATTAACAGAGTATTTGCCATATATTGTCTTTCCACTTTTTAATGTTACAATAACCCACGATTCATTTTGTTTTGAAAAGTAAAAATCCCAAGCAGTTGGAACAGAATTTATACTATTTATATTAAACTTTGAAAAAATACAACCAACTATATTTTTTTGTTTTATTACACTTATACATAATGCAACAACTATTGCTGCTATTATAGTTATAACAACTAATAAAATCCAAAACCATACAGACTGCATTTCAAAATTATTCAACAACAGTATGTAAATCCAGCTACAAATAGCACAGTTTATAATACTATAAAATAAACAAGACAAGAAATATTTTGTTTCATTAAATTTTACTGGAGGTATTAAAGTATCCATAACACTTTTAATAATGAATCCTGGTAGAAGAAATGTACACGTATATAAAACTACATCAATCGATTCTATAGACATATCTTAATATCCCCTTTTTATGGCAATAAATTCTCAAAAACTTGCCAATCATCGCTGCTTATATCATCAGAATAATTATCCATACATATACAAAGTTCATCAGTTACAGCGTCATTGCGAACAATACCGCCCTGCAAGCCGTGTTCATTCAGATACGCTTTCAAAACATCAAACTTCTTTGCTGTAAATATGTCAATATCCTGACTGTTACCACTACGGTCAAAGCCGCCTTTGGTTTCAATAATCCATATTTTGCCCTGCACAGAAATTAAATAGTCAGGATAGAACAGTTTTTGCTTGTTGGAATTATCCAAATAAACGATAGAAAAATATTCACTGCCCTTATCGCCGTTTTTATACCACCATTCAACACTACCAGAGCGTTCACAGAACTTTTCAAATTTAACCTCAGAAGTTGAACGGGGTGTGGCAGAAGAAAGATAATTTTGATAAACATTTTTCTGCATAACCAACTGTGTTTTGGCATTGGCGTTATAGGTAAACAGGCATTTTTGCGGAATGTGAAATTCATAAAGCGATTTGGCTGGCATATCAAGCTGCAACTGTGAATTTCTATAAGCCATTGCCTCCCGAACTAAGTGACGTAGTCTATCGGCATTATTCAGCACAAAAGCGTAAACTTCTCTTGTTTCTAGTGCTAAAATCTTGTGAGTATAGCTAACCTTTTTATCAAAAAGTTTGCGGAGAATGGTATTCATAAACGAATACTCCATACCAATTTCAACACCTATTTTAAAAATCTGATTATTATAATACCTACCGTGTTTATGTGTATTAATTTCTTCAAATAAATCATTTTTGTTAATGTTGCTATGGTTTATATTATTAGTTGTAGCTGTTTCACCAACGAAATAATGACGTACTACATCAATATTGAAAATATAACCAGCCGTTTGCAAACGAGTGCGATTTTCCGCCTTATTATCACCAATGCCAAATTCCTTTTGCGCATAATCAGAAATGGCTTGCAGTGCCTTTTGTGGATTTTGCGTAGTAGTAACCATCGTGCGCCGCTCACCTATCAAAGAAATATCCTTATATTCATTTTTTAGAAAAAGCGTGCAGGCATTCAGTGCGCTTTTATCCAATGCCAATTTAACGCCAGCAGTAAATTTTTCATCAAATGTATAGAGGTAGCAACTATCAAGCAAATCATTTTCATAATGCTTGGCCTCCGGCATACGACGAATACGACCGATTGTCTGTATTTCAAAGGTTTCGTCCATATTATCACGAAGTTTTACTAGAATTTGCGCTCTTGGGCAATCCCAACCCGTAGCAACAGCCTGCTTTATAATAACCGCTGATGATACGGCATTTGGAGCGTCAATATTTTCTAAATTTTCGTGTTGTTTGGAAAGCCAAACCGCTAACTGACCGTTTTCATAGGTAATGCCCTGCTTTTCAAAATAACGCTCGACTTCATCTTGCAAAGTTTCTGATTTATTAGGCAACTGCACAATGATAAGTGGATTAATATCCACCGCATACTGTATAAATGCTGCTCGCAGTTCTCGCTGTTTAGCTAAAGCCTTATCCAACAAATAACCATTCTGGTCATCTGTTTTCAAGGATTGCGGAAAATCCTGATTTATAACAATCAACTTCTTGATAAGGCCGGCTGCAATCACTTCTTCTTCGGGAATTTCTATAATTTCTGCATTGGATATACCTTTTGGAGTTGCGGAACAGCGAATAATCTTGTCAGTATGAAAATACTGGATTATCTCATCAGCCTTAATGGTATTGTTTTGATGACTTTCATCAACAATAATAACAAAATGTAAACCGTCGTTTAATGCGTGTTGAATATGCTCCAAAAAATTAGTGCGCTCGCTGTCTTTAAGAGCATTATTACCTTTTTTAGTGAGTTTTTCCCAGTTTATAAAACAACTATCATTCTCCTCAAAACCTGCGGTCATAACATCGGCAAGCAGTTTAGTATGCGATGCGTGGATATACTTATCCATTTTCGCCTTGCTTTGTTCTTCTAAATCACCTTTGCCCGGCGTAAGCCAAACAAAAACCGTTTTGGCAAAAGATTGTATATATTGGTGCATAAAGTATGTCAATATAATAGTTTTGCCGCTACCAGTAGGACTTTTCAAGATAATATCACGGGCAGGTTTTTCCATAGCCTCAAACAGCGATTTAACAGCCGCCAGCTGAAATTCTTTCAATGTCATAACTCTATCAACACTCCCTTTTGAGCGTGTAATTCAGAAATTACAATTATTGATTTTAAAATACCAGTTAATACATCTTGTACTTGACTATCAATTAAATATTTCCTATACTCAAGTTTAATATTTCTATCAATTTCGCTCATAAATCTACTGATTGACTTTATCAAGTCCATTTGAACTTTAATAAATTCACCTTCCGGAAATTTCTGTCTACCACGCTTTTTGCTTATATGGGCAAGGCTTTTATTGATAAATCGCCTTAATTCATCAGATATAGGCACACTCAAATCTTTATCTGTTATAATAAAATCCCTGTATATCAAATCATCTTTATATTCTTTGGTATTAGAAAAAAACTCACACAATGCTCTGATATGGATTTTTTTACTTTCCAGCATAATATTATGCAACATTTTGTTGGTTTTGCAATCATACCGCACAACATAAAGAAATGTTGCAAACTCAGCAAATACCTGCATTATTGGATTATCATAATCCTCTAAAAACTCTTCCATTTATCTCTCCTGTAAATCTCGATAATAATAGTCAGGAATAATGTTGACTTCAATTTGCTGTGCAGAAATAATCTTTTGCTGCTCCTCTGTTGGTAAAAGGTCGTGCCCCATATACAGCTTGTGGCATCTAGTAAAATCCTGAATATTATCTACAAATGCGCAAAGTTCTTCCTCGGTCAACACAATAGCAATTTCCGCATTGCCATTAAAATTAATACCGTTTTCCAACTCCACTAACTCTCTAATATGCTTTAAGAGTTCATCGGCATATTCATAATACATACGCTCGTCAATCGGAACATAGTCAATTTTGTAATATTTAAGGCTTGTGGGCATAGCTTCAAAAATTTTACCCTTTTTAGTGGTATAACCTTGTATTATATTTGACAGTCGCTGATATGTTTTTTCTCTGCATATATTATTTTGATTATTTGTGCAAAGTATAAATTGTCTGTTTCCTTTATCTTCAATGTTTTGCGATATTACAGCGTGGCCAGTTGAACCAGAACCAGCAAAGAAATCAAGCACGTTAATATTCTTATCTGGATAAAGAGCGATAATTCTTTTTAATAAATCAACAGGCTTTTTACCATTACCAAATTCAACATTACCCTCTTTGGTAAGATTTTTCATAGCCCCGTTGAAATCCCAGTATGTCCCTTGTAAGTCTTTCTTGTATAGTTCACCATCAATTATTTCACTTGTATCTTTAAGCCATACAAACAGCCTACACTTTGTACCTTTATAGAACTGCTCATATACACAGCCTTTGTTTTTACCCGTTTTTGGAATATATTCAATAGAAATCACATCATCAGATATATTTCTTTCATTTCTATAATTCTTTACACGGGTACGAATTGAAGACTGGGCGTTTGTTGTCTGAAATATTCTTATGCCGTATTTTTTATATGTTTCTTTTTCGGAAATCCCATCATCTTTTGCAACTTGTTTGATGGATTTAATAATAACATTTTTTCTTCTAAAAATCCTAATATCATTACCGTCACCATCTACTGTGCTACCAATATATTCCTTTTCGCCCTCATCCAAAAGAATAGAAGTATATTTCCAACTCACTCCTTCAGAAATATATTTCTGTATAAGATCCGAAAGTTCTGTATAAACATAGGCACCATTAAAAATTGGCATCATATCATATTGCTTTGCATAAACAAGTATATATTCACAGTTTTTCTTAAGTCGTTTATCTTCTCCACCACCAGATGCGCCAGCAATATTTTTCATATTAACGCTGATAACATTCAGAAAATTTTCTTCTCCGAAAACAGAATCACACATCAAACGAAGTTGTGCCAATTCAATATCACTTATTTGAATAAATATTACGCCTTTTTCAGTTAATAAAGATTGCGCCTTTATAAGACGCTTTGATATAAAACTAAGCCATTTTGAATGTCTAAATCTGTCATCAATATCAACATAAGAATCGTCATATGTAAAATCTTTATTCCCTGTATTATACGGCGGATCAATATAGATAAGGTCAATTTTTCCTTTATGCGTTTTCTCCAAAAGTTTCAACGCTGCCAGATTATCCCCCTCAATAAGAAAATTCATCTGTCCGCCGTTGTCGATAAATAAATCTTTATCCTCTGTTAAAACAGGGGTATGAGTTTCCAACACCTCGTCAATTTCTTCTCTATGTTCTTCAAAAACAAGGCCATACTTCTTGCCATTAACATCTTTTTCAAGGTCAGAAAGGTAGGTCAGTAGATTGCCAGTGTTTTCGTCCTGCGGAGCAGCAGCAATAAAAGTACGAATTTCATTGATTTTGGCAAGCAAGTCCTCACGCTTTTGTTTTGATATGTTGGTACTCATTTTGACTCCTCCGGGTTTTGATTCTTGGGTATAAATTCGTTTATATTACGAAGTAATGAACTATAATCTTGTTGAGATTGAGATTGGTTTCTCAAACTATCTACCATAAACTTAGGAATATAAGGATTTTGAATTGTTTCCCAAGTAATTTTATTTTTATATCCAAGATTTTTTGCCATTTCCTCCAAGAGCTTATACATTAAATCAGTTCGCTTTTTTACCATTTGTTCTGATTGTTCAGCAGAAGAATATGCCTCAAAAAGCCTACTCCAAGCGGCACGCACTGATTTATCTTTTACGAAAACTATATCAATCAAATTTAGAGCGTGTACACTATCGGTTGTCAAACCATAAAGTCTGGCCATCATCAATGTTTTAAAAATTGACATTTTATCTTTTCGTTTTTCAGAAGATTTTTGAAGATGCTGCCCAATAAAAACAGCAATCACAGGTCCCACTATAATGGCTATTAAATTTAAAATATCTCTTAAATCCATTTTTTACCTCTCAAATATGTTTTTTCTAAATATAATTATTTTTCATATACATTTTACCATTTTTTTATAGAAAAAACAACAGGCAAACTCCATATATTATCACAAGCAAATATAATACCCTATTTAGAAATTTTAACAGCCGCAAAGCAACACCACATAATACTTTCAGAAGTTCGTTTTTAATCAGTATATAGGATATTACCTAAACAGCAAAATTTAGAGGAACTATTTCTATTCAAATGATTTTGCAAATATAAAATGATTGAAATTATGTTAAATAAATGATATAATAAAAGGCGAAAATACTTGTTCAATTTAACTTTTATAAACTCAAATTGATTACATCACTATAAAAATTCACTCTTGACAAAAAAGACTGGAAGTGAAACATTTGGCTAATAGACTTTTACGCTGGTTTATTTATACATTCTTATTTGCCTTGTTACCAACATTAATTATTTCACTATTTGGTTTTGTGTTTGATATAACTATAAAGGATAATAGTACAGAATTGTTCTTTTTTACAATAATGCTTTGCGCTACTTCGCTTAATGATATACAAGAAAACAAAAAATATGCAAAAAAAGATTTTGTTTTTAATTTATTTTTTGGTATATTTATAATTATGATAGTTATAGTTTCTGTTTTATATGGAAGTATTATATTTATTGAAATGGCTGATGTAACAACAGAATTATTTAATATTGAAATGACTGATGTAACAACAGAATTATTTAATAATAAAATACAGTCGCTTGCTATTATTGTTAGTCTGTTTAGCGGTATAATCAGTTTAATTCTTCAGGTTATATTACATAGAACAGAGGTGGCAATATGATAAATATACTTAATACATCACTTATTATAATAGGTATTCTAAGTACTTTTATAGGTAT
>Ga0073906_1005659_pt1 | contig 11009 bp, 12 predicted proteins | sample Inofromicrocosms_FD_65485 | JGI IMG/M metagenome (GOLD analysis project Ga0073906, IMG submission 65485) | Mouse cecum microbial communities from Vienna, Austria - Inoculum for glucosamine and mucus D2O microcosms | ecosystem: Host-associated > Mammals > Digestive system > Large intestine >... | reverse complement strand
ATTAAAAAAGTGGTTTCAGTATATAAAGATGGAAATATAATTCCGTCTTGTGGTATTTGTAGAGAATTTATGATGCATTTAGGCGGAGATGTGGAAAATATTGAAATTCTATTGGATAAAGAAGGGCGGACAACAAGATTGATTGATTTGATGCCTGAATATCCACGACATAAATAAATTTATGTTTGTAGATAAGATGGAAAAAGCATTGTTACGCTTTAGGAGATTTTGAACGTTTATTTTATAAGGGATTTAACAGTAAAAATGATGATGGCGGTATCTTGTACCATTATCATCAAAATAGGGGTTATGTTGCGTAACAGAAGCGATTATGTAATTTTTTCTTATTAATGTAATTATTACATAGTGCTAGCACCATGTAGACAGGGCAGTCAAGGAGAAAATCTGTGATACCCGTATGATACCTGTTTGCTCTGAAACTGTAAATACAGTGTAAAATATGAATATTATAGCTATGGAAACCCTTAAAAAGTAATCGAATATTTAACAATTATGTTATGGTTATAGGGAGTTCGAGTGATGTATACTGAATATAGCGGCGAAACTGTCTAAGGGAGAAAGTTTAGATGATACAGAAAATAAATGAAAAAGACATTGTGGAATGTGTTAATGTTATAAAAGAAAGCTTTATTACGGTTGCAGACGAACTAGGTTATACGGTCGATAATGCTCCACGTTTTACGGCATTTGCTACAACAGAAGATAGACTATTATATCAATTAAAAAATGAACATAGACCTATGTTTGCATATTATGATAATGACAAAATCATTGGCTATTATTCATTGGCGTTACAAGATAATAATGAATGCGAACTTAATAACCTATGCGTTCTTCCGCAATATCGTCATAAACATATTGGAGCAAAGTTGTTGGAGGATGCTTATATAAAGGCAAAGGAAATAGGATGTAAAAAGATAAATATTGGAATTGTAGAAGAAAACACAATATTAAGAAAATGGTATGAGGACAATGGTTTTATCCACATTGGAACAAAGAAATTCGATTTTTTTCCATTTATTTGTGGATATATGGAAAGGAATTTGTAAATTATTATGCAGTTATCGTTTGATACAGATATGGCGTTTTCTTTGCTAATTAGATACAATAAAGAACAAGCTGAATTTGATTGATGGAATTGAATTTAGCAGAAAGGAGATCTATATTTTGTATACAATATTTCAAAGAGCGGAAATATCAGAACCGGCCTTGTTCACTCCGGCTGACACAACAAAGAGAATAGAAAATTTCCCGGAAATTTGTATTTCCACATTTTCTGACAACATCATTCAAAAATTTTCCGCACTGGATCACGTGGAAAAAATAGCAGAGCTCTACTCTGCAAGCGGCGCGTTACCAGTTTACAAAATCAACTACAAGAATATAGAGATTGCTTTTTACCGTTCTATGGTAGGCGCCCCCGCCTGTGTTGCGTGTTTTGAGGAAATTGTTGCTATGGGAGTTAAAAAGTTTGTTTTGTTCGGTTCTTGCGGCGTATTGGACGATGAAAAGGTAAAAAACAATATCATTATCCCTGTTTCCGCTGTTCGTGATGAAGGCACAAGTTATCATTATGCAGCACCGTCTCTGGAAATGGAAGCAGATGCACATTCTGTTCAAATATTGGAAAATGTTTTAACAGACTGCGGATATTCGTATGTAAAGGGCAAGACATGGACATCGGATGCCATTTACAGAGAAACAGTTTCTGCCATTGAGGAACGTCGGCAGGAAGGATGTCTTGCTGTGGAAATGGAATGTGCCGCTATGTTGGCTGTTTCAAAATATAGGCACATTCCATTTATCCAGTTTTTATATGGAGCGGATAATCTTAGTTCTGATACATGGGAAATCAGGGATTTAACCTCTTATGGTCTTTCCTGTGCAGAAAAGTATATGATTCTTGCTTTTGAATGTGGACTTGCCATGTAAAAAAGCAGGCATTTTGATACTTGTCTAAATATCAGTATACATTACTTAAATATAATTGATAACAACAAAGGACACACCGAGCTTAAGTGATTAAAAGGAGAAAACAATGCCAAAACAAAAACTGATTATGATAGCAGGCTCCCCATGTGTGGGGAAAACGACGGTGACACGGGAACTTTTTACCTTTTATGAAAACAGCGCTTTTTTTGACGGCGATTGGGCATGGTGTGTCAACCCCTTTTCGGTTGATGATCCCAGATTGCGAAACGGCGATAAAACCATGTCCTTTGCCTTGTCTACATATCTAAATTCTGGGTTTGATTATGTCTTTTTCTCGTCGGTGGTTATTGTGGATAAGGCAATCCGTGAAGCGATATTGAAAGATATAACGGCAAAGGATTATTCCGTTATCGGCATTACCCTGACCTGTTCAGAGGAAACCCTGCGTGAACGCCATAAAAAACGCGGAGATGAAAATGAATGTTCCTTTTTCTGGCTGCATTTAAAGCCATATGAGGGCGATTATGTTATCAATACAGATAATAAAAGCGTTCAGCAGATTGTTAATGAAATAAAGGCACTTTTAGGAAAATAGATTGGAAAAGAAAATATTGATATGGGAGCCATGGTTTTTCATGGGCTTTGGATTATTTCATCTGCATAGAATATGGGGTTTGATAGATAGAAACTCTTACGCCGGGTTTTGGCTTGATGTATTAGAAAATAGGGGCCCTTTTTATTTTATACTGATGGGGATATTGGCTGTTCTCTGCATTTTGGGGATTATTACGTTTGTGCGGAACCGGCATAATAACGATTGGTGGAGATGGATATATCTGTTTGGCGGCGCGTATGTGCTGTTCGACTTATTTGCCATTGCGGCTGGATTAAAATTTTGGAACCGGCTTTTGCTGTGGATATTTGATGTGGATTCAATCTATTGGAATTATGTGTGGTCGTTTTTTGTTTTTCTTGGGGGTTTTGCGTTTGTTTTGGGTGTAAAATTGTTGATACAAAGAAATAGAAAAATTTTTAGGAGACATTGGGAAGATGGAATAATTTAGAATGCTGGGTAAAGACGAATTCGACGGCTTGAAAAGGCTGTTTCCAGGGGGGAGGAAACCTGGAAGAAATACAGAGCTCAATGTCTGAGTCGGCTGGCCAATCATGAAATGGATACTTTTGTAATTGAAACAGACAAAGGCTTCATTGGAGAGATAACGGTAAACTATGCCAGCGTATTTGAGAACAATGAATGGGGAGTGATACCATGGAAATCAACAAATGTGTCAAGAAATCCTTTGTGGTCATCGGGAAGGAGGGCTCCACCGAGGATGGGGAGGGGTTCATCGCCAGACTGTGGGAGGACGCCAACAGTCATTTCCAGGAGATTGCCCACCTGGTCAAACGGGACAAAGAGGGGAATATCGGCGGTGTTTGGGGCGCAATGTCCGACCTATCCCGGTCATTCCTGCCCTGGGAGGAGGGCTTCACCAAAGGGCTGTACCTGGCCGGGGCCGAATGTGAGGATGGGTCTCAGGCCCCTGACGGCTGGACAAAATGGGTGATACCGGGATACGAATATCTGTATGTGGAGAATGAGGGAGACGGCGCATTCCCAAAGATGATTGAATACCTACGGGAAAACCAGATTCCCCTTGCCGGTGCGGTGCATGACTTCACCTGCCCGCAGACCGGGAAAAGCTATCTGTTTTTCCCCATCCGCAGGCTGTAATTTTGGGGATACAGCAGGCGAATTTTGGTTGATTTTTGCGGCGAAAAAATTTATAATAAAGTTATATCATGGTATCTTAATAAGCTTGGACTTCAAAATACATACAGGAGGAGATTACAATGGACAACAACAAACGCCCCGCTGATATGCAGCGGATCAATACCCCGGCCCTGGCGGAGGTCTTTATCGCGGAGCAGGTGGAGCAGGTGCGCGCCCAGGTGGGGGACAAAAAGGTGCTGCTGGCCCTTTCCGGCGGCGTGGATTCCTCTGTCGTGGCTGCGCTACTCATTAAAGCCATTGGCAAGCAGTTGGTCTGCGTCCACGTCAACCATGGGCTGATGCGCAAGGGGGAGAGCGAACAGGTTATCGAGGTGTTCCGCAACCAGATGGACGCGAACCTGATCTATGTGGACGCAACCGACCGCTTCCTGGACCTTCTGGCCGGTGTGGACGAGCCGGAGAAAAAGAGAAAGATCATCGGCGGAGAATTCATCAAGGTTTTTGAAGAAGAAGCCCGTAAACTGGAAGGGATCCATTTCCTGGCACAAGGCACCATTTACCCTGACATTTTGGAGAGTGACGGGGTAAAGGCACACCACAATGTAGGTGGTTTGCCGGAAGATTTGCATTTTGAACTGGTGGAGCCAGTACGCCTGCTGTTTAAAGATGAAGTCCGTGAAGTAGGGAGGGCTTTGGGCCTGCCGGTTTCCATGGTGGAACGTCAGCCGTTCCCAGGGCCTGGGCTGGGTGTCCGCTGCTTAGGGGCGATTACCCGTGACCGTCTGGCTGCCCTGCGGGAATCTGACGCCATCCTCCGGGAGGAGATTGCCGCGACGGGGATGAACATCTGGCAGTTCTTCACCGTAGTGCCGGACTTCCGTTCCACCGGTGTGCGGGACGGCAAACGCGCCTTTGACTGGCCAGTGATTATCCGCGCTGTCAATACGGTGGACGCCATGACCGCCACTGTCCCGGAGATACCGTGGGCGGTGCTGCAGAAGATTACGGCCCGGATTCTGGAGGAGGTTCCGGGGGTTTGCCGGGTGCTTTATGATCTGACGCCGAAGCCGGTGGGGACGATTGAGTGGGAATAAAATGAAAAAAACTAAGGAGCCCTCACATGGAAAGATTTTACAAAATGGTCGAAGCGTCAAACAAGCACTTTCCCCGTGGGGTGGAGCCTTATCAGATGGTCACTCGCCTGCTGGAGGAGTCTATTCAGGCTTCATTGCAGCGGTCAAAAGAGGCAGGCTATATTGAGTAGTTATCCTATTTGAATTGTTAAGCGAAAGAAGGTTTCCGCTGAAAATTCCGGCGGAAACCTTCTTTTTTTATCGTATTATGGAATTCCAAACCTCACCGGTGCTTTTCGTTGATAATCCCCAGAGTGTACGCCGCCAGCAGCAGCTTCAGGTCCGCTATGTTCTGTTTGATCTCCTGGCCGCTGTCGGTCTGCTCCACCTTGATGCGGGAGTCCGCTGTCTCAAAAACGTTGGTGGTGGACAGAATGTCTCGGTTGTTTTTGATGGCGTCGTTTACCCCCGCAAAGGGCTCGTGGGAGGTGATGCGGATGCCGTAGGAGTTGTAAATCAGCGTGTAGCCCGCAATGCCGGTGGTGGGCTGGTAGGCCCGGCAGAAGCCGCCGTCAATGACAATCAGCTTTCCGTCGGCCTTGACTGGGTTTTCCCCCTCCTTGGAGCGCACCGGAACATGGCCGTTGATGATGTGGGAATACTTCCCCGTCAGGCCGAAGCCCTTCAGCAGCTTCATGCAGTCCGTCCCTGTTTTCAGGCAGGTGTAGTAGGCGTTCTTTGCCTCCACCCAGACGGTTTTGTCGTCGATGAGCAGCCGCTCAAAGGTGGTGATCCGCTCCCGGCCGAACAGGGGAGAATGCCGTCCGCACCAGAGGAACCACATCAGGTCTTTGCCGAACTGGCGTTCAGGGGTTCCGTTTGGAGAATAGTATCCCCGCCGGGCCCAGTTTTCCGCATAGTCCATAAACGCCTTGCCGCTGAGGGAACCGGCGTCGGGGGTGTCGAACTCCATGAGGGAGCCGTCCGGATTCATGGGGATGCAGCCGTGGAACAGCAGGTTGGAGTTAAAGCACTTGTAAAGTCCGCCCTTGGCAAAGAGGAACCGCACATGCCGCTGAAGCTTTTCACTGCGCTGGAAGGAGAACCGAAGCTGCTCCATCAGCTCAAGCTCTTCCTCTGTCAGGTCATAGGGGTGTTCCTTATCCACGGTGGGGAAGGTGCAGTCCTTCAGTTTGTGCTCCTTGCCGTCAATGACGATGGTTTTCTTTTCATAGTTGATTTTATCCAGCAGCAGCCGGTCATTCATCTGGAACTGGGGATTGCGGAGAATGGCCTGCCCCTCCAGCTTAAAGAGAATCACCGCGATGGCCTTGTGCATCATGGCGGCCAGCTCGATGTCCTTGCGGCGGTAGCTGATCTCGTTGGGGTTTTTGGGGAAAAAGCATTTGGTGTCCACACTGCTGTATTTCTCCTTGGCGAACAGGGCAAGGGGGCGCAGGCTGATGCCGTAGCCTGTTTCGATGACCTCCAGGTTGTTATAGGTGATGGAGTTGTTGAGAACGTTGGCGATGCAGCACCGGCTCCCGGCGGCGGCCCCCATCCAGAGGATGTCGTGGTTTCCCCACTGGATGTCCACCGAATGATGCTCCATCAGCGAATCCATGACAATGTCCGCCCTGGGACCACGGTCAAAGATGTCCCCGACGATGTGCAGGTGGTCCACCACCAGCCGCTTGATGGTAGCAGACAGGGCGATGATAAAGTTGTCCGCCTGGTCGATGTCAATGATGGTGGAGATAATGTTGGCGTAGTATTTTTCCTTGTTGATGGCGTCGTAATTGGTGTGGAGCAGCTCGTCGATGATATAGGCGTAATCGGCGGGGAGGGCCTTACGCACCTTGGAGCGGGTGTACTTGGAGGCCACCAGGCGGCAGACCTCAATCAGCCGGTTGAGATTGATTCGATACCACTCCTCCATATCCGTGACCGTGCGCTTGATCTCCTCCAGCTTGCGCTCCGGGTAATAAATCAGCGTCGCAAGAACAGAGCGGTCATAGGCGGGCAGGGTGTTGGAATAGAGAATATCTATCTTTTCCCGGATGGAGCCGGAGGCGTTGTTGAGGATGTGCCGGAAGGCCTCGTATTCCCCGTGGAGGTCGGACATAAAGTGCTCCGTCCCCTTGGGCAGGTTCAGGATGGCCTGTAGGTTGATGATCTCGGTAGACGCGGCCTGTATGGTGGGATACTGCTTGGACAGCATCTGGAGATAGCGCAGGTTTTCGGTGATCTGTTGTCGATTGACCTTCATGGTGGGTCCCCCTTGTCGGCGGAAAGGGAGCTGGACAGACTCTCCTTTTCCTTAAATTTTCAGCGAACTGCATAATCAGCGTCTTTTACGCAGCACATTTTTGAGTGTATTTGCCGGTTTAGCTCTGCCAGACGGAAAATACCTATTTTTCTATGTTCCTTTTGGATAAAAACTTTCTGAAAGCCTCTGCTTAATCTATATTATATTACCAATTCCGCTGAGATGCAATCCCATTTTTGCCGGTTTGCAGATTCCCTTCCCCATTGGTTATAATAGAGACTGTCAAGAGGCGGAAGCGGAGCGGCCGCTCCGCCAAAGGGTTCATTATTATAAAAGGGGTGTTATTATTCATGTCTGTACAAAATCAAAACGCTTCCCCTAAAAAAGTGGGTACTTACGATATTGTGGCCGTGGGGCTGATGGCCGCGCTGTGCTTTGCTGCCATCTATATCAAAATAGATATTCCCACCCCTATGGGCAAGACCATGATACATCTGGGCAATACCGTCTGTCTGCTCTCCGGTATGCTGCTGGGCGGCCTCCGGGGCGGTCTGGCGGCAGGGGTTGGAACTATGTTCTATGACCTGACCGATCCCGCCTTTGTGGCCGGGGCCCCCTTTACCTTCCTGTTTAAGTTCATCATGGCCTTTATTGCCGGCGTGGTTTCCCGCAGCGGCGGCGCGGAAGGGAAGAGCCTTCCCAAAAACATCACCGGGTGTGTTTTGGGTGAGGTGGCGTATATCATCCTCTATCTGGGGAAATCCTTTATCAGCAGCTACTATCTCCAGAAAAACGCCCTGGAGGCGGTGATGGGCAGTTTGGTTACTAAGCTGATGTCCTCCACCATCAACGCTGTCATCGCCATTGTCGCCTCTATCCTCCTGCTGCCCGCCTTTATCACGGTGATGAAGAAGTCCGGCGTCTATGGGAAAATCTTCCCGCCCAAGCCCGCGGCCGAAGTATAAGCGTCTACTCTCCAAACAGAACAAAAGCCAGGTGTAAGAGGTTTTACATCTGGCTTTTTTTTATTTTCATTGCCATTATGTGAAATATGTGGTAGAATATCGGGAGACCCGCCGCCTGTAGAACGGCGGAAAATTTGAAAAAATTCATAAAGGAGGAACCGCCATGCCCACAGTGACGCTGATCACCCATACGCCGGAGCCGGAAAAGGTTGTCGCGGCTGCGGCAAAGCTGTGCTACAGCAAAAGCGGCGTACAGACATTGCTTGATAAATTGGACGAGCAGAAAACCGCTGATTTTCTGGAGATGCTCTCCGGCCTGGGTCATGAAAGTCCAATTGAACATATCACCTTTACCTTTGGGATTGAAGGGGTTTCCAGGGCGTTTCTGGCCCAGATAACACGGCACCGCATCGCTTCCTACAGCGTACAGAGCCAGCGGTATGTCAGCAAGGCGGACTTCCCCTATATCACGCCGCCCTCCATCCAGGGGATTCCGGAGGCGGAGGCCCTGCTTCGGGAGGCGATGAACGCCTGCAATGAGTACTATGAAAGGCTCCAGACCATCCTGACAGAGGCCCACACCGCCCGCCTGACGGCAGAGGGGGAGGATGAAAAGGAGGCCCGCCGGGCCGCCTCCAAGCTGGCCAATGAGGACGCCCGCTTTGTGTTGCCCAACGCCTGCGACACCCGGATGGTAGTCACCATGAACGCCCGCAGCCTGCAAAACTTCTTCCGCCTGCGCTGCTGCAACCGGGCCCAGTGGGAAATCCGGGAGGTGGCCAAGCAGATGTATGCTTTGGTGTATCCCATTGCACCCCATATCTTTGCCCACAGCGGGCCGGGGTGCCTTGGCGGCGCCTGTACCGAGGGGAAGATGAGCTGCGGAAGGATGGATGAGGTCCGCGCCGAATACCGGCGGATACAAAGCGAAGCGGTAAAATCCAAATAAAGAAAAGAGGACAGGGCATGGCAAGGGGAAAGCTGATTGTAATAGACGGTCTGGACGGGAGCGGAAAGGCCACCCAAAGCGGCCTGCTGGCGGAGGCCATGGCGCGGCACAATCCCAGGGGGGCGCGGCTGGTGTCCTTTCCGGACTATGAGAGTCCCTCGGCGGCGCTGGTGAAGATGTACCTGGCGGGGGAGTTCGGCCAAAGGGCGGGGGATGTGAACGCCTATGCCGCCTCCAGCTTTTACGCGGTGGACCGCTATGCCAGCTACCGCAGGTTCTGGGAGGCGGATTATTGTGCGGGGGTGGACATTCTGGCAAACCGGTACGCCACCTCCAACATGATCCACCAGATGGGGAAACTGCCCAGGGACGAATGGGACGGTTTTCGGGAATGGGTCAAGGAATTTGAATACCGCAAGCTGGGCCTGCCGGAGCCGGACCGGGTGCTCTTCCTGGATATGGACCCCTCCCTGTCAGCCCGTCTGCTGTCGGCGCGCTACCATGGGGACGAGAGCAAAAAGGACATCCACGAGGCGGACACGGCCTACCTGCGGAGCTGCCGGGAATCGGCCCTTTACGCCGCGGAGCGGGAGGGATGGACTGTGATCCCCTGCAATGAGGGGGAGAGCATTTTATCGATTGAGGAAGTGGCCCGGCGCTGCGCGGCGGCTGTCGGCCTGGAATAGGGGTGCCGCCATGGTACTGACCGGTTCGGATTATCTCCGGGGGAGCCGGATTTCTCCCGACGCGTTGAAAAAACAGTTGAGCGGTTTGTGGAAAACGGTCTTTGGGGACGGGCCCGACTACACCTCTGTTTTTCTGGGCAGCACCGCCTTTCGCCCGGAGGATACCGTTCTTTCGTTGGACGGCGGAGGGCTGGCGGCCATGCTGTTCCTGCTGCCGGTCAGCCTGGAGGGGATGCACGGGCGGTATATTTACGCCGTCGCGACCCATCCGGATTTCCGCGGAAGGGGCCATGCGGGGACGATGCTGGAGTTTGCCCAGCGGCTGACCGAAGGGCGGGGGGAGGATTTTACCTGCCTGCACCCGGCCAGCGATTCCCTGTACGGGTTCTACCGGCGGTTTGGTTTTGAAACCGCCTTTTACATCCGGGAAGTGTCCCGAAAGCTCCGGACGGGAGCGGATTTTCCACGGCTCAGGATAGAGCGGATTTCGGCGGAGCGCTTTGCGGCGCTGTATGCCGAAGCACTGCCGGAGCGCCGGGACGCCTGCCTCAAATGGGGGGAGGAGACGCTTACCTTTCTCTGCCGGGAGGCCGAAGCCCAGGACGGCGGCGCTTTGGCCGTTGAAGGGGGAATGGGAAAGGGCTTTTGTCTGTTTACCTGCCTGGAGAAGGGGACGGCGGTTGTCAAGGAGACGGTGTTTTCCGGAGGAATCACTGAGGAATTATTGGACGTCCTGGCAGCATACTGGAGCGGGAAGTCTGTGATCTTCCGGCTGCCGGAGAATTTTGGAAATTTTCCGGAAAAAATTACGGAAAAGGCTGTATTACATCCCTTTGGGATGATAAAATATAAGAAAGAGCTTTTGGATTTACAGGGCGGCGGTACTCGAACCCGCGGCTTTATGGGGATCGCGTTGGACTGAAAAATGACTCAGAACAGAGAAAGGATGACCCGTATGGTGTATATTTTTTTGGCGGACGGATTTGAGGAACTGGAGGCGCTGAGCCCTGTGGATGTGCTCCGCCGGGCCGGGATTCCGGTGACAACCGTGGGCGTAGGCTCCAGGACAGTGACCGGTTCCCACAATATCTCAGTGATATGCGATACAACTATCGACGAGGCCGGCTCTCTTGCGGACATGGAGATGGTGGTGCTGCCAGGGGGAATGCCGGGAACCACCAACCTGGAAAACAACCCCGTCGTTCAGCGGGCGCTGGACCAAGCGGCGGAAAAGGGCGCGTGGATCTGCGCCATCTGCGCCGCTCCCTCTGTGCTGGGGCATAAGGGGCTGCTGAAGGGAAAGCGGGCGGTCTGCTTCCCCGGCTTTGAGGACGCACTGGAGGGGGCGGCGCTGTCCGGGGACAGCGTCTGCACAGACG
>Ga0073906_1005655_pt1 | contig 11015 bp, 11 predicted proteins | sample Inofromicrocosms_FD_65485 | JGI IMG/M metagenome (GOLD analysis project Ga0073906, IMG submission 65485) | Mouse cecum microbial communities from Vienna, Austria - Inoculum for glucosamine and mucus D2O microcosms | ecosystem: Host-associated > Mammals > Digestive system > Large intestine >... | reverse complement strand
TATCGGCAACAACATCGCAAACGTCAACACCAACTCCTACAAGGCCCAGCGCATGACCTTTCAGGAGTCCATCTACACCATGAGCCGCGCCGGCAGCGACGGTACCCTGGTAGTGGGCGGTAACAACCCCTCCCAGATCGGCTACGGGTGCTCCGTGGGCTCCATTGACCTGAACATGAACCCCAGCACCTACTCCCCCACCGGCTACGGCCTGGACAACATGATCATGGGCGAGGGGTTCTATGTCATGGGCGATAAGGATATGCAGATCAACGGGTCCGAGGACTTCAGCAAGTTCACCCTCAGCCGCATGGGCGACTTCTGGGTGGACCCCCAGGGGTATATCACCGACCGCCGCGGTAACTGCGTGTTCGGGTTTGCTACCGTGCAGAACCCTAACTACAAGAAGGATGCGACGGAAGATGAGATCGCGGCGGATAAGCTGCTGGGCAAAAATTCCAAGCACATTGGCGACCCCTATATCGTCAGCACTCAGCTGGTGCCCCTGCGCCTGCCTTTGGCTGCTGCTGCGCCCTCGGAACTGAACGGCGGCGTCAACGCTGATGGGACGACAAAGTGGCAGGCAGGCGACCCGGTGTACGGGCTGATGGGAACGGCTAACCCGGACGATTTTAATTCCAGAGTAAATGTTTCTGTGGTTGACTATATGTCGGTCGACCCACAGACCGGCGAGGTCAAGGTGGGTGAGGACGGGAATCTTCCCGAGGGCGTCGGGACCGCCACTGGCTTGGCGGATGATGGTCAGCTCACATATGCCGGCCCCATCCCCAACACCGAGGACAAGTGCGTCAAGCTCACCGGCATGAACATCAACGAGCAGGGCGGCATCTACGGCACGGATAGCAACGGCAACACCGTGGTGGTGGGCTACATCGCTATCGCCAACTGCGCCTCCAATGACGGTGTCACCCATGAGGACGGCTACTACTACAAGGCAGCGGAAGGCGCGGGCAACGTGACCATCAACGGCCTGGGCGGCATCCTGGACGGCAAGTTCGTCAACAACCGCCAGATCATCGCCGGCGATGGCCAGAACGCCGCTGGCGGCACCCCCAAGACCGACGACGCCATCGGCAAGGGCGGCACGGCCATCATCAAGAACGGCGGCCTGGAGGCATCCAGCACCGACATTGCCACCGAGTTTTCCAACATGATCCTTACCCAGCGCGGCTATCAGGCCAACACCCGCATCATCACCGTCACCGACTCCATGCTGGAGGAGCTGGTGAACATGAAGCGCGGATAAGCAGTTTCTTCCAGCATACGCTTAGCCAGCTGACCGGCTGCTGCGGGGGGGCTTCTCCTGCGGCAGCCGGGGTGGAAGGAGAAAGGAGCACGCGTATGATCGTCCTGACAAAACGCAACGACGAGAAGTTCCTGGTCAACCACAATCAGATCCAGTGCATCGAGATGATCCCGGAGTCCAAGGTTGTGATGATGAACCGTGACTACTACATCGTCAAGGAGACGCCGGAGCAGATCATCGGGAAGATCGCCGAGTACACCGCCAAGGTGCAGGACATCCACCGGCAGGTGACTGTGGTGGATAAGCGCCGCGTGTAGGCGCGCCAAGGCGCGTCTGAGGGGTGCCGAGGCCGGGGGAAACCGGCGGCGCGGCCGGGCCGCACTTCGACATTTTTCAAATGCGCCTTTCCGTTTAGACAACAAGATCCCCCATGCGGGGAGAAAATGGGTGTGAGTATTTTCTATGAATATTACTTATATTATTGGTGTTATCGGAGCCTTCCTGGTCATGGTCGTAGGTATGATGCAGGGCGGCGAGGACGGCTTCCTCACAGTCAGCCAGCTGAAAAACTTCGGCGACGGCGGCAGTGTCTTCATTGTCATCGGCTGTACGGTCATGGTGCTTTTGGCCAGCTTCCCTGTCAGCCAGGTCACCGCAATCCCCAAGCACATCGGCATCCTCATGAATACGAAGCGCTTCGACCCCCGGGCCATCATCGACCAGCTGGTGGAGCTGGCTCAGATTGCCCGTAAGAACGGCCTTCTCGCCCTGGAGGAACAGGGCAACCAGCAGCAGGACCCCTTCTTCAAGCAGTGCATCATGCTCATCGTGGACAATAACGACGCCGACCAGGTCAAAGAGATCATGATGAACGACATCGAGCAGGGCTCCGCCCGCCACGAGGGCGTGGCCGGGATGTACGACAAGGGCTCCTCCGTAGCCCCGGCCTTCGGCATGGTGGGCACCCTGGTGGGCCTGATCAACATGCTCAAGGGCATGAACATGGACGACGGCGGCGCGGGCAACATCGGCGGCGCTATGGGTACCGCGCTTATCACCACGCTGTACGGATGCGTGCTGGCCCACATGATCTTCGGCCCCATCGCCCAGCAGCTGCGCCAGCGGGACGAGGAGGAGGTCCTCTGCAAGCTCATCATTGTCGAGGGCATCATGTCCATCCAGGCCGGCGCCAACCCCAAGTTCCTGCGGGAAAAGCTCATGACCTTCATGGAATCCAAGAAGCGCGGCGAGGACGGCGGCGGAAAAGGCAAGTAAGGATGTGCAGTCAAAGAAATGAGGTGACAGTCCGTGGCGAGCATTAAAAAGAAGAGCGGCGGAGGCGGCGGCGCCAACTGGATGGATACTTACGGCGACATGGTGACGCTCCTGCTGTGCTTTTTCGTCCTGCTCTACTCCATCTCCACCGTTGACCAGAACAAGTGGATTCTGTTGGTGCAGAGCTTCAACAAGGACGCCCTAGTCAATGTGGACGACCAGCCCCTGGGCCCTGAGGGCGAGGACAGCGATGAGGGCGGCGACGATATGCCCACCACCTTGCCGGAGGAGATCGACCAGGTGATGGAGGAGCTCTACGATTTCCTGGCCCTCTTCGCCAACTCGTCGGACTCTGTCAACATCTCCACCACGGGGGACGGACGAATATTTATCTCCTTCCAGGACGCCGTTTTCTTTGACGGTGACAAATCGGTCCTGCGGCCCGAAGGCAAAGCGGCCCTGGATGAGATCATCCCCGCGCTGGAGGAGGCGGGGCCCTATCTGGACGAGGTCAAGATCATGGGCCACACCGCCCAGGCGCGGCCCGACCAGGCCAACACCGTCCGGGGCGACCGGACGCTGTCCACCCAGCGGGCGGCGGAGGTGCTTATCTACATCCAAGAGCACAGCAATGGAGAGCTCCTGGACCCCGCCCGCCTCACCAGCGAGGGCTACGGTCAGTGGCGGCCCGTGGCCACCAACGACACCGCAGAGGGCCGTGCCAAGAACCGGCGGGTGGAGATGATGATCAGCGGCAAGAACGTGGAGGAACAGATCGGAGACAGCATCGCAAGCTACTACACAGAGACCCAGCAGACCCAGCCCGGAAGCGAGCAGCCGGCCACCCCGGCCGAAGGCGCGCCCAGCCGTTAGGCGGTGCCCGATGGCCGGAATCCACTAGAGTGAGGGAAAAGTATGGCGGAAGTCTTATCACAAAGTCAGATCGATGCCCTGCTCAACGCGGCTCGCAGCGGGGAGATGGATCTGGACGCACCGGCCCTGGAGCCGGAAAAGAAGTATAAAAAATACGATTTCTACAGCCCCCGGAAGTTCACCAAGGAGCGCATCAAGATGCTCAACAGCATCTTCGAGGGCTACGCCCGGGTCATCAACTCCCGGATCAACGCCCTGCTCCACACCACCTGCGAGATCGAGGTGGAGTCCATCGAGGAGCAGCGCTACAACGAGTTTTCCAACGCGCTGACGGAGAGCGACGTGCTGGCTCTGGCCAAGATCGACCAGGAGCAGCTCCAGGAGGAGTCCCCCATACTCGTCCACCTGGACACGGAGATTGTCCTGACCATGGTGGACCGCATGATGGGCGGCGACGGGGCCCCGGACAGCAACCTGGCCACGGACTACAAGATGACGGACCTGGAGCTGAACATGTACGAGGACATCATAGGGAGCCTCATAGAGCTGCTGGGAGGCAGCTGGGAGAACTATATCGGCCTCAAGTTCGAGTACGTGCGCACCGAGGTCAACCCCACCCTCGTCCAGCTCATCGGCTTTGACGAGACGGTGATCCTTGTGGGCCTTGATATCAAGTTCCCCAACTGCAGCGGCCGGATGAGCCTGGTGCTCCCGGGCGTGATGCTGACCAACATCTTCGCCGAGATCGGCAAGAGCACCGCCCGGCATGTGACCGGGGAGGACAAGTCCGACGAGATCTTCGGCTCCCTGCGGGAGAGCGATCTGGAGATCGTGGCGGAGCTGGCCCGGACGCGGCTGCTGCTCAGCGACCTCTACCACCTCAATGTGGGCGACGTGGTGGACATCAAACAGCCGAAGGATTCGCCCATCTTCCTCAACATCGACGGCCGGCGCTGGTTCGATGGGCGCATGGGGGTCCACAACAAGCAGAAGGCCGTGAAGATCGGCGAGACATATATTAAGGCTTAAAGGAGCTAGTCCTGATGGGAGAAAATATTTTTAGCCCAATGGTGGTCGACGCCATTGGGGAGATCATGAACATAAGCCTGGGCTCCTCCGCCACGGCGGTCTCCAACATGCTGGACCACCGTGTGGACATCACCACCCCCACCGTGCAGGTGGTCAACGCAGAGGACTTCGCTCTGGGCGATATCGACCCCGCTGTGGGCGTGGAGATCAAGTATGTCACCGGCCTGGACGGCAGCAACATCATGATGCTCAAGCGCAGCGACGTGAAGGCGATCGTGGATATCCTGCTGGGCTCGGAGACGCCGGATGAGGAGTTCCAGCTGGACGAGCTCAGCATCAGCTGCGTCTGCGAAGTCATGAACCAGATGATGGGCGCGGCGGCCACCGCTATGAGCGATTTCCTGGGGATGATGGTCAACATCTCCACCCCGGAGCCCTTCGAGCTGGACGACCTGGACAAGGTCCGGCGGGAGCACTTCCCCGTGCAGGTCGGGCCCGTGGTGGTGGTCAGCTTCAAGCTGTACATCGAGGGCATCCTGGAGAGCGAATTCATGAACGTTATCTCCGTGGACCTGGCCAAGGAGATGGTCAAGGGTTTCGGCCTGGACATAGACAGCCTGGACGGCGGCAGCGCTGCGGCGCCTGCCCCGGCGCCCGCTCCGGCCCCCGCCCCCGCCCCTGCGGCGGAGAGCGGCGGAGGCGGCACCCTCAGCCAGGAGGAGATCGAGCGGCTCATGGCCGGCGGCGGCGCTGCGGCCCCCGCACCCGCGCCTGCGGCGGGAGGCGGAGGCGGCACTCTCAGCCAGGAGGAGATCGAGCGGCTCATGGCCGGCGGCGGCGCTGCGGCCCCCGCTCCCGCGCCTGCGCCCGCCCCTGCGGCTCCGGTGCAGAGCGCTCCCCAGCCCCAGGTCCCGCCCCAGGCGGCCCCTGGCGGGGAGCAGCAGCCCTACCCCGGCTATCCGCCCTACCCCCAGGCCGCCGGCGGATACCCCTACCCGCCCTATCCCTACTACATGTATCCGCCCCAGCAGCAGGCTCCCCAGCCGCCTGAGCCCAAGATCATCAACGCCCAGCCCGCCCCCATGCGGACGCTGGACGAGGAGAACCGCCTCTCCCAGGAGCAGAAGCAGAACCTGGACCTCATCATGAACGTCTCCCTGGAGGTGGCCGTGGAGATCGGCCGCACCCGGCGGAAGATCCAGGACATCATCGCCTTCTCCAAGGGCTCCCTGGTGGTGCTGGACAAACTGGCGGGCGACCAGGTGGACCTGCTGGTCAACGGGCAGTGCGTCGCCCGGGGCGACGTGGTGGTCATTGACGACAACTTTGGGATCCGCATCACGGAGATCCTGGAGAAGCCCGACATCAACGAACTGGCCAAATACTCATAAGGCCGTTTGTAATAAGACCTTTCCGAACAAATAACTTTCAAATTTCAAGAAAAAGGTGGATTATCATGGCTAAGATTCTTTTGGTTGACGATGCCGCTTTCATGCGCAAGGTAATCAAGGACGCCCTCAGCAAGGCCGGCTACAGCGACCTCCACGAGGCCGTGGACGGCGCGGATGCGGTGGAGAAGTACAACTCCCTCAAGCCCGATCTGGTCCTCATGGACATCACAATGCCCAATATGGACGGTCTGGAGGCCCTTAAGGCCATCCGCGCCGCCGACGGCAACGCGAACGTGGTCATGTGCTCCGCCATGGGACAGGAGACCATGGTCATCGACGCCATCCGTTCCGGCGCCAAGGACTTCATCGTCAAGCCCTTCAAGGCTGAGCGTGTGCTCAAGACCGTGACCTCCATCGTGGGCGAGCCCTGATGCGGTGGGGGGATGTGCTCTCCCTGCTGGGCATCCTGCTGGTCCTTTTGCTGGTGCTGGCCGCCAGCTACCTCGTCTCCCGCTGGGCGGGACAGATGGGGCAGGGCGGCCGCTTCAGCATAGGCGCTCCCGCCGCCTGCGGCCGCCTGCGGGTCTTAGAGCGGCTGGCAGTGGGCAGGGACCAGTCCCTGCTGGTGGTGCAAAGCGCAAAACGATATTTTCTCATTGGCAGTTCTCCCTCCGGATTCTCCCTCGTGGCCGAACTGACAGCGGAGGAGGGGGAGCTGTGGAGCAGCCCTCCCTCCTCAGACAGCCCGGCGCAGGACCGGCCGCCGGACTTCACGGCTATACTGCGCCGCTTCCGGGAGAAGAAATGAGTCTGAGAGGAGGCTTGGCCCGTGACTGACGCGCTCATCAATGTAAACGGCTCCACTGTAAACTCCCTGGACATCCTGCTGCTGATGACGGTGCTGACCCTGCTGCCGTCCATGGTGGTCATGATGACCTCCTTCACCCGGTACGTGGTGTCCTTCTCCTTCCTGCGCACCGCCATGGGCACCCAGCAGACCCCGCCCAACCTGGTGCTGGTGGGCATGGCGCTGATTTTGACGTTATTTACCATGACGCCCACCATCAACGCCATCAAGGAGAGCGCATACGACCCCTACAAGGAGGGAAGGATCACCCAGGAGGAGTTCTTTGAACGGGTCCAGGAGCCTCTGAAGGAGTATATGCTCAATCAGATGCAGATCAGCAGCATGGAGCTCTACTGCAACATGACCGATACGCCTATCCCCCAGAGCCAGGACGAGGCGCGGGAACTGCCCATGACGGTCATCATGCCGGCCTATGTGACATCGGAGCTGAAGCACGCATTTATCATCGGCTTTCTGCTCTATATCCCGTTTCTGCTCATCGACATCATTGTCTCCTCCACCCTCATGAGCATGGGCATGGTGATGCTGCCGCCCTCCATGATCTCCACACCGTTCAAGATCCTGCTCTTTATCCTGCTGGACGGATGGCAGCTGCTGTTCTCAACGCTGGTAGGGATGATCCGATAGGGAAGGGGGCATTTGAGCGATGATGGATACGACGCAGGTCACGGAGATTTTGCGGGAGGGCATCTGGGTGGCCATCAAGGTCTGCGGGCCCATGCTGCTTTTGAGTATGCTGGTGGGCGTGCTCCTGGCCATCTTCCAGGCGGTGACGCAGATCCACGAGCAGACCCTCTCCTTCCTCTTCAAAGTGGTGGTCATCGCTGCGGTGCTGCTCATTGGCGGGGGATGGATGATGGAGACCCTGCTGGACTACGCCCGGAGCCTCTTCGCGCTGATGCTCCAGAATTAGGAGGCGCGCCGTGGTCGACTGGGCAGAGCTGAACCTGTTTTTCGTGATCCTGGCGCGGATGAGCGGCTTTGTGCTCTTCAACCCCATCCTGGGCCGTCAGGGCATCCCGAACCTGGCCAAGAGCGGCCTCATCATGGTGCTGTCGGTGACGGCGGCGTCCATGACGGAGTACCGCCCCCCGGTGCCGGAGACGGTGCTGGAGACGGCGGTAATCTTCCTGCTGGAGATCGCCCTGGGGTATATCCTGGGGCTGACGGTGAATATCTTCTTCTATGTCCCCCTGCTGGGCGGCGAGACCATCGACAGCCAGATGGGCATGAGCATGGGCAAGACTTACGACCCGGCCAGCCAGAGCTCGGTGTCCGTGAGCGCCACCCTCTTCAACGTGCTCATGATGCTCCTCTTCTTCGCGGCCAACGGACACCACACCCTGCTGCGGATCATGCTGTGCTCCGGGCGGGTGGTGCCCTTCGGACAGGTGTCCTTCGGACCGGAGCTGTACGCGGCGGTGGTGGAGCTCTTTGTCGAGTGTACGCTGATGGCGGTGAAGCTCTGTATGCCCATACTCGCGGCGGAGCTCCTGGGGCAGATGGGCATGGGCATCCTGATGAAGGTGATCCCCCAGATTAACATCTTTGTCATCAATATCGACCTGAAGGTCATCATCGGCCTGGCGCTGGAGCTGCTTTTGATCGCGCCCTTCAGCGAGTATCTGCTGAAGGTGGAGTTCGACATGCTCCAGGCTCTCCAGCGGCTCCTGCAGGTCATTGGGACTTCCTGACCGCCCACGGGGCGGTGGGCTGTAAAGGGGGGAACGAGCGGTGCCCGGCGACTCCAAAACCGAAAAAGCGACCCCAAAAAAGCGACGGGACGAACGAAAAAAAGGCAACGTCATGATGAGCAAGGACGTGGTGGCCGTGGCCACCCTCCTTGGCACACTCGCGATGTTCAAGGTGATGGGCGGCGTAGTGGTGGAGCAGGCGGGAAACCTGCTGGAGACCTGCTTCGCCTATATCGCCAGTCCGGAGGCGGTGTCGCTCTCCGGCATCCTGCCGAAGGTCCTCATCAAGTGTATCCTGACCTTCTGCATCGTGGCCGGGCCCTTTCTGCTGGCCACGGCACTGCTGGCCATGACGGCCACCTTTGCCCAGACCAAGCTGCTGGTCACGGGCGAGTCCCTGAAACCGAAATTCAGCAGGCTCAACCCGCTGCAGGGCTTCAAGCGGCTCTTTTCCATGCGCAGTGTGGTGGAGCTCATCAAGAACCTCATCAAAATCGCGATTCTCCTGATCCTGATCTTCCGCTACTTCCAGGGCGCGACCCTGGACTTCGCCCGGTTCCTGGACATGGAGCTGGGGCAGGCCTGCGCCATCCTATATGACGACATCTTTACCCTCCTGGTACAGGTGGCGGTGGCCTTTATCGTGGTGGCCTTCTTCGACTACCTCTACCAGTGGTGGGACTACGAGCGGCAGCTGCGCATGAGCAAGCAGGAGATCAAGGAGGAGTACAAACAGACCGAGGGTGATCCCCAGGTCAAAGGCAAGATCAAGGAGATCCAGCGCCGCCGGGCCCAGCAGCGGATGATGCAGCAGGTTCCGGGCGCAGACGTGGTCATCCGTAACCCGACCCACGTGGCCGTGGCCCTGCGCTACAAGCCCGACAAGGACGAGGCGCCGGTGGTGGTGGCCAAGGGCCGGGACGAGCTGGCCCTGCGTATTGTGAAGGTGGCCGAGGAGAACGGCGTGGCCACCGTGGAAAACGTTCCCCTGGCGCACTCCCTGTACGACAACGCCGTGCTGGACCGGGAGATTCCCCCCATCTTCTACGGCCCTGTGGCCGAGATTCTGGTCTACGTCCTCAAGCTGGACCAGGAGGGCCAATGAGGCCCCACTCCCTTTGAAAGTAACAGCCCGCAGGCCGGGCGTTTGCAGATAGCCCCATTTTTGTTGGAAAGGACTACGGCATGAGACGATTTTTGGAAAACAGCATAGCCCTTCTGGTGGTCGTCATCGTCCTGTTCCTCATCATCCCACTGCCCAAGAGCCTCCTGGACGTGCTGCTGGTGGTCAATATCTCGTTGTCCATCCTGATTTTGATGATCACCATGACCATCTCCGACGCCCTGGAGTTCTCCATTTTCCCGTCCCTGCTGCTCATCACGACGCTGTTCCGATTGGGACTGAACGTGTCCACCACCCGGCGCATCCTGGGCTTTGGCGGCGACGCGGGCAACGTCATTTTGGCCTTCGGCCAGATGATCACCCAGGGCAACATCATCTTGGGCGTCATCATCTTCCTCATCATCGTTCTGGTCCAGTTCATCGTCATCACCAAGGGCGCTGAGCGCGTGGCCGAGGTGGCCGCCCGCTTCACCCTGGACGCCATGCCCGGCAAGCAGATGGCCATCGACGCGGACCTCTCCTCCGGCCTCATCGACGAGCAGGGTGCCAAGCTCCGCCGTGCCAAGATCCAGAAGGAGGCCGACTTCTACGGCGCCATGGACGGCGCCACCAAGATCGTCAAGGGCGACGCCATCATGAGCCTCATCATCACCGCCGTCAACTTCATCGGCGGTCTGATCCTGGGCGTCACCATGAGCGGCATGGACTTCAACACCGCCATCCAGACCTACTCCATCGCCACCATCGGCGACGGCCTGGTCTCCCAGCTGCCGGCGCTGATGATCTCCACGGCCACGGGCATGATCGTCACCCGGTCCGTGTCCGACGGGAGCCTCAACAACGACGTCATCTCCCAGTTCGCGGCCCAGCCCAAGGCCATCTTCACCTCCGGCATCGTCATCGGCCTGCTGGGGCTCATCCCCGGTACGCCCACCGTGCCCCTGCTGATCGTGGGCACGGGCCTGAGCGGCGGCGGCTGGTGGATGATGGGCCGCTTGGAGCGGAAGGAGGTACAGGCCGCCGCCGCGGAGGCGGCCGCCGCAGCTGCCCCCCAGGAGGCCCCCCAGCAGCCCAGCGAGGCCGACTACTACAAGGACATCAACAACGTCTACACCCTCCTCACCGTGGACCCCATTGAGATGGAGTTCGGCTACAGCCTGCTCCCCATGGTGGACGAGAAGGGCGGCGGCAAGCTCATCAACCGCATCATCATCTTCCGGCGGCAGTACGCCCAGGAGATGGGCTTCGTCATCCCCTCCATCCGCTTCCACGACACCTCCACCCTGGGCACCAACCAGTACGCGGTGAAGATCAAGGGCGAGGAGGTGGCCCGGGGCGAGATTTTGGTGGACTACTACCTTGCTCTGGAGCCCGCCACCCCCACCGGCGAGATCGACGGCATCGAGACCGTGGAGCCGGCCTACGGCATCCCCTCCCGGTGGATCCTGCCGGAGAACAAGGAGATGGCGGAGATCTACGGCTACACCGTCATCGA
>Ga0073906_1005649_pt1 | contig 11027 bp, 10 predicted proteins | sample Inofromicrocosms_FD_65485 | JGI IMG/M metagenome (GOLD analysis project Ga0073906, IMG submission 65485) | Mouse cecum microbial communities from Vienna, Austria - Inoculum for glucosamine and mucus D2O microcosms | ecosystem: Host-associated > Mammals > Digestive system > Large intestine >... | reverse complement strand
AATACGAGTGCCAAGTGCTTGTAGCAAGGAAGTTACGCTGCACTAGGCTCGAAAACACCTCGCCAAGTTGCAGGTAACTACATTCGCACGTAGGCACTCAAAATACGAGTGCCAAGTGCTCATTGTAAGGAGGACGTTGCTTTATGAAAAAGTGTCTGAAAAAGGGGTTATCCCTCGCCCTGATTTTAATCCTTTGTCTTTCCCTCGCCGCTTGCGGCTCGAATGACGACGAAAACGCGGATTCCAAACAAGATGAAGCACCGGAGGGCTCGGCGGACGTGCTTTACCCGATTTCCATCGGAGAAACCGAGATTCGCGTCGGCGAGACGACCGTGCAAGCACTCCTGGACGCGGGTTTCAAAGTTACGGTGTCGGAGTTGGACGAGAACAACCAGTATACCCAGTATGAAATCGACCCGGAAATGGAAATGGAGCCAAACTCCTACTACAGCGGGGCCAGCATCTGGATTACCGACTCGATTTTCGCCCATATTTCCGTGGTGACGACGCGAGCCACCAGGCGCATGGGCGACGCGGTAATCGCCCACCTGGAATTTTACCTGGATTATGACAATCCGGAGGCCAACGCGCAGATTTCCCTAAACGGGGTGCCGGTCAACGAGATTTCACGGGAAAAGGCCGGGGAAATGTTCCCGGACTTCACCGGCGACGACAACATGTGGTTTTCCCATTTGACCAAGGAATACGACTATAGCCTGATATTTGGTTCCGAGGACAAGATGCTGACGAGGTTCACCGTCGAGAAAAATTATGACGTGGACTGGAACAGCGGCAATTGAAAACGCATGGAAGACAAGTGAATCACCATAGCGGCTCAGCCGGGGCAGCGTAAGAGACGCATAGCCCCGGCTGAATTGAATTGGTAGCAACAATAACGACATCGGTGCCGACATCAAGTCACGTCAAAGATAATTCTTCACGACGCTTCTCTAACTGTTTGATTTTCTCCTCCTTTTGTAACAACAATTCTTCTTTACGGCGCAATGCCTCGTCTTTCTGACTCTGCTGCTTATCCTTCTGTCCCAGCAGTTCCTTCATCCCATCAATCTCGTCTTGCATTTCGTCAATCATCAGTTGAACGGTGTTCCTATCCATTATTTTTAGTTCTTCCGAAAATATTCCCATGATTCTCTCCACATTCTTGCAAATCGCGTAAGCCTCCTCATATAAAGGGACGAATTAGGGATACTACTGGATTAGCTTTTCTATCCATTTCGGTTCATCTACGCTCAAAAAGACCAACCACGCGTCCAACGGGGTTGCTATGCCCTGAAGTGCTTCACACTTGAACCTTCCCCAATTAAAACCTTTTTCCCCTGGAACGCGAACCCATAGTGCCGGATTTTCTCTTTCGGGATTTTCTTGTCAAGCAGTTCCGAGTCGTACGCCTTTTCCTCAATCTGTTTTAGCGCGTTCGCCACCGTATCTTCCAACGAAGTTTCATCATCCTCGTCATGAACCTTGAACTCCATGATGATGGCATCATCAGACTTCTCCTTCGGTTCCATGATGACATCATATCGCCCGAAACCGCTCTCGCGGTTGGAACGGATATTGTATCTCCCCGCCAAATCCACAACCAAGCCTAACACAAATCCATGGTAGAAGCGTTCCGGCTCCGCCGTCTCCGACGGTTTGTTCCCCGTATCAAACGTACTGAACATCACCTTCGCCACGTCGTTCATGAAACGGTTCATGTATTTTAAGTCTCCTTGTACCAGGGCTTTCTTGAAATTTCCATACGACGTACGGTATGCTGAAAACCACCCGGAAACCATTTTCCGGAACATGAACAATGTCTCGTTATTCGTAATCTGCAACCGATACTTAGACTCGCCGGAATCCATCAAATACTCCATACTCACCGGCTTCAGATAACCGCTGGCCATAAGAAGACTGAAGACGGCACCGGGCGTATCCTCCAATTGTTCAAAAATGATTTGCTCATCGAAAATCACTTCCAAAGCCTTCCCTTCCAGAAGGTCTTCCAACTGCATTTTCAATTCCGGGTCACCTTGACGGAACAACATAGAGACAAAGGCATTGGAACTGGTATCGGCCCAATATGTTCCATACTTTTTTGAATCCAGATATTTCGAAATCGACCAGGGGTTATAAATCTCACTTTTATTTCCAAACACGAAACCATCATACCAGAATTTCACATTTTCTTTTTCACCCGAAAGCCCGCGCTCGTCCAAGGCCCCGAACACCTCTTCCTCCGTGAATCCGAACGCGGTACAATATTTCTCCGAGGTCGTGGTCACGACTTCTAAATTATTCAAATCCGAGAAGACGGATTCCTTGCTCACGCGGGTGATGCCGGTCAGCAGGGCACGGTATAAGTACTCGTTCGTCTTGAACGTGTTGTTGAACAGTTCACGGATAAATTCCACCATTTCCTTCCAATAACCGTACACATATGCCTCCTGCAGCGGCGTGTCGTACTCGTCCAGAAAAATAAGAGCCTTCTTGCCATGATAACGTTCCAAATATTCAGCCAACACGTTCAATGCCGACGTTATAAGCGTCGTATTAATCTTCTTGTCTGGATCCGGATCAGTCGAATATTTTTGAAACACGTCATAATCCGCTTTTTCCGTAGCACTCAGGACATCGCCATCTTTCAAATATCTATGTGCCTTATAAGTGTCTGAAATCACTTTCACGATGCCATCTCTCGCGTCCTGGAAATTGGTGGACTTTACTCCCGCGAAACTTAGAGAGATGACCGGCCATGTTCCCTGCGTCTTCCGATATTCTTCCTCGTCCCAGATGGAAAGCCCCTCGAACAATTCCCCCCTCTGGGAGAATGTCGTGGAAAAGAAACAATTCATCATGCTTAAATTCAAAGTCTTGCCAAAGCGGCGGGGACGGGTAATCAAGGTGACGATGTCCTTGCATTCCCACCACTCTTTGATAAACTTGGTTTTATCAATATAAAATGCTTTTTCTTTTCGTGCATACTCAAAACTCTGGTTTCCTATTGAAATTTTTGCGGGCATAACTTTGACACGCTCCTTCCTCTTGCTCCTATATTTATATTCCGATTCCTCCCCACAAAATGTATGCCGAATTGTGAATGCGGGTGGCGATTGCGGGAATGCCCTGCACGAAGCAATCGACTTTTACCCGTGGTGGTGTCGCCGTCAGACGACATGGATGTTTCGCTTATAAGTATAGACGATTTCCAAGGATTATACAAGAAAAAAAGAGAGGGATTTCCCTTGTTTCCTTGGGAAACCCCTCTCCTTTTTCTTGAGGGGGAGGAGGTTCTTTTCGCCAAGCTCGGCCCATGGCCTTGCTAATCTCAAAGAACAACCTCGCACTAAGTTCAATTTCGCCTATGGCTCAAATCGTAACATCCACTCAACTAGGCTCGAAGCACCTTGTCAAGTTTCGGGATGGGCTTTCTCGCTAGACTCGCGCGTCCCGCGCTCGCCAAGCGTTCAATGCCAATTGCTTTCGATTAATACCCGTGTGCCTCGGCCAGCATCATGTCCTTCACCTTCATCAGGCGGATTTGCGTGCTACGCTCGTTCTCGTCCAGCTTCATGGTAATATACTTGATATTCTTCTCCGTCTCCGGGATGATGACATGCTCAAGCGCGTTCACGCGCCGTCTCGTCTTCTCAATCTCGGCCGCCATCAGCTGGCACGACTTCTCGATTTCCGCCAGGCGGATCATGTCCGGCAGGATGTCCGCCAGGGACTTGACCGCCCCGTCCAAATCGCTGGACGTGAACGCGAAACCGTAAGAATAAATGTCGTTCTCGTCCGCCGTCCTCGTCTTATATTCAAAGGTGGGAACGTCAACACTCATGACATTTCGCTGCCCCGCGACCAGGTTGATTTCCTGCTTGGGAGCCAGAAGCGCCGTGTGCAGTTCCGCCTCCGACATGCCGGCCTTGGCAATCACGAAGTTCTTGTTGGCCGACAAGATGCCGGCCTCCACCCGTTTGCGGACTTCCATGTTCTCGCGCACGAGGTCAAGATACTGGCGCATCAGCTCGTCGCGCTTGTCTTTCAACAGCTTGTGTCCCCGCACCGCGGTGATTCGTTTCTTCTTTAACCGGGTCAGCTCCATACGGGTAGGATTTACTTGTGTAGATGCCAAGCTCTCTCACCTCTTTCCGTTTTCTGCTTTTTCGTTGTCACTATTCACAGCCGGATAAAACTTTGTATGCGAAACGGCCGTGAATAGCAACCTTCATTTATGTCCGTCAGCCCTTGTAATACTGGTCTAAGAACTTGTCATCAATACGTTTGAGCTCCGACCTCGGCAGCATGGACAAAAGCTCCCAGCCGATGTCCAACGTCTCCTGGATGCTCCGGTCCGTCGTGTACCCCTGGGAAACATACTTTTCCTCGAAAGCGTCGGCAAACTTCGCATACAAGATGTCTATTTCCGTCAACGCGGCCTCGCCCAGGATGACCATCAATTCCTTCGCGTCCTTTCCTCTCGCGTAGGCGGAGAAAAGCTGGTTCATCGTGTTGGCGTGGTCAGCACGGGTCTTGCCTTCGCCGATTCCCTTGTCTTTCAGACGGGAAAGTGACGGCAGCACGTCGATTGGCGGCATCGCGCCCTTACGGTACAAGTCACGGCTCAGGATGATCTGTCCCTCCGTGATATATCCGGTCAAGTCCGGAATCGGATGCGTCTTGTCATCCTCCGGCATGGTCAGGATTGGTATCATCGTGATACTGCCCTTCTTGCCGTTCTGCCGGCCGGCACGCTCATACATCGTCGCCAGGTCGGTGTACATATATCCCGGATATCCACGACGTCCCGGAACCTCCTTGCGGGCCGCGGAAACCTCGCGCAACGCGTCCGCGTAATTCGTGATGTCGGTCAGGATGACCAATACGTGCATGTCCTTTTCAAACGCCAGGTACTCGGCGGCGGTCAGCGCCACCTTCGGCGTGGAAATACGCTCGATGGCCGGGTCGTTCGCCAAGTTGATGAACAACACGGTACGGTCGATGGCTCCCGTCTCCTTGAAACTCTCGATAAAGAAGTTGGATTCCTCAAACGTGATACCCATGGCGGCGAACACGACGGCGAAATTCTCGTCCGTTCCCAGCACCTTGGCCTGTCTTGCAATCTGCGCCGCCAGCTGCGCGTGCGGCAAACCGGATGCCGAGAAAATCGGCAGTTTCTGTCCACGAACCAGCGTGTTCAGACCGTCAATGGCGGAAACGCCGGTCTGGATGAACTCCTCCGGATAACTTCTGGCGGCCGGGTTCATCGGCAGGCCGTTGATGTCCATGCGCGCCTCCGGCAAGATTTCCGGGCCGTCGTCAATCGGGTTGCCCATGCCGTCAAAGACACGGCCAAGCATGTCCTCGGACACTCCCAGCTCCATGCTACGCCCCAAAAACCTCACCTTGCTGTTGGAAAGGTTGATGCCCGTCGAGCTTTCGAACAGCTGTACCATCGCGTCGCTGCCGTTGATTTCCAATACCTTGCAACGGCGAACCTCGCCGTTCGCCAACTCGATTTCTCCCAATTCATCATAGGAAACATTCTCCACGCCGCGCACCAGCATCAGGGGACCCGCTACTTCTTGTATGGTTCTATATTCTTTTGGCATTTAGAACTCCTCCTTTTTCATGCTGTTGGCGATTTCAATGTGAAGCTCCTCGCTCACCTTCGCATACTCCACGTCCAAATCCTCTTCCTTCGTGTATTTGAAACGGCCGATTTGCTCGCGCACCGGCATGGAAATCAACGCGTTCAGCGCCGCGCCGCCCGCCAATGCCTCCACGGCCTGCTCATAATATGCGAGTACCAGTTTCATCATCATATACTGCTTCTTGAGCGATGAATACGTGTCAATCTCATGGAACGAATTCTGGTGCAGGAAGTCCTCGCGGATGGAACGTGCCGCCTCCATCTTCAGGCGGTCGCCCGCGGAGAGCGCGTCCATGCCGACCATCTTGACGATTTCGTCCAGTTCCGCCTCTTCCTGCAAAAGAAGCATCATCTTCTGCCGGTTATCCATCCAGTCCGGCTCCACCTCCTCATTGAACCAGTTCGCCATGTTGTCCAAATAAAGCGAATAGCTGGTCAGCCAGTTGATGGCCGGGAAATGCCTCTTGTAAGCCAACGCCGAATCCAGTCCCCAGAACACTTTCACGATACGCAGCGTCGCCTGCGACACCGGCTCGGAAATATCTCCGCCCGGAGGCGACACGGCCCCGATAACCGACAACGCGCCGACCCTTCCTTCTTTTCCAAGTGCCACGACCTGTCCCGCACGCTCGTAGAACTGCGCCAGGCGGCTTCCCAAGTACGCGGGGTAGCCTTCCTCGCCCGGCATCTCTTCCAGACGTCCTGACATCTCACGCAGCGCCTCCGCCCAACGGGACGTGGAGTCCGCCATCAACGCCACGGAAAAGCCCATGTCGCGGAAATATTCCGCAATCGTGATACCCGTGTAAATGGACGCCTCGCGCGCCGCCACCGGCATGTCGGAGGTATTGGCAATCAACACCGTCCGCTGCATCAGGGACTGCCCCGTCTTCGGGTCCTTCAACTCCGGGAACTCGTTCAAAACGTCCGTCATCTCGTTTCCACGCTCGCCGCATCCGATATAGACGACGATGTCGGCCTCGGCCCACTTCGCCAACTGGTGCTGGATGACGGTCTTGCCGCTTCCAAACGGCCCCGGCACCGCGGCCACGCCGCCCTTGGCAATCGGGAAGAACGTGTCGACAACGCGCTGCCCCGTAACAAGCGGCATCACCGGGGGAAGCTTCTTCTGGTACGGACGGCCGCGGCGAACCGGCCACTTCTGCATCATGGTCAGCTCCTTGTCGCCCTCGGCGGTTTCCACCACGGCAACCACATCTTCCACCGTGAACTTCCCGGCCTTGATTTCCTTGACCGTACCCTTGATTCCATAAGGAACCATGATTTTCTGCTGCACGACGATGGTCTCCTGCACGGTTCCCAACACGTCGCCGGCCTCCACCTCGTCGCCGACCTTCGCCACGGGAACGAACTCCCACTTGAGGTCGCGCTTCAACGAAGGCACCTCGACACCCCTCTTTAAGTTATTGCCCGACACCTTCATGATGTCGTCAAGCGGCCTCTGGATGCCATCGTAAATGCTGGTAATCAGTCCTGGCCCAAGTTCTACCGACATCGGCACTTCCGAGGACTCTACCGGCTCTCCCGGCCCCAGGCCGGAAGTCTCCTCATATACCTGAATGGAGGCCTCGTCACCGTGCATCTCGATGATTTCCCCAATCAGTCTCTGTTCACTTACACGAACCACGTCAAACATGTTCGCGTCACGCATACCCGATGCAATGACCAGCGGGCCTGCGACTTTTTTTATCACGCCTCTGCTCATGTAACGTCCTACCTTTCTATTTACAAGCGGTTATACTAACGCCTGCCAAATACGTCCGCCCGATCCGTCCCCTGCAAATCGCTTTCGCGGGGCTTGGCGTCACGGACGTTTCTTGAAAATTTACTCCGCCGAGAACAAAATGTCCGAACCGACCGCCTGCTCCACGGTCTTCTTTACATTTTCCACGCCCGCTCCCGTGTTGCCGGATACGCCCGGTATCTGGATGATGGCCGGAAATGTCTGTTCCCGATACTTCTCAATCTCTTCGCCAAGCTGCGCCGCGACGCTTTCCGTCACGTAAATGACGCCATACTTCTCACCGGCCGCCAACTGCCTGAACATGTCGCTTGCTTCTTCCCGAGTCTTTACCGGACAGATGCTAAGACCCAGCGTGGCAAACCCGTAAATGCTGTCGTAATCGCCCAATACCGCAATCTTATACATACATCGCCCTTACCCTTTCCCGAATCATCTCGTCTGAAAAGCCGTTCTGCTTCCCGGTCAGGATAATCCGTACCGTCTTAATCTCGTTCTGTCTCGCAAACAAGTATGCCACCAGCGGTCCCACGGAAAACGCGTTATATTTCTGCGGGCGCATCGTCTCCATCATGCGGTTGTCACACCACCGCTCGAACGCCGACGGCGATTCCTCCAAGGCCGCCGCTCCTTCCGCATACGTGGTCGTGCCTAGATATTCCTTGACGGAATCCGTCCCGCCCTGGGCGGCCCTGACCAACTCGTTTATGTTAAGGCTGCCACATGGCGCCATCGCGCGCTTCATGAACTCCTGCGACTTGCCGGTCTTCGCGCCGCGCACGGCCACCTTGATGTCGGCGATGGCCACGGTCGACTCCGCATAATCACGGATAATCTCGTCCTTCGACTGCCTGCCGGCCGCGTAAATCGCGTCCAGCGCCGCCCTGTCGATGATGATGTCGCACAACTGCCCGTCCCGGGTCTGAAGCAAGGTCTCGTAAGCCTCCCTTGCCGCGTTTGCCATGTGGCCTGGCAGGCGGGAAAACTCCTTGTTTTCCACGATTCCCATCATTTCCCGACCGGAAATTTTCGCGTCCTCGTAGAAAATGTTGCCGCCCCGCACGTCCGTGCAGACCGCCTTGACGGCCGCCTTCAGGTTATGGTACAGCTTCTGCAGGGAAAGCACGTCAAACACGGACAAGTCGGGCGCCACGTCCATGATGGCCTCCCACGCCTTCTCCTCCTCGCGCTTAAGCATTCCCTCCGCGTCAACGTCCGCGTCATGCGCCCCCCAGCCCTTTTCCTCCAAGAGCTGCAGGCATTGCTCCGTCGTCTTGCAATTTACCAGCTGGTCGATGGTGGAATCGGTGAGCAGGGATGTTTCCAACGCACGCACGCGGGCGACCGCATACGTATATTCTAATTCGTTCAATCTCATACCCTCCTAAAAAAGAACTTTCTGCACCAAATCCGACCACTCGTCCCGTTTGGCCGCAAACATGGCCTTAATCGTACAATTCTCCTCGACGCCGCCATATACCAGCACAAACCCGCCGTCCTTTTCTTTCGACTCATTGGAAATCGTAAGGCTTCCGCCCTTCGACTTCGCAATTTTATCCACCTCTGCTTCAAATCCTTCCGGCAGTCTTGCCAGGTCCGCCTTGTTAAAGTACATCACGCCCTCTTCCGGCTGCACGTACTGCGCAAGGATGTTCGTGACCATGGCAAAATACTTCTCCGGCGGTAATGACAACACGCGCTCGTACGCCTTGTCGAGCACGTCCGTAATCATCCGTTGCTTGGCGTCCAGAAGAGCCTTGCGCCGTTGCATGTCACAAGCCGACGCGACGCGCTCGGCATGGTTTTTCACCTTTTCCTCGGCCTGGCGCGCGCATCTTTCACTCTCTTCCGCCACTTCCTGTTCCACCTTGGTCAGTATCGCGTCCGCCTCTTTCTTGGCACGGGCAATTTTTTCCGCCGCCGACGCGTTGGCCTCATTAAGGATTTGACTCTTGATTTTGTCTAATCCGCTCATATCTTCCGCTCCTCGTTATTAGAGTTTTCTATATTTAGAGTTTAATTCCACTTACCGCCAAGAAAGAAATCAGCAGTGCCAAAATCGCGTACGTCTCAACCATGGCCGGGAAAAGCATGGCCTTTACGAACTGGTCCGGTTTCTTCGCCACGATACCGATACAAGCGGCAGCCGTCTTGCCCTGTGCGCGTCCGGAAATCAATCCCACGATGCCGATTGGCAGGCAGGCGGCCAAAATCAAAAGACCATTTTGCACGGAAACGTCCACCGGCTTCCCGCTCAGGATTCCAATATTGGACAACGCGATAAATCCAACCAACAAACCGTACAATCCCTGCGTACCGGGAAGCAGCTGCAAAACCAGAACCTTCGCGAACTTGCTCGGATCCTCCGAGACGACGCCCGCCGCCGCCTGGCCGGCGATGCCTACGCCCAACGCGCTGCCCGCGCCTGCCAACAATACCGCGATAGCCGCTCCCAACAATGCATAAACAATACCCATTTGCTCAAAAAGACTCATGATTAAAGTTCCTCCTTTATACTTGTATACTTTGTATTTTCTTTAAACGGTGCAAACGCCCTGCCGCCACCCTCGTAGAACTTTCCAAAGAATTCCACATATTGGAGACGGTTGGTATGCACGTAAGCGCCCAACATGTTGATGGCCATGTTCAACGCGTGGCCGATAACGAATATGACGGCAAATAAAATTGCCCCGACCACGCCACCGCCAAACATGCTCGCCATCTGGTTGATGACCTGCGCGATGACCCCTGTCGCCAGTCCCAGCGCCAAAAGGCGGGAATACGACAACACGTCGCTTAACCAGCCAGAAATGTTATATAAGTCATATGCTCCAAGCGCGATGCGCAACGCAAAATTTTTATTCGCCCTGCCGGACATCAAAAGGATGCCCACGGCTCCCACGATGGCCATGGCTTTCGCCAGGAAATTCAGCACCGGCGGGAACACGATGGTCATCTGTATGATTGAAGCAAAAATGCTGCTCGGTATCAGCATTAAAAGCAATCCAACCAGCAAGAGATACCAAAGCACCGTGTCACACAGGAAGTCCATGTACTTTTTGTCACGCAGGCTCAGGTAACCCTTGATGCCGAAGCCCACGAACAAATGCACGACACCGATGGCCAGCGAATACACGAGAAGCCTCATCGGGTCGTCCAACGGCGCGAACCACAATGCCGGCGCGCCCACCTCGTGCCCGAAAAACGTCCGCGACACGACGTTGACCACGTCGCCAAAGTACCCGCCAAACAACACGCCCCACACGAGCGTGGACAGCCCGCACCAGAAGAACAACTGCAACGACTTCTTCATGCCCTCCCCCATGCGCGGGAATTTCAAGAGCGCCCATCCGCACGCCACCGCCATGATGGCGCCATAGGCCGCGTCCGAAAGCATCATGCCGAACAGAAACACGTAAAACACGGTCATGAGCATCGTCGGGTCAATCTCTCCCTTGTGCGGCAAGCCAAACGACTCCAATATGCCCTCGCCGCTGGACGCGAACTTGTTGTTTTGAAGCAATACCGGTGCTTCCTCGTCTTCCTTTAACTCTTCCACGTCAATGACGCAGTCATAATCCTTCAGTGCCTTTTCCAGGCGTCCCACCT
>Ga0073906_1005648_pt1 | contig 11030 bp, 11 predicted proteins | sample Inofromicrocosms_FD_65485 | JGI IMG/M metagenome (GOLD analysis project Ga0073906, IMG submission 65485) | Mouse cecum microbial communities from Vienna, Austria - Inoculum for glucosamine and mucus D2O microcosms | ecosystem: Host-associated > Mammals > Digestive system > Large intestine >... | reverse complement strand
TAGATATTGATGGTACAGCAGGCCAGAAAAAACAGTGTGCCAGGGCACTAAGTAAAATCCTGGGCAGTAATGATAAAACCGGTTTTGCAGGAGTCTATGTTGAGTCAAGGGAAGAAAACAGGTCAGGATTTTATATTATCTATGGCGGACTGTTCTTTCTTGGAATATTTCTTGGGACAATGTTTCTTATGATTACAGTTCTTATAATATTCTATAAACAGATATCGGAAGGTTATGAGGACAGGGAGAGGTTTATTATAATGGAAAAAGTCGGAATGAGCAAAAAAGATGTAAAATCCAGTATACGTTCACAGATAAGAATGGTATTCCTGCTGCCTATTGCTGTAGCCACAATCCATGTTATAGCAGCATTTCCTATGACAAGAAGGCTGCTGGCAATGCTTAATATGTCAAACTACAAGCTTTATATGGTATGTGTAATAGCAACAGTAATTGTTTTTGCAATAATCTATGTAATAGTATTTCTGCTTACATCAAGGACATATTATAAAATTGTGGGTGAGGAAAACAGGTAGAAGGCTTGAACTGTAATTATCCATAGAAATGCCGCTTCTTAGCTATTAGTAAGGCTTTCTGGCATTTCAGGGTAATTACAGTTCCAGTTTAAATATCTTCTTCTTTTATTTCCCAATGGATTAAAAACGCAAGGGCAGCACGCAGCAGTATAATTCCCGCAACAGTAGCTATTTCTTCCCACTGCCTTACAACAACAGTACGCAGTATTTCGCTGCCCATTTTAAATTCCAGGGCAACCGCAAGTCCTTTTGCAAGGACACGTTTTGTTTCAGGAGAGTGGTGTATATAGTTGTAAAAACCTCTTACACTTGCAGCAGCAATAATTGCCACTCCCATAAATTCAAGTATAAGTATTATAAATTCAGTCAGTACATGAAGTATGTTTTCAAGCTGGCTTAATAATTCCATAGTGTTCTCCAATCTTATATAATTTATAGTTAGTTATATAATTAATAGAATAAGCATGATATTGGTGCAAATACTTACCATTCCCATCTGGCAATAGCATCTTCTGTATCTATACCAATATCAAACCATCTAAGAATATACTCTGTTGTTTCACCAATGCTTTACCTGGCACTAGTTTCAATTTCACTGTCATTTTCTTCAAATTCTTCCTGGAGTCCATTTATAGCTTCTGTCATTTCATCAAATTTTTTCATGTTATATCCTCCCTTTATCAGGTTTTATAAAAAGTATACCATATATTCCATATTTTATCTATTAGAATTGTGATAATGCAACGTCTGTTTTATAAAAATATTTCCAAATATGTTCTAATGGGAAAACTCAAAGTCTGAATAGTTATTGACAAAATAATCAAAAGGTATATAGTAAGTATTATATTAGCCGGGATGGTCTGCCAGCAGGAAAGTAGCAAGGCAGATGGCTGGTATTATCATGTTGTCTTATAATTGTTATAATAGTATAGGGAGGTTAAAAGGAATTGAAACGTAAATATATTGCAAGTCTGCTTTGTGTTTGTTTATTATTATGTAATTTAAGCATGATACAAGGAAAACGTGCACAGGCTGGAAAAGTCCATCTTACAAGTAAAGCAGTTACTATTATTAAAGGACAGTATGCTTTTATTGGATTAAAAGGAACAAATTCTAAGGTTAAGTGGAGAGTGGCAGGAGGGAATATAAAAATCCATGAAACTAATAAAAACTCTGGCAAGACATGTAAATATTGTTATATCAAAGCTGTACATACAGGCACAGGAACATTAAAATGTATAGTAAATAACAGAATATTAAAGTGTAAGGTTAATGTATTGTCCAAATCAGCATTTATTGGGGATTTTTCTGATGATGCAGGGGAGGTATACCTGGATATTTTTAAAAGTGGTAAGAAATATGTGGCTTTTTACAGCCAGTTCCGTTTAGCAAAACTGGACTGGCTGGAAGGGACAGTTAAGAATGGCATTTTAACTTTAAATGGCAGGGATTCAGCAGATAACCCGGTTACAGTTACTTTATCATGTAAAGATAATAAACGGATATTTACTTTTAAGAAAACAACATGGGAGTATTTTACACAAGGCAGTACCATTGAATTAAAAAAATGTAAAGGAAAGGAAGGGTATGAAAAAGCTTTACATGGGTTTGGGCTTTATTATAATTCTTATATTTGAGAATTGGTTTTATGGAATTAAAGAAACGTATATTGTTATAAGGGCTGGCAGATACTCTGCCAGCCCTTGTTTTTTATACATTTATTATAATATTATTTTATTTTAACTTTTTTAACCGTGCTATAATTTGTATAAACTTTCTGTCCATTTACTGTTTTATATGCTCTTGCTTTAAAATAATAAGTTTTTCCACTCTTTAGTTTTTTAATTGTTTTTGAAGTGGAAGTTATATTTGCATTTCCAGCATTTTTAAAATTAGCATTGTCTGCATATTTTATCTGGTATCCTTCTGCTACAGAGAGTTTCTTTACTGATACTGCTGCCTGTTTTTTAGTAGTGCTCTTTAAGCTTGAAATCTTTGCAGGTGTTTCTTTAAATGTTAATAATTCTGCGTATGGGGAAATAAGTCCTGTTTGTGATGTTGTATCAGTACCTGTCAATGTATTCTGGTATAATAAATAAAATGCAGATGCTGACCAGCTGAAATTCTTTGTATGAAGTCCTTCCCCGGTAACTGGATTATAATTCTCACGTATTGCACCATTTCCTAATAATCCTTCTGTATTGTCAAACAGGGAATAAGCCATTTCCCTTGCTTCTTCTGTATAACCATAATTCTGTAATGCTTCTACTCCGTATAGAGCCTGGTCTAACCACACTGGTTCTCTCCAGTATGTAGCAGGTGTAAACTTGTCATTATCTTTTGAAGCTGTAGGGAATGGGATTTTCAGGTTAAACTTTTCAATATCAGTCATATTGTCTTTAACCTTTGCTGCCTGCTCAAGTGTTGCAAGGTTTGCCCAGAGCGGCAGCCAGCCTTCTGTTCCTTTTCCACGGTTAGTAAGCAGTTTTTTTACAGAACCATCCTGGCTGGTCTGTAAATCATAGTAAAATCCTGTTGCATCATCAAACATCTTTGTATTAATATATTCTTTTACCTGGACTGCTTCCTTTTCGTATTTAGCTGCTTCTTCTGGCTTTCCAAGTTTTTCTGCCATAGATTTTAAAAATCCTTTTTCTGCATATAAATATGCATTTAAGTCTACAGATTCCTGGTTAATGGAATATCCAATTACTTTTCCAGAAGCATCTTTGTTTTTAAAAACTTTTACGCCAATATCATCGGGGCCGTTGCCTTCTACATCAAAACGTGTTGCATTGTCCATGCCGCTTTCCCATGCTGCTGCTTCTATTACGGCATTATCATCAACGAGTGGTTCTCCATCTGCATCTTTGGCAATATACCATTCACCAGTTGCAGGGTTTTCTTCCCATACATAATGTGCATCATCAACCATTGCTCCATATTCAGCAATGCCATTTTTATCTGTATCCCTGTTTGTATACCACCAGTTGTGGTAATCTACAAGTTTTGGATACATTTCTTTTAAGAATTCCATATCATTTGTCTGTTTATAAACGTTCCATACAGACCATGCTGCAAGAGGTGGTTTTGAATTTCTTTCATTCCAGTTGCCGCCGTCTTCGTTTCTTGCTTCATTTTTATTATAGAAAATACAGTCAATAATTGTTCCAGCATCATATGGGCGCAGTTCATCATTTTCTTTAATCTGATGGTCAAACAGTGCGCGGATATTGTCCTGTGCAAGGCTGCCATTAAAGCGTGCTGTAGCTACAGCCTGTTTCCAGGAATCCCATGCCCACATGCCTATAAACCATTTATAAGACATAGACGGAACAACACCATCATGTTTTAAAGCACCAGCTGCACTACGCCAGTTTGTTGTCAGGGTTTCTATAGATTTTACTGCGGCATCACGGTATGGCTTTCTGGCGTTTTCCGTCATGTTCTGGAATGTTTTGTCCAGATATCCCTGCCAGCGTTCCGTGTTGTCATTAAAGTATTTTTCTGGATTTGCCAGAACTGTACTGCTGTCTGCAAGTTCCTGGTTTTCTTCTGCTGCTGTAAATGTATAACTTTGTGTCTGGCATGTTGTAAAGGAGGAATCCTTTGGAATTGACAGGCTGTTACGCATTTTTGACTGGTAAGACATCCCATCTTCTGATATGGTAGTATCTACAGGCTGGTCAAATACAATGTTAAAGCGGTTTCCGGCTCTTGTAAGATAATTCCATGTGTTGCGGATTTCTTCAAACTGTACTTCTACACCTTTATCCGTAGCAGCCAGGCTTGTGCCCATATCAATTTTGCCTGTTTTCTCAAAAAGCTTTCCTTCCCACTGGATATTTAAATCCAGGTTATTGTCCGAAGTGTTTGTTATTGTCGTACGTATTAATGCTGTACGGTTTGATACATATATAAGTTCCAGCATAAGGTCAATGTCTTTGATGCTATAGGTTTGTACTAGTTTTCCAGGATAGTATGTCTGTTTTGTTGCAGTAGATGTTAAAGCAGCAGACAGGTCATATACATTCCCTTCTTTATCTGAAATTACAATCTTATTAAATGCATCAGATAAGTTTGCAGGGTATTCTTCTGCAATAATAACTGGTCCGGCAAAGCCTCCATAAAGATGCTGTGCTGTTGCTTCATGCATGTAATATCCATGCCATGCACCTAAATCAGAAAAGTTATTGTATTTATTTGTGCTATAAGCACCATAAATTATTTCTCCCGGACTGGCTGTTATATCAAGTACATTTGCAAAATCTTCTATGCGGTTTTGTGCTTCTGCCGCTGTTACAGGTTTTGCTGTAATATTAGAAAAGCTCCCGCATACAAGGGATGCTGCACATACACAGCTTAAAATGCTGGACAGTTTTGCCCGTTTCATGATTTTCATAATATACACCTCCGTTTTAGTTTTATATCAGGGTTTAGATGATATTGACAGTATAATGGATGTCAAAGAGCTAAAACATAGAATTTTTTTCCCTTATCATTGAAAAATTTTAGATTTTTTGTATATAATTGCTAAAAAAATAGTGTATTTCACTAAGGAAATTAGTATATTTACTAAATGATAGTTACAAGGAGGAAAATAATTGAAATAATTTACTTATTCTTGTATAATTAAAAAAATTCCAGGAATTTATTATTTATTAATTAGTTGTTTGGAAAGGAAAAGATATGGAATATATAACAGCAGTTTCTGGCATGGCAGATGCAATATATAATATTTTGCATACAACTATAAGAACAGTATATCCAGAATATTACCCAAAAGAGGTAGTGGACTTTTTTTGCCACCACCATAGCAAAGAACATATTCTGGATGGTATAGCAACTGGAAATATGGGAGTGCTGTCTGATGGGGATGTTATTGCTGGTACAGGTTGTTTTTTTGATAACCATATTACAGGTGTATATGTGCTGCCATGTTACCAGGGACAGGGCTGTGGCTCTCAGATTATGGACTGCCTGGAAGCGGAAATTAGTAAAAAATATGATAAAGCCATCCTTGATGCTTCTCTTCCAGGAGTTTGTTTATATGAGCACAGAGGTTATAAAACAGTGGGACATGGGCTTTATGAGTTAGAAAATAATGTTAAACTGGTTTATGAAATTATGGAGAAAGCTCTCAATGGCAATTGATTTGGCAGCTGTATTATAGAAAGAGTTTCCACCTGTGCGGTTGCAAAGTTTATAAATGTGGAGGGGATATGGAATATATAATACGTGAAATAAAAGAAAGCGAATATCCGGTATTAGCCAGTTTTTTATATGAAGCAATATTTATTCCAGAGGGAGAGGATAAGCCGCCAAAATCTATTATTGAAAAACCAGAGCTGCAATTATATATTTCTGGTTTTGGGAAAGAGCATGACAAATGTCTTGTGGCAGAAACTGGGAATAAAATTGTGGGAGCAGTGTGGACACGCATTATTAATGATTATGGACATATTGATGATGAAACACCTTCACTTGCAATATCCCTTTATAAAGAGTACAGGAATATGGGTATTGGCACAGGACTTATGGCAGAAATGCTTAAGCTTTTAAAGGACAATGGCTATAAGCGGGTATCACTTTCTGTCCAGAAGGCAAATTATGCTGCCAGTATGTATAAAAAGGCAGGTTTTGAAGTTGTATATGAAAATAAGGAAGAATACATAATGGCATGTAAACTATAACAAACCAGTGCCAGTATTTTATTATAATTATGCTGGCACTGGTTTGTTTTTATTTTGGCGGCGTATATTTTTCTAATATTTCAAGTATATTTGAGTTGTTAATATTTCCGTCTAATACGTCAACACTTCCATCTGGCGAGATGCATATTGCATGTATATCTTCTGGATTTTCCTCATAAGGGCTGGTATATTCTTTGTCCAGGTCATAGTAACTGCTTAAGTATTTAAGGGCATTTCCATGTGGAATTATTATATTGCCATCTGAGGGTGTAATTCCTATAGACTGGAATTCTGCAAGTATTTCAGTGGTGCGTCTGTTGTACGGGTTATCATGTTCTTTGCTGGCAACCCATGCAGGATGTGAATGTATATGTATGCCAAGTGCCTTTATTTCTGCTGCAAATTCTTTGACTGGCTCAATAGGGATTGTTTCCTGGTGGAAAGCGTCAACAGAGATACAGATATCATTTATTCCACATTTGGCAAGGTTTGTGGCTATAGTTTTTATTTTTGTACTGTCTTTGCTGAAAAATCCATTTGTAATAAGCTGTCTTTTAGGAATACCTGTTTCTAATGCTGCTTTATGTATTGCATAAACAGTTTCAGGAAATAAAAGTGGTTCTCCGCCAAAAGACATAACTGAATTGACAATATATTTACTTGCAATATCACGCACAACACTGGCGGCTTTTGTGGCATCTATATATTCTTTCTGGTTTTCGTGGCTGCCCTGTGAACAATGTTTACAGCAGCCAGTACATGCAAAAGTTACCACAAATTCTATACGGTCAAGGTTTTTAACATATTTATTCATAGAAATTCCCCATTCTTTTAATTAAAACTATTATAAGTTAAAAAAGATTTATTTACAAGAATTAATATAAATATGCCCATGTCTGTTTCATAAATTCCCAGATATAGGATAATTTGCAGTTATCCTTTGCTGGTATGTGGACTAGAAACCTGCTGTCTGCTGGCAAAATTCCAGAAAAAAACATAAAACACCAATTTAGAATGATAACTAGGATTATTATATTGCATGGCATTTTATCCAGACGGATGGAAATGTCTGGCAGAATAATCCAGCCACATATAATTTATAGTTATTCTGCTGTTCTATGCTTTTTTGGGATTTATAGGTCTATGATGCCAGGTTTTACGTGCCAGATGCCAGCAATATTACATAAAAGGGGTACTTCAGACCCACCGGCATTTAAATCTGGTTTTTTCAGATTTTATGTGCCGCTGTGTGGTCTGTCGTAGCGCAAGCGTACCCCTTTTATGTAATATTCTGGTTCTGGCACAGGAAACCGTCCGCTATAAACACAGGAAAACTGCAAATTATCCTATATTTGGAAATTTATGATACGGACATGTAAATATACTATTGACATTGCGATATACTGTGTGGTACGATATATGCCAGAACGGTGGTTTTGGTAATGACAGCTGGAATTGTATGGAATGGGGGTTAATATGGTTATAGATAGCTGGAAATCCCAGATTAAGAGAGGGACGCTTGAGTTTTGTATTCTGCTTATGATAAGTAAAAGACCCTGTTATGGCTATGAAATTATGAATAAGCTTGATACATGGCCTGTTTTATCTGCAAAGGAGAGTACAATATATCCTCTTTTAAGGCGGCTGTTAAAGGATGGGTTTCTTTCGTCATCCTGGCAGGAAACTGCAGAAGGGCTTCCACCAAGGAAATATTATACAATTACAGATAAAGGCAGGGAATACCTTGCAGCTATGTCACAGGAATGGGAAAATTTATTAACAGCAGTTAAAGGGATAGAAGAGGAGTGAGAGTTATGGAAAAGGTTTTAGAGTCTTATCTTGAAAAAGTTTCAAAGTATTTAAAACGTATTCCTGTGTCTGAACGTGCAGATATAGTAAAGGAAATAGAGAGCGGTATGTGTGAACTGCAGAACAATGGAAAAACTTCTGCTGAAATTATTGAGAGGCTTGGAGACCCAAAGAACCTTGCCAAAGCATATCTTGGGGATTTGCTGGAGGCTGGAACGGGTTTTAACTGGAACAGGTTTCTGGCATTATGTGCCTTTTATAGCGTTGCTGGTTTTTCAGGAATGATAATTATACCATCTTTAGCAATAATTGCCCCTGTATTTATTGTATTTGGTGTCTTAACACCTGTAATGGCATTTGTAAAGATGGCAGATTATATTCTGGGGCTTGGCATCCCGTATATGGAAAATATTCAAATAGTTTTTAATGGCATTGAAGAATTAAATCCTGTAATGGGATTTGCATTTGCGGCAGCTGTGGGCATTTTATTATACATGGCAGGAAAGGGTGCATGGAAGCTTTTACTGATGTATTGTAAAAAGACAAGCAGGATAAAAGATAAATTGTTATTATAAGCTGTTTAAAAGGCAGCAGTAAGGAGGAATATGGAAGAAGTAAATGACAGCCTGATTGTTAAAAGGGAAAATGCAGATTGTAATAAGTATGCAGAAATGGCAGGTCTTAATGAATTAATATTCCATGACTGCCATATTGAAAAATTAAGTGCACTTGTTAAAATGCCACACCTTAAAGTGCTTGGTTTTGCAAGGTGTACTTTTGGCAATGAACGTTTACCAGCACTTGAAGGAGCACCAGCGCTTGCAAGGATAAATCTTCACAGTATGGATGCAGCAGGGCTGGAAGAGTTGCATAATATAAGGAATTTAAAAAGGCTTGGATTATGGAATGTGACAAATTTCCAGTTAGGGAATTTAGCATTATATGAAAATTTGTTTACGCTTGAATTTGATGATAGGAATTTTAATTCAGGGGATGTTATTTGCAGGTTTGTAAATTTAAAAAAGCTTTACTTATACCATAGTGTTATGGATAACCTGGATTTCCTTAAAATGCTTCCAAAACTTCATAAATTTATGCTTCAGGAAGCTGCCGGGAATGAGGACGGGCTTACTGCAATAAGCGGTATGGCAAATCTTAAAGAGTTTATTTATCCTGTAAAAGATTTATCTGTATATAAAGACTGCAGGAAAATTGAAGAAATAGGAATAGCATCAAATGGTGTACATGGGTTTGAGGCATTAGAAGGAAGTAATGTAAATGGTTTTACTATCTGTGGGACTGAAAGGGGCAACAGCAGATACCATAATGAAATATTAGAAAATCTAAGAAAGTATATTAAACATCCATATAGTTACAGCTATTAGTTAAACAAATTCTTTATAAACTGGTAAAAAGCCTGTATTGCTGAGTTAAAGGCTGGCGGCGTGAAGCCGCCATAAACCTGTTTTGTAATAAGCTGGTAAAGGTTTTGTATGTAACTGTATGGTATATTACCAGGCAATATTGCCTCTGAATAATATTTTTTTATTGCTTTTTATTATATTTCCAATTTCGTAACAGTCATAAAACTTTTTGATTTCTGATATTACTTTATCTTTACAATCTTTTGATACAATAATATTTAATCCTGCGCCACAGTTAAATGTTGCAAGCATTTCTTTTGTATCAATATTGCCTGCTTTCTGTATATAACTAAAAACTGGAAGGGGTTTTAAAAGGGATAAATCTATTTCTGCACAAAGCCCGTCCGGAATTATCCTGCAAAGGTTGCCTTCTATGCCTCCTCCTGTAATATGTGCCATTCCATGCACACCAGGTATGCCAGATATATTTTTTATTGCTTTATAATATGGTGTATGTGGTTTCATTATCTGTTCAATAAATGTTTCACCATTAATTTTATCAAGTTTTATGCCAGGCATTTTATCCATAAGAAGACGGACAAGGGAGTAGCCATTAGTATGAAGCCCGTTTGAGGCAACAGCAAGTACAATGTCCCCTTCTCTGGTTAAAGAACCATCAATAATATTTTTTCTGGATACAATTCCTGCAATGCTGGATGTTAAAATATAAACACCGTTTCCAACTACATTTGGCTGTATAGAAGTTTCCCCGCCTGCAAGGACACAGTTATTTTCAGCACAGGCATCAGAAATACCCTTTATAAATGAGTTTATTGTATCTCTTTCTGCACTGCCGCAAACTATTGTGTCCAGTACAGCAAGCGGGGCAGCGCCCATAACGGCTATATCATTTACAAGATGGTTAACCATATCATGGCATACAGACTCACTGTAACCATATTCCATAGCAAGTTTCTGCTTTGAGCCTGGTTCTTCAGACTTTAATACTAAAACAGGGTCTGGTATTTCTGGAAAAGAAATATCATAAAGTGAAGCAAAAGCCCCTAACCCGTTTAATACACGTGGGTTTTCTGTTTTTAGGAATTCTGCCATATCTTTTTTAATTGCATCTGTATAAGATATATCTACACCGGCCTTGCTATATGAAAATTTCTCATTGCTAAATTCTTTTCCTGCCAGTATTTCATCAACAGAAACATTTAATAATGCTGCAAGTTCCACAAGCATTTCAACATTTGGAAGTGTGCCGTTTTCCCATTTGGAAACTGCCTGGAAGGACACATTTAGTATTTGTGCAGCTTCCGCCTGGGTCATGCCAAGTTCTTTCCTTTTATTAACTATAAAAGAAGCTATTTTCTGGTTATCTAACATTCTCTTACCACGCCTTTCTCCATTATTATTATAATAATTTTAACAGCATGTTATATTTAAGGACAATAACTATATAATGGAGTTTTGCGTAAAAACTCAACGGTTAGTTGAATATATACAGGGGTTTACATTTTAAAGCGGTAGCCTACTCCCCATATTGTTTCAATATATTGTGGCTTGGCAGTTGATTCTTCGATTTTTTCACGTATTTTCTTAATATGTACAGTAACAGTTGC
>Ga0073906_1005647_pt1 | contig 11033 bp, 3 predicted proteins | sample Inofromicrocosms_FD_65485 | JGI IMG/M metagenome (GOLD analysis project Ga0073906, IMG submission 65485) | Mouse cecum microbial communities from Vienna, Austria - Inoculum for glucosamine and mucus D2O microcosms | ecosystem: Host-associated > Mammals > Digestive system > Large intestine > Cecum... | reverse complement strand
TGGCATCGTGGAAGATGTGACGAGCAGCGGAGTTGTGGCCATTGAAGGAAACACCAGTCAGAGCGGCAGTCAGTCCAACGGTGGGCAGGTCTGCCGCAAAACCCGTCCCTTTTCCCAGATTGTGGGAGCCGTAAGACCAAACTATCCGAAGGAGGACCACATGAAGAAAGACAGTACCCCGTCTCCCGCTCATAAGGACGGCGTAGCATGGGCGCAGAAATGCGGGATTCTCACAGGCGACAAGGAAGGTAACTTGAATCTTTCCCAGCCGATTACCCGCCAGCAACTCTGCACGATGCTTTACCGGTTTGCCAAGCTGATCGGGAAGGCATGATAACGTTCAGACAAAAGGGCGACTTCTCCAGGTTGACCCGGTATTTGGAAAGAGTGAAAGGGGCTGTTCGCCTTGGCAGTCTTGATAAGTATGGCCGCGCTGGAGTGGCCGCCCTTGCGTCTGCAACACCTGTTGACTCCGGAGAGACTGCCGGTTCGTGGTACTACAGGATTGAAAACAGGAAAGGCTCCGCAGTTATCTCTTTTCACAATTCAAACATTCAAAATGGCGTTCCGATTGCCATTATTCTTCAATACGGACACGGCACCGGAACTGGCGGCTGGGTAGAGGGAATTGATTACATCAACCCTGCTATCCAGCCCATTTTTGACGAAATCGCAAAGAACGCATGGAGGGAGGTTACCGAATTGTGAGTCACAAAACAATTGACGAGCGGGTTGTCGAAATGCGGTTTGACAATCAGCAGTTTGAGAAAAATGTGCAGGAAAGTTTGTCAACGCTGGACAAGCTGAAAAGGGCTTTGCGTCTGGACGGCGCGGCTAAGAGCTTTGAAAAGCTGGAGCGTTCTTCAAACCGGTTCGGCATGAATGGGCTTTCGGGAGCCGTGGACACGGTCAGGGCCAAGTTTTCGGCGCTGGAAGTCGTTGGGGTAACCGCTCTTGCGAACATCACCAATTCGGCTGTTAATACCGGGAAGCAGATTGTAAAGGCACTTACGATTGACCCGATTAAAAGCGGTTTCCAGGAGTATGAGACACAAATCAACGCGGTCCAGACCATCCTTGCCAATACATCCAGCAAGGGGACCACCTTGGAGCAGGTTAATGCGGCTCTGGATGAACTGAACCATTACGCCGATATGACAATTTACAATTTTACGGAGATGACCCGTAATATTGGAACGTTTACGGCGGCCGGTGTTGATTTGGAAACCTCTGTATCGGCAATCAAGGGCATCGCAAACCTGGCGGCTGTTTCCGGTTCGACTTCACAGCAGGCGTCTACTGCCATGTATCAGCTTTCTCAGGCTTTGGCGGCCGGTACAGTGAAGCTCATGGACTGGAACTCTGTGGTAAACGCTGGGATGGGCGGTCAGGTCTTCCAGGATGCCTTGATGGATACCGCACGGGTGCATGGAATTGCCATCGACCAGATGATTCAGGATGAGGGAAGCTTCCGGGAAACCCTGTCCAAGGGCTGGCTGTCCTCTGATATTCTGACGGAGACTCTGCAAAAGTTTACCGGGGACCTGTCACGGGCGCAGCTCGTGGAACAGGGCTATACCGAGCAGCAGATTGATGCCATCATGGAGATGGGCCAGACGGCAAACGACGCCGCCACAAAGGTCAAGACGTTCACCCAGTTGGTGGACACGCTGAAAGAAGCCGCTCAGTCCGGATGGACCGAAACCTGGGAAACCATCGTTGGTGACTTTGAGGAAGCGAAGGGGCTTTGGACTAAAATCAGCGACGAACTGAGCGCAATGATCGGAGCCTCTGCCAATGCCCGAAACGAATTGGTATCAGGCGCTTTGGATTCCGGCTGGTCCAACTTCCTGAAAGAGGGTATTACGGATGCGGTCGGCTTCAAGGAGTGCATTGTAAGTGCGGCCAAAGCTCATGGTGTTGCAATTGAGGAAATGGCCCAGGGTACTGAAAAGTTCGAGGACAGTCTGAATCAGGGATGGCTGACCGCAGATATTTTGTCGGAGGCCCTTACAGACCTGACACAAAAGACGGCAGGTTTGTCTGATGCGGAATTGGTCCAGTTGGGGATGACCCGTGAACAGGTTGATGATTTGGAAAAACTGAATCAGGCTGTCCGGGACGGTACGGTTAATCTGGATGAGTATGCCAGTAAGATTGCCAGAATGTCTGGAAGGGACAATCTGATTGAGTCATTCTGGAACACCTGGGAAGCCCTGTTCGCAATTCCCAAGCAGGCCGGTGATGTGGTCGGAATCATCACAACCATCAAGAACGCATTCCGGGACATCTTTCCGCGCACGACCTCGGAACAACTCTATGCTTTTACTGAAGGACTCCGCAAGTTCACCGAGAAATTCAAAATGACCGGCGAGACGGCCGACAAGCTGAGACGAAGCTTCAAAGGTCTCTTTGCTGTAATGGACATCATCACGTCTTTTGTCAAGGCAGGGGTAAAGACCAGCTTCAGCCTTCTTTCCTCGGTGCTGGGCGGAGTCGATTTGCATATTCTGGACATTACCGCTTCTATAGGGGATGCTCTGGTAGGGTTCCGGGACTGGATTAAGGAAGACAATATTTTCGTCAATGCTTTGACATTCACCGCAAACGGCTTGAAACTTGCAATTCGACTTGTCCGGGAGTGGATTGGCCAATTCAAGTCCATGCCGCAGGTGCAGGAACGGATTGCCAAAGTGCAGAGTATGTTTTCTGGAGCGATGTCTGGGATTGGAGAGTATTTCGCAGGCGGGCTTAAGCGAATCAACGAATTTATTGAGCGGGTTCAGGCTTTGGATTCTATCAGCTTGAGCAATCTTGGTGATATTCTCCAGGATTTCCGTGATAATGTTCTTGGGTATTTTGTTACTCTTGGCGGTCGGTTTAACAGTTTGGGCGATATTTTGAACACTTTCAAGGGAAAGGTTCTTGAGTGTCTGACCGGTATTCGCGGAGGCTTCGATAATCTGGGAGATGTGCTGAAAGCAATGGAATCGCATATCGGCGGTTACTTCAGCGGCCTTACCAGTCATTTGGATGGGCTGCTCAAGAAACTGGTCGATTTCGTTGTGAAGCTCCGTGGGAAAATCAGCGACAACATCGGAATGGGCGAGATTCTGACTGTAGGAATCGGCGCGGGACTCATCGTCACCGTAAAGAAGCTTGGCGACGCGCTTGAGATTCTGGCAGGGCCGTTCAAGGCATTTTCAGACATTGCCGGCGGTCTTTCCGATATATTGGATGGCTGTTCCAACGTACTTAATGCGTTCGCAGCGGAAGTAAAGTCCAAATCACTGGTTAACATTTCAAAGGCCATTGCAATCCTGGTTGGTTCACTTGCCGTTCTTACCATGTTAGACACAGAGCGGCTTATGGGCGCAATCGCAACACTTGGAGCGCTTGCTGCTGGTTTGGTAGCGGTTTCTGCTGCTATGGGCGTGATAGAAAAACTGGGAGATTTCAAGAAAGTTTCCGTATCGTTTACTGTTCTTGCTGCCGCGCTGTTGATTCTGGTCGTTTCTTTGAAGAAGATGGAAGAATTGAACCGGGATGCGGTGTGGGGAAATCTTGGGATTCTTGCCCTGTTGACCGCAGGACTGTCGGCAGCAGCAATCGTAATGAGTCGGGCCGCTCCTCAGCTTACGCAAGGCTCGATTTTCATTCTGGCATTTGCTTCGTCTCTGCGGATTCTTATCGGGGCAATGAAGGGTCTGGAGGATTTGAATATTTCCAGAAGCGGAGGTTCAATTCCTCTTCTGATTGCCGCTGTAGCAGGACTTACGGCAGTTGCCAGAGCGTGCGGAAATCTCCGGATGGGATCAGCCGCTGGTATTCTTGCCATTTCCGTCAGCCTGGGAATCCTTGTCGGTGTATTCCGAAAAGTCGCCGCAATGGACATGAGTAAGGTGCAGGGAAGCCTTGGAGCCTTTGTGACAATTATCGGGACTTTTGCAGGAATCATGGCGGCAAGTCATTTGGCTGGGGCAAATGCGGCCAAGGCTGGTGTTGGCATTTTAGCGATGTCAGCGGCGCTTTTGTTGATAGTACCCGCGATTAAAGGACTTGCCAAGATTAGTCCGCTTGATATGGAACGTGCTTCTGACGCCATTTCCAAACTGCTACTGGTCTTTGCTGCGGTTACCGCCGCTAGTTATTTCGCGGGAGCCAATGCTGCTAAAGCTGGAGCCATGCTGCTGATGATGTCGGGGGCCCTTGTAATCCTTTCAGGTGTCATGGTTCTGCTGAGTCATCTGGAACCGGACGGACTTGACCAGGCATTGACAGCCATCATCAAACTGGAGGCGGCCTTCGGAGCGCTGATTGTGGCAACCCATTGGGCCGGAGATGTAAAGGGAACCTTGACACTTCTGGCAGTAAGCGTCGGTTTGCTGGCAGCCGCGATAGGAGCTCTTTCGCTGATTGACCAAGGAAATTTACGTTCTGCGTCTACATCATTGTCGTTGGTAATAGGTGCGCTTTCTCTTGTTATTGCGTCTACCGGCGTGGCAAAGAAAGCTACCTCTACCATTGTAACCATGACATTGGCAGTAGGGGCTTTAGCTGGCATACTGGCCTTGCTGTCCCTGGTTGACGCTCAAAATAACATAAAGAACGCGACTGCATTATCTGAACTTCTTTTGGCGTTATCCGCTTCCATGGTGATCGCCAGCAAGGTTCAGCCAATGTCTGCAAACGCTTTTGCCGCAATCGGGGTTATGACTTTGGTAACAGCGGCGTTGGCAGGTATTGTAGGTTTGATGTCCTATCTGAATGTAGAAGCCTCTTTGAAAACGGCGGCGTCTCTTTCCATATTGCTGCTGTCTATGTCCGGTGCGTGTCTGATTCTGAGCGGCGTCGGCTCAACAGGCTCGGCGGCATTTGTTGGTATTGGAGCGCTGGTAACCCTGATTGCAGCCGTTGGTGGGTTAATGGCTGGTATTGGTGCATTGGCGGAGTATTTTCCAAGTCTGGAAGGATTTCTTGACCATGGCTTGGTACTGCTGGAAAAGATAGGATTCGGCTTAGGGTCTTTTGCCGGCAATATCATTGGTGGATTTCTGGCTGGTACGACATCGGGTTTGCCTGAAATCGGTGAAAACCTGTCGGCGTTTATGGAGAGCGCAAAGCCCTTCTTCGATAACGTCAAGGGAATCGATGCCAGTGCAATGACCGGTGTAGAGGCAATAGCAGGCACTATCCTGATGCTTTCGACAGCGGATATTCTCAATAGTCTTACTTCCTGGATTACTGGCGGAGCGTCGCTGACAACCTTCGGAGAACAGCTGAAGGAATTCGGAAGCAGCTTCAAGAGCTATGCGGAGGAAGTACAGGGCATTGAGAATATGGATGTGGTATCTGCATCCGCTAATGCAGCGAAGTCTCTGGCCGAATTTGCCTCCGCAATTCCCAACAGCGGCGGACTCATCGGCAAGCTGGCAGGCGAAAACAGTTTGTCTGTATTTGCCGCAGAATTGGAGGATTTTGGTCCGAAATTTGCAAAATATGCAGAATCCATAGCTGATATAGACCCCGATACCGTTACCGCATCTGCAAGTGCCGCGAAGTCTCTGGCTGAATTTGCTTCTGCGATTCCGAACAGTGGTGGACTTGCCGGATTGCTTTGCGGTGAAAACAGTATCAGCGATTTTGCATTAGAGTTGGCAATTTTCGGTCCTGCATTTGCTGTATATGCCGCGAGCATGGCGGGCATTACCAACATGGACGCTGTTTCTGCATCTTCGGCAGCAGCGAAGTCTATTGCCGAGTTTGCCAGAGCGGTTCCAAATACGGGAGGGTTGTCTGCTCTGCTCTCTGGCGATAATAAGCTTTCGGGTTTTGCTGAAGAACTGGTAGTATTTGGACCGAAATTCGCTAAGTATGCAGAATCCATTGCTGATATAGACCCCGAAACAGTTACCGCGTCTGCAAGTGCTGCAAAATCACTGACTGAATTCGCGAATAATCTTCCCAATAGCGGAGGTCTTGCCGAATTCTTTTCCGGGAACAATAACCTTGATAAATTTGGTGAGATGCTTGATTCGTTCGGAAACAGTTTCAAGAATTACTACAACAGCATTTCAAGCATTGGCGACCCCGAAAAGGTAAACGCTGCCACTACTGGACTTCAAGCTCTGATCGATGTCGCAAAGGGAGTTGGAAACGGCGATACAATCAAAGATTTCGGAAGTTTTCTTGCAGGGCTGGCCGAAACGAGACTGGATGATTTCATCAATGCGTTCACCAATTCGGAAGCAGAAGTCAGAAAGGCAGGTCAGAGTTTAGGCAGGAATCTTGAAAACGGAATCCGCGCTTCTATCGACGGCCTCCGGAAAGCAGGACAGGACGCGGCGCAAGGATTTGTCAACGGCATCAAGAGCAAACTTGGAAGTGTATCCAGTGCCGGCGCATCCTTGGGTAATACGGTCGTTCAATCTGCCCGTAAAGCGTTGGACAGCCATTCTCCGTCCAAAAAGTTCAAGAAAATCGGTAAGGATACTGTAAAGGGCTTGGCAATTGGCGTTACCGAAAATTCCGGAATTGTTGACAACGCTATTTCCGGAATTGTTGATAGTGCGAAAAGCAAAGCTGAGGAACTTACTGATGTAGACATTGACAAATGGATAGGTAAGGCATCCGGCGTAGTAAAGGCCGAAGCACAGTCATTTCAAAATGTTGCCCAGGAAGCAAAGAAATCCTCTAAATCCGTAAGCACAGCCGCAAAGAAAACTTCTAAAGTCCAAAAGGCCGCGGTAAAAAGTGCTTACGAGATTTTTGAGGAATACATGGAGGAAGAACGATTTTATAACCGGCTCAGCACAGAAGAGCAGTTGAACCAGTATAAAAAAGTTCTGGACACCTATAAGCTCTCCGCGGAAGAACGTAAGAAGGCCAAACGGGAAGTATACACCCTTGAGAATCAGCTTCAGGACGAAACATATCAGGCATCCATTGACTGGATTGAAGAGGAGAAGTATTACAACCGGCTGAGTCTGGAGGAAGAACTGGCGGCATGGGAAAAGGTACAGTCCAAGTACCTGGAAGGGACGGAAGAGCGCAAGAAAGCGGACCGCGAGGTTTACCGTCTTCGCAATGAGCTGGCGAGTGCTTCTTATGAGAACTCCATGAACTGGATTGAACAGGAGAAGTATTATAACCGCATGACGCTCAGCGATGAATTAGCGGCTTATCTCCGGATGCAGAGCCGTTACGCAAAGGGGACCGAGGAACGCAAGAAGCTGGACAGGGAAGTCTACCGGCTTCAGAAGGAGATTGCGGACGCCCAAAAACAGTATTACTCGGATGTACAGCAGATTCAAGCGGAGGCCAGTCAGAAGCGGCTAGATCTGGAGCAGCAGTATGCCGATAAGGTCAAGGCTATCAATGACCAGTTAGCACGAGATATTCAGGCGGCGAACGACGAGTACGAGAACGCCGTCAAGTCCCGGGAAAACACGCTCTATCGGTCGTATGGTCTCTTCGATAAGGCAGCAGACCGAAAGGACATAAGCGGGTCAGAGCTGATGGCGAACCTGGAAGGGCAGGTCAAGGAGTTCGGAGCCTGGCAGGATACACTGGACAGTCTTTCGGCGCGTGGTCTTGACGACGAACTTATTGCCGAATTGGAGGAAATGGGACCTTCCGCGATTTCTGAAATCAAGGCATTGAATTCCATGACGGATTCGGAGCTGAAGAAGTATGCGGCTCTATGGTCCATCCGTCACGCCCAGGCACGGGAACAGGCGACTTCTGAGCTGGAAGACCTTCGGATAGAAACTCAAAATAAGATCGAACTTCTTCGTATCGAGTCGGCCCAGGAACTGGACGAATACCGCAGCATGTGGTCCCAGGAGATGGACGAGCTGAACAACGAAACGAATCAGAAGCTTGACAACCTCCGTAAGGACTTTGGCGAAACCGTCAGACTTATCAAGAAGGACACAGAATCTGAATTGAGGGAAATGACGGAAAGCGCCAACTCCATCCTGCGGCAGGCTGGCTGGGACGAAACGGGCAAGCAGATTGTCAATGGTCTGACCGGCGGTGTAGAAAGCCAGAAGCCCAGTTTTCTTTCTGTTTTGAAGAACATGGCTATGGCTGGCGTAAACGCTGTGAAGAACATCTTGGGCATTCGTTCTCCGTCCAGAGTGTTTGGCGAGATTGGCAATTATGCGGGCCTCGGCTTCGTGAATGCTTTGCTTACATATGCAGACCGGTCTTATGACGCCGGGTTGCAGATGGCCGACGCTACGAAGGACGGGCTTGCGAATTCTATTCAAAGGATTGCCGACGTGGTTAACAGCGATATTGACCCTGAGCCTGTCATACGTCCCGTGGTTGATTTGAGCGATGTTACAAGAGGTGCCGGAGAGATAAACGGTCTTTTCGGCTCTGGACGTTCGATTGACCTTGCATGGCGGGCCAGCGCGGGGATAAATGCTTCTATTTCCGAGGGCAAGTCCGGTATCACCGTTCAAAATGACGATGTGGTAGCGGAACTGCGTTCTCTTCGGGGAGAGATGGCCGCTATGACAGAGAGAATGGAGCGGATGCAGGTGGTACTGGATACCGGCGCGCTGGTAGGCGGAATGGCTGGGCCGATGGACGCTGCTCTTGGACAAATGGCGATTCGAAAGGGAAGGGGGAACTAGCTTGTACCATTCCATTACATTCGGAGAGAAGAACACCTGGGACGACTGGAGGCTGGTTCCTTCTTCCCGTCCCGTGTTCAACCCTCCCGCGCAGAAAGTAAAGACATTGGACATACCCGGCGGGGACGGCGTCATTGATTTGTCCCAGGCCCTCACCGGGTATCCGGTCTATCAGAACCGAACGGGGTCTATTGAGTTTATCGTCATGAATGGCTTCAAGCCCTGGCACATGGCCTATTCCGACATCATGGACTATCTGCACGGGCAGACCATGCGGGCGATTCTGGAAGACGATCCGGAGTATTTCTACGAGGGCCGTTTTACAGTCAACGCATGGAAGTCAGAAAAGGATTGGTCCCGTATTGTCATTGACTACAGCGTTGGGCCTTACAAATGGTCTGTGCTGTCGTCTCTGGATGATTGGCTTTGGGACCCGTTCAATTTTCAAAATGGCGTAATTCGGACCGCGTTGTTCAAGGATATCGCGGTTACAACGGATGTAAAGAGCCGGAAACTGGACTCCGCATTATTCGGACGCGCACCCGTGTGTCCCAGATTTGATGTGTCAAGTACAGCGGGACGAGGTGTGCATGTTCGTTTTGTCAATCCGCAGTTGGGCATCGATATTTCCAAACTGCTTCCTGATGGGACGATTCAGATTCCGGAATTTGTATTTTTTGGAACCCAAGACACGACAATTTATCTGTGGTGCGATTCCGGTACAGGAACTGTATCCGTTGATTTCAGGCAGGGGAGGTTATGAGAGATGTATTCGATTTATGCCGACGGCGCGTGTATCTACAACGACGTGTTCGCGCTGAACAACATGAAAGTCATCAGTCCAAAACTGACGCTGGAGGACAACGCCGCAGGTTCTTTGTCCATAACGCTCCCTCCGCAGAATATTGCCTATAACTCCATTGTCCGGATGGTTACAGATATTTCTGTCCGAAAAGACGGTGAGGAAATCTGGGCCGGACGGGTTCTCTCCGAAAGCGAAGACTTTTACCGGAACCGGGTGCTTTACTGCGAAGGCGAGCTGGCGTTCTTCAATGATACTACCCAGCCTCCGGCGGAGTATTCCGGTCTGACGGTGCGGGGATATCTTGAGAAGCTGATTTCTGTCCATAACTCCAAAGCGGCGGCGAACCGGCAGTTTGCTATTGGTGCCGTAACGGTCGTTGACGAGAACTTTCCAACCTATTATACCAACTACGAAAACACGATGTCGCTTATCAACGCCATGGTGGAAGAGTACGGCGGGCACATCCGGGTACGTAAGGTAAACGGAATCCGCTATGTGGACTACCTGAAAGACTATCCCGACACGTGCAGCCAGGTTATCCAGTTTGGATCTAATATGATCGATTTCACCAAGCAGTGGGATTCCTCTGAATTTGCCACAGTCATCGTACCTCTGGGCAATCGACTGGAAGACAGCCCCATCGAAGCGCTGGACGCCTATCTGACGGTAGAGAGCGTGAACAACGGCAGTATGTACATCCAGTCTGACGAAGCTGTGAGAGTCTATGGCAGAATTGAGAAGGCTGTCACTTGGGATGATGTGTCTGAACCGGAAGTCCTACTGGAAAAGGCAAAAGCGTATCTGTCCGACATCCAGTTTGACAACATGGAACTGGAACTGAGTGCTCTGGACCTGCATTATCTGGATGTCAATACGGAGGCGGTCAAACTTCTGGACGAAATCCGGGTCATTTCCAGACCACATGGCCTGGACCGGCTGTTTCCTGTCACAAAGCTGGAGATTCCGTTGGACAGCCCTGAACAGACACAATTCAAAATGGGCGATACGGTAAAGACCAGCCTTACCAGTGTGAACAACCAAATCAGCGCGTCAATTATGGAAAAGATTGAAACCCTGCCAAAAGCCCATTCCATTCTCAAAGAGGCCAAGGATAACGCCACCCAAATCATGAACATGGCCACTACCGGCTATATCACTATTACCAAGGACCAGTACGGCTCGGATACGCTTTATATTTCCAACGTCCGTGACTATACCAAGGCGAACAAGCTGTGGAAATGGAACATGAACGGCCTGGGGTATTCCAAGGACGGCGGCAAGACCTACGGCCTGGCTATCACTATGGACGGCTCTATCGTGGCTGACTACATCACAACCGGCGTGCTGAATGCAGATGTAATCCGCGCTGGGACGCTGAAGGACTACGGCGGGAATTTCATTCTCGACTTTGAAACCGGAAAGCTGACCATGAAGAAGGGCTCCATCAACATCGGCAACGGTAATTTCACGGTAGATGAAGAAGGGAACGTATATGCTCGCCGGGGAACCTTTGCAGGGACGTTGTCTGGCGCGAAGGGAACCTTTGGCGGCGTTGTGCAGGCTGCTGATTATCTGGATCGGTA
>Ga0073906_1005642_pt1 | contig 11040 bp, 7 predicted proteins | sample Inofromicrocosms_FD_65485 | JGI IMG/M metagenome (GOLD analysis project Ga0073906, IMG submission 65485) | Mouse cecum microbial communities from Vienna, Austria - Inoculum for glucosamine and mucus D2O microcosms | ecosystem: Host-associated > Mammals > Digestive system > Large intestine > Cecum... | reverse complement strand
GTTTTGCCGAGGGGGCGACGTATGCTAATGGACTAATCATATTTGTGTGGTATTAGGGTTTGTGTTAGCGTCCGCCTCCGAGTGCCTGGTAGAGGTTGATTACTGCCTGGGTACGGGTGAGCTGGCAGCTGATCTGCGACATTTGTGCCGAAAGCAGGCTCGACTGAGCTGTGAGTACTTCGAGGTATGAGCCGTTGTAGTACTTCAGAAGGTCGTTTGTGATGTTGACCGACTGCTCGAGATTGCTTACCTGGTCAACGAGGTATGTGGCTTTTTCGGTGCTTTTGGCGAATACTGTCATGGCGTCGCTTACTTCGGCTGCTGCGCTCATTATGGCGTATTCGAAGTTGTTGAGTGCTTGTTGCTGCTGAGCTTTGGCTGCTTCGAGGCGTGCTATATTCTGGCCTCGTGAGAACAGGGGCGCTACTAATGAGCCGGCTAACTGTACGAACCAGTCGCCGGGGTTCTTTATCATCGAACCCAGCAGGTTTGTGAAGCCGCCGTTGGCTGTGATGGTGAGTCCGGGGTAGAAGGCGGCGCGTGCCGAGTTTGTGGCGTAGTATGCTACGGCGAGTGATTTTTCGGCGGCTGCTACGTCGGGTCGTGAGGCCAGTTCGGCCATGGGCACACCGGTTCGGATTATGTCGGGAGCGGCGAATCGGTCGAGGGAGCTTGCCTGGATGTTCCATTCCTGGGGCATTTCGTTAAGCAATGTCGACATGGTGTTGTTGAGCTGGTCGAGCTGAACTTCGAGGTCGGTGATTGAGCCGAGGATGCTGTAGTAGTTGGCCGATGACTGTACTACGGCGGCTTCGGTTACTCGGCCGGCGAGTTTGTAGTCTTTCATGGCCTGAACGTTTTCGGCCCATATTTTGGCTGTTTCGCGCGATAGGTTGATTTGCGATTTCAGGGCTGCTATGCCGTAGTATGTATTTGCTACGGCGGAGATTATCTGTGAGCGTACAGCTTGTGCGTAGTCTTCGCTCTGCAGCAGCTGTGCTTTTGCGCCACGCTTGCTGTTGAGGAGTTTGCCGAATATGTCGATTTCCCAGCTTACCTGTGCGGGTATCTGGTATGTCCAACTGAAGTCGCTTCCGGCGTATGAGGCGCCCGCCCCGTTGGGGGCGAGTGCCACAGACGGCAGGTAAGCGAGATTGGCTCCCTTGAGCTGTGCGTGGGCTATGCTTACGTTCAGACGCGCGTTTTCGAGTGATGTGTTGTTTTCGAGGGCGCGGTTGATGAGGTCGGCCAGCATGGGGTCGGTGAATACCGATTCCCAGCGGAGGTTGCCGAACGCCGCTGAATCGGCGGGGAGTTCGCGAGCCTCCTTGTATGCCTTTGTGAGGGCTGTCTGGTCGGGAGTTTCGTATTTTTTGTATATGTTGCAGCTTCCGAGCAGGAGTATCGCTACGGTGGCTACAGCCGATTTTTTTATTATGTTGTTCATTGTTGCGGTCATTCGTTGTTGTCGGTGTACTGTTTTTTGGAGTACTGCTCGATTTCGCGTTCAATCGAGCCGCCCTTTTCTTCGTTCTGCCACTTTATGGGTGTGATTTTTTCCTGCAGGTGCTGGAAGGCTATGAACATTGCGGGTACAATCAGTACCTGCAGTATCATGCCTATGAGCATGCCGCCTACTGAGCCGGTGCCGAGGGCGCGGTTGCCGTTTGCGCCTACGCCGCTGGCGAACATCATTGGCAGAAGGCCTATGATAAGGGCGAGGGAGGTCATGAGGATGGGGCGCAGACGGGCTGATGCGCCGGCTATGGCTGCGTTGGTGATGCTCATGCCGGTCATGCGGCGTTCGAGGGCGAATTCAACTATCAGGATGGCGTTCTTGGCCAGCAGACCTATAAGCATAATCAGTGCGATTTGCAGATAGATGTTGTTGGTGACGCTGAAGATGTCGGCGAATATAAACGCTCCCATAAGGCCGAAGGGTACCGAGAGGATTACGGCCCACGGCAGCACGTAGCTTTCGTATTGTGCCGACAGCAGCAGGTATACGAACAGCAGACACAGGCCGAAAATCATGGCGGTGGCGTTGCCGCTGGTGCTTGCTTCTTCGCGGGTCATGCCGGCGTATTCGTAGGTGTATCCCTGGGGCAGGGATTCTTTGGCTACGCGTTCGATGGCGGCAAGTGCGTCGCCCGACGAGAAGCCTGCTGCGGGCTGGCCGGTCACGGACATTGAGGTGAACAGGTTGAAGAGGTTCAGCAGGTCAGGGCCGTAGGTGCGGGTGAGTGTCATGAAGTTCGAGATGGGGGCCATTTCGTTGCCGTTGCGTATTTTTATGGCCGAGAGGGTTTCGGGATTGATACGCGATTCGGGGTTGGCCTGCATCATCACGCGGTAGATTTTGCCGAAGCGGTTGAAGTTCGATACGTACATCGAGCCGTAGTATCCCTGCAGTGTTGTCAGGATGGTCTGTGGGTTTATGCCGGCCTGGATGCACTTGGCTGCGTCGACTTCTACCAGATATTGGGGGAAGGTGGGGTTGAAGGTGGTGTATGCCACTTGTATTTCGGGCTGGGCCATGAGCTGGGCCAGGAATGTCTGTGTTACTGCGTAGAACTGGTTGATGTCGCCGCCGGTCTTGTCCTGCATTTTAAGCTCGAAGCCGTTGGTGATTGAGTAGCCTGAAATCATCGGCGGGGCGAATATCAGCACGTTGCCGTCTTTTATGGAGCCGGTGGCTGCATAAAGCTGGCCTATGATTTTGTTTACATCGTTGTCGCCGCGTTCTTCCCAGCTGTCGAGTTTTACGATGAATGTACCGTAGGTCGCACCCTGGCCGGCGATGAAGCTGTAGCCGTCGATCATCTGGCGTACGCTGATGCCGGGGATGTTTTCCATGATTTTGTCGAGCTGGTCGAGTACTTCGCCGGTTCGTTCCTGCGATGTGCCCGGGGGCATGTTTACCATCACGAAGATTGTACCGGTGTCTTCGTTGGGCACCATTTCAGATGGGGTGGAGCTCATAAGCCATACCAGGGCTGCAATCGATGCGCCTACTGTGGCAAAGGATATGACTTTGTGGGCTGCGAACAGGCGGGTGAATTTGTTGTATACTTTCAGCACGCGGCCGTAGCCAATCTCGAAGGCCTGCTGGAAGCGTTTGCTGAACATGCCTATCAGGGCCAGTACGGCCACTGTGCAGGCTACGATGCCTTTCCATACCACTGCGAAGTTGTACCAGCCGAGTACCATAAATACTACTGCGGCGCAGATGAGCAGGAAGGTTATTACCGGGTGGATGCCGAGGAAGCTCTTGGCGCGTTGGGCCATCACTTCGCCGCTTGCCGAGTAGGCTTGTTTCATACTTTCGCCAAGCGATTTGTTGTGCGGCTTGAGGAATACGGCACAGAGGGCGGGCGAGAGGGTAAGGGCGTTTACGGCCGAGAAACCGATGGCGATTGCCATGGTAAGACCGAACTGCTGATAAAATACGCCCGAGGTACCCGGCATGAACGATACCGGGATGAACACCAGCATCATTACCAAAGTGATGGATATAAGGGCCGAGGCGATTTCGTTCATGGCGTCGATTGAGGCGCGGCGAGCCGATTTGTATCCGGCGTCGAGTTTGGCATGGACGGCCTCGACCACCACAATGGCGTCGTCGACTACAATGGCGATTGCGAGCACAAGTGCCGACAGGGTGATGAGGTTGAGCGAGAAGCCTATGAGCTTAAGTACGAAGAAGGTACCCACAAGTGCCACCGGAATGGCGATGGCCGGGATGAGGGTGGAGCGGAAGTCGTGCAGGAACAGATAAACTACAAGGAATACCAGAATAAAGGCCTCGATAAGGGTGTGTATCACATTCTCGATTGAGGCGTAGAGGAATTCGTTGTTGTTCATCGGCACGGTCATTTCAAGGCCGGATGGGAGTTCGGCTTTCATCTTGTCGACCAGTGCGAGGCAGTCGTTAATAATCTGGGTGGCGTTCGAGCCGGCTGTCTGGAACACGATGGCCATGGTCGACAGGTCGCCGTTCGATTTGTTGTGGAAACCGTATGTTACACGACCGAGTTCTATGTCGGCCACGTCTTTCAGATAGAGTATCTCGCCGGTGGGGAGGGCGCGGATTACAATGTCGCCGAATTCTTCAGGAGTAACCAGACGGCCTTTGTAGCGCATGATGTACTGGAACGACTGGTCGCCCTGCTCGCCGAACGCTCCGGGAGCGGCTTCGAGGTTCTGCGAGGCCAGTGCTGCCGATACATCGGTGGGCATGAGGCTGTACTGAGCCATCACATCGGGCTTGAGCCATATACGCATCGAGTAGTCGGCGCCGAAGCTCATTACGTCGCCCACGCCGGATACACGCTGCAGCTGTGGGATTACGTTGATCTTCATGTAGTTGTCGAGGAATTCCTCGCCGTAGTTGCCGCTGACGTCAGAGAGGGCGATACCACAGAGCATCGAGGTCTGACGCTTCTGGGTTATCACGCCCACCTGGTTTACTTCGGAGGGGAGCAGGTTGGCGGCTTTGGCCACACGGTTCTGTACGTCCACGGCGGCCATGTCGGGGTCGAATCCCTGTTCGAAATATACGTTGATGGTAGCCGAGCCGGTATTGGTGGCGGTCGACTCCATGTAGGTCATGCCCTCGGCACCGTTAATCGACTCTTCGAGAGGGGCAATCACGGAGTTGAGCACAGCCTGAGCGTTTGCGCCGTTATAGGTGGTGCTTACCGAGATGGTAGGCGGTGCGATGTCGGGGTACTGGGTGATAGGCAGCGACGCGAGGCCGATGATACCAAGCAGCACGATGAAGATGGATATCACCGTCGAAAGCACCGGTCGGTTAATAAAATTATCGAGTTTCATTTATATTGATATCAGTAGGTTCTCAATGGATGAATTGTTATTTGCCTGCTTGTGCGGCCTGAGCTTCACCGGCCTCGGTCTTTGCCTCGACCGGTACTACGGGCATGTTGTTCTTGACCTTGCCGCCGATACCTACGCCTTCGACAAGAATTTTGTCGCCGGCTTCGATACCTGATACGACCACGAAGTTTTTGCCGTCGTTCAGGCGCTCTACCTCAATAGGATATTGTATGGCCTTGAGGGTGTCGTTGACGTTCTCCACCTTGAATACATAGCGGAGGTTCTGCAGTTCGTAGGTAGCTTTCTGGGGTATTATAATACGATTGGTGAAATCCTGCGGCAGGATTACAGTGCCGGTAAGACCGCTTCGGAGCAGGCCGCTGGGGTTGTCGAAAATAGCGCGTGCGCTTGATGCGCCGGTGCTGGGGTTTACCACACCACTGATGGTGGTAACCTTGCCCTCGATGCCGTACATCTGGCCGTCGCTCAGCTGCAGACGGGCTGCCGGCATGGCGGCTATAATCTGAGCCTGCGAGAGTGTGCCGTTCTTGGTCATTTCAAGCAGGTCTTTTTCGGTGAATGAGAAGTAAGCGTATATTTCGGAGTTGTCGCTCACGGTGGTAAGGGCTGTCGAGGGCGAAACATACGAGCCTTCGCGGAATGGAATCTGTCCTACCACACCGTTGCTGGGGGCGGTGATGGTGCAGTACGAGAGGTTTTTCTGAGCCGAAATCAGTGCTGCATTGGCCTGGGCCAGCTGGGCGTTGGCGGCTGAGAGTGCGTTGGCTGCCTGCTGCCATACGTAGTCTGAGATAATGTTTTTATCGAGGAGCAGTTTGTTCTGGGCTTCAGTGAGTTTTGCGTTGTCAACATTTACTTTTGCAGCGTCGACAGCGGCTTTAGCCTGGTTTACGGCAGCCTGAAATGGCACGGGGTCGAGAGTGAAAAGTACCTGGCCTTTGCGAACTACAGCACCTTCATCAACCTTAACAGCCTGGATTGCACCGCTTACCTGAGGACGCACCTCAATATCGGTCTTACCCTGCAGGGTAGTCGGGAATTTCACGTCGAGAGTCACCGATGAAGGAGCGGCTGTAACAGCGGCAAGTTGGGGTGCCTGCTGTGCGGCCATCATGGCGGCCTGTTGCTTGGCGTCGTCGCCGCCACATGCGGCGAAAGCCACTGCGAGGCATCCGCATAAAGCAATGCCTGAGGTCTTTAACACTTTAGTCTTCATAAATTTATATATAGTCTGTTGTAGTTTGAACTAATGATGTATGTGTAATTAATATGTAGCTGACAGCAGTATCTGCCGGGGCTAACAGCCTGAAAAGACGGTGCAAAATTACAAAAATAATCCGAAAGCCGATAGCAGAATTGGCGAAAGTATTTGTAAAAAGGTCGAAATAGACTCTTAAAATATGTTTTTCAAAATAAAAAGGAGAAAAAATAGATGAAAAATTTCCTTAATTCATAAATTTTCCGTTACTTTGCACCGCGAAAATCCGAATTATAAAATTAAAAACTTAATTATCATGTCACAAATTGCAGATCGCGTAAAAGCAATCATCGTCGACAAACTCGGCGTAGACGAAGCACAAGTCACTGAAACCGCATCGTTCACCTCTGACCTCGGTGCTGACTCTCTCGATACTGTAGAGCTCATTATGGAATTTGAAAAGGAATTCGGAATCACAATTCCCGATGACAAGGCTGAAACTATCCAGACCGTAGGCGACGCCGTTGCTTACATCGAAGCAAACAAGTAATCTCCATCCACACTAATAACCGGCGTCGCGGCCAGAGGTAATACCTCGGGCAGGGGCGCCGGCGATTATTACCACATTACTATATAATGGAATTAAAAAGAGTAGTTGTAACCGGCCTTGGCGCCATCAGCCCTTTGGGCAACGATGTTGAAACCACCTGGACCAACGCCAAGAACGGTGTGAGTGGCGCAGGCCCCATCACCCATTTCGATGCTTCCAAGTTCAAGACCCAGTTCGCTTGCGAAGTAAAGGATTTTGACCCAACCCAGCATTTCGACCGTAAGAAACTGCGTCAGCTCGACCTCTATGCCCAGTATGCCATTGTAGCTGCCCGTCAGGCAGTGGCAGACGCCAATCTCGAGGCTGAAGGTGCCGTGAACAAAGACCGTGTCGGTGTTATTGTTGCCGCTGGTATCGGCGGGCTGCATACATTCGAGGAAGAAGCCGGATACTATGCTCTTCACGAAGAGAACGGTCCTAAATACAATCCGTTCTTCATACCCAAGATGATTGCCGACATCGCTTCCGGCCACATCAGCATGGAGTATGGCTATCACGGCCCCAACTTCGGCACCGTAAGTGCTTGCGCATCATCGAACAACGCGCTTATCGACGCGTTCAACCTCATACGCCTTGGCAAAGCCGACGTTATCCTCGCCGGTGGTGCTGAAGCGGCTATCTATCCCGCCGGCGTGGGCGGCTTCAACAGCATGCACGCTCTGTCGACCCGCAACGACGATCCCAAACGCGCAAGCCGCCCCTTCAGTAAGTCGCGCGACGGCTTTGTGATGGGTGAAGGTTCTGCCGTACTCGTACTCGAAGAACTTGAACATGCACTGGCACGCGGCGCCAAGATTTACGCCGAAGTCGCCGGCGGCGGTCTGTCGGCCGATGCATACCACCTCACCGCAACCCATCCCGAAGGTCTGGGTGCAATCCTGGCTATGCGCAACGCCCTCGAAGACGCAGGCATGAAGCCCGAAGACATCGACTACATCAACGTACACGGCACCTCGACCCCCGTAGGCGACATCTCAGAAGTAAAGGCCATAGTAGAAGTATTCGGCGATGCAGCCCATAAGCTCAACATCTCCTCGACCAAGTCAATGACCGGCCATCTGCTGGGTGCCACAGGCGCTCTTGAAGCCGTATTCTCGGTGAAAGCGGTTGAAGAGGACATCGTACCTCCCACAATCAACCATGCCGCCGACGACTGCGACGAAGAAATTGACTATACCCTTAACTTTACTTTCGACGAGGCCCAGAAGCGTCCGGTTCGCGCCGCGCTCAGTAACTCGTTCGGTTTCGGAGGCCACAACGCCACTGTAATCGTAAAGAAATTCGAAAAATAATCCGGTACAGGATTCCGATATTGTACGAGGCTGCATCGTAAATTGCTACGATGCAGCCTTTTTAGAGCTTGTAAAAAACTACTGTTAACGGCGGGGCCGCATATTTTGAGATTCTGTTTCAGCCTGCGGCCGAGAGCGCGTACCTGACATACGCAGCCGGAACAGAGGATTAGATACGCTCAAAAGATGCAAAGCCGAAGTTGGCATTAAAGATATATTTCAAGGGTCTAAAATATAAAAAAAATACCCGGACGTTCACATTATTTATTGAACAAGCACTTATTCACATATGACAGATTTTGAAACCGAATGGGCAAAGATGCTTGCAGGCGAGGTGTATGAAGCCGGTCATCATGGCTTTCTCGAGCGCCTGATGGCTACCCGCAAACGTCTGTGGGAGTTTAACGGACTGCGGCCCTCGATGGTCGATGAGCAGCGGGCGATATTACGTGGACTATTTGGTTCGTGTGGCCAAAATATAATAGTGAATCAGCCGTTCCGCTGCGATTTCGGCTGTAATATACATGTGGGCGAAAACTTCTTTGCCAACTTCAACCTTACCGTACTCGACGAAGCCAAGGTGCGTATAGGCAATAACGCATTTATCGGGCCGAATGTAAGTATATACACGGCCTGCCATCCGCTTGATGCTCCCACGCGTAATACTTTTGCCGAGTGGGCCGAGCCGGTGACTATCGGCGACAATGTGTGGATTGGCGGCAGTGTCACCATTCTGCCGGGCGTGACCATAGGCGATAATGTTGTGATAGGCGCGGGCTCGGTGGTATGCCGTGATTTACCATCAGATTGTGTGGCGGCGGGAAATCCGGCCAAGGTGATTAAGAGAATACCCGACATTAACTAAGATTCTGCTATAAAATAAATATCCGGGCCGAGTGCGGTCCGGATATTTTTTATGCGCAAGTGTAAGTGTTGTTGATTATGCTTTGGCTTTGAGGCGCAGCGCGCAGTAGCCCAGATACAGCAGGCATGCCGATATTATAATCAGTGAGCCGCACTGGTTGCCTATGGCGTCGGCGCAAAGGCCCATTGCCGGAGGAATGACAGCGCCGCCGAATACACCCATTATCATCAAGCCCGAAATCTCGTTTTCCTTTTCCGGGTTAGTCTTCAGAGCTTCGGAGTATATAATTGAGAAGATGCTCGAGCAGAAGAAGCCAATCAGGCCTACGGCGCACATAATCAATGGCGCCGAGCCGGCCGAGAACAGCAATACAATCGAGGCTATTGCGGCGATGATGTTGATACGGAAGTATGTCACGCCCGAAATGCGGGTGAAGAACAGGGTGCCGATGAATGCGCCGGCGGTGCGGCATACAAAGTACACACTCGAGGCATAGCCGGCATCCTGAACCGCGTAGGCGCAACGTTCGATCAGCACCTTCGGTGCCACTATATTTGTGCCTACATCCACGCCTACCACAAAGAAAATGCCTAAGAACAGCAGGCTAATATTCATAAAATACTGATTCCGGCCGCGAAAGTTATCGCGGCCGGTTCATTTGCATGTGTTGCCGAAACTGTCAGCCCGACGTTTTTTTATGTGAATAAATTTTGCTAAATTCGCGTAATAATTAATGTTTCCAACAAATAATCATCACATGCAATAATAACCAAACCAGTCATGATCAAGACTATTCTAAGAATGGCGATGCTCACAGCCCTGTTGTGGCCGGGTGTCGCACTTGCCGCCAACAATCCGCAAGCCAGGCCTGAGGCTGTAGTTACGGTTGGCAACGCGCGTTTTACGGTACTTACCCCCGAAATGCTTCGCATCGAATACAGCCAGGAAGCCAAGTTCGAGGACAAGGCCACGTTCGCTATCGTCAACCGTAATCTCGACGTACCTTGGTTCTCTACCGACCGGGACGACCGTTATTTTTATCTCGACACCGAGAAACTGCACCTGAAATACCTCATGGGCAGCGACCCGCGCGCCAACAGCTATAACCTTACTGTGTGCATGGAGGTGAACGGCATGCCCGTGGAATGGTATCCGGGCAAACCGGATCCAATGAACCTCAAGGGTACAACAAGAACTCTCGACAGTGCCAACGGCCAGAATAAACGTGCCGAACTCGAGGATGGCCTGGTATCGCGCTCAGGCTGGGCTATAATCGACGATTCCTTCGAACGCCGCAGAGCCGACGGCAGCCGCTCGTATGCTCTGGAGCCTAACGAAACCGTGGGATATGACTGGCTGGCGGAACGCGCCGACCCGCAGGCCATGGATATTTACTTTATGGGCTACGGACATGATTATAAAAAGGCTCTCAAAGATTTTACACGCGTGGCCGGCAACATACCTCTGCCTCCTGCTTACGTGTTCGGCTACTGGTACAGCAAGTATCAGTCGTACACGGCTGATGAATTCCGCGGTCTTGTCAAAGATTTGAAAGCCAACGGAATTCCCACCGATGTGCTTATTCTGGACATGGACTGGCATTGGAACGGTAACAAAAGCAGCCTGTCGGAAGGCATAGGCGGCTGGACCGGCTGGTCGTGGAATACCAACCTGATTCCCGACGGCAAAGGGCTGCTGGCCGACATTCACAAGTCGGGCCTGCGTACAGCACTGAATCTGCATCCGGCCGACGGTATTGAGAAAAATGAGTCGCCCGAATACTTCCGCGACATGAACCTGATGCTCGGCGGCAAATATGTGAAGGCCGAGAACGGTTCGGAGCGTATCGAGTGGGTACTCGACAGCGCCGATTTCACCAAGGCATTTTTCGACACCATTATCCGTCTCAAAGAGAAAGAGGGCGTGGACTTCTGGTGGCTCGATTGGCAGCAGTGGCTTACCAGCAAGCATACTCCCGACCTGGGTCAGACCTTCTGGTGCAACCATGTGTTCTTTAATGAAATGGACAAGAACCGTACCGACCGCCGTCCGATGATTTACCACCGATGGGGTGGTCTGGGCAGCCACCGCTATCAGATTGGCTTCTCCGGCGACACCCACATCAACTATCCAACACTTGCATTCGAGCCTTATTTCACTGCTACTTCGTCGAACGTAGGTTACGGCTACTGGGGTCATGACCTCGGCGGCCACCAGG
>Ga0073906_1005640_pt1 | contig 11042 bp, 6 predicted proteins | sample Inofromicrocosms_FD_65485 | JGI IMG/M metagenome (GOLD analysis project Ga0073906, IMG submission 65485) | Mouse cecum microbial communities from Vienna, Austria - Inoculum for glucosamine and mucus D2O microcosms | ecosystem: Host-associated > Mammals > Digestive system > Large intestine > Cecum... | reverse complement strand
CTCAGGGAGCCTGCCCGCGATGCAGCGGTCTGGGCGTCGAGGCGGTGTTCGATATCCGCAAGATCATCCCCGACGAGAACCGTTCGTTGCGCGACGGCGCGATCGAACCCATCGGAAAGTATAAGAACAACAAGCTGTTCGCCCTGCTGACGATGCTGGGCCGACGTTACGACTTCACGTTGGACGATCCCGTGAGCTCCATATCCGAGGAGGGTATGAACGCCATTCTGTACGGCGATCCCAAACCCCTCACGGTCGACTTGTCGGAGTTTTCGTCCGTCTCGGGGCGTCGCATGATACCTTGGGAGGGCATAGCCGAGTATGTCGACTCCACGACCGACGACGAGGATTCCAAACGCGGGCAAAAGTGGCGCGAGCAGTTCCTGATGTACCGCCCGTGCAGCGTCTGCGGCGGCACGCGCCTGAAGAAGGAGGCTTTGCAGTTCCGCATCGGCGGAAAGAACATAGCCGAAGTGTCGTCCATGTCCATAACCGATTTCGCGGAGTGGATGTCGCATGCCGAGGAGTATTTCAACGCCAAGGAGTGGAAGATCGCGCAGGAGATCGTGAAGGAGATCCGCGAGCGTCTCCGTTTCCTGCTCGACGTGGGGTTGGGGTATCTCTCGCTGGCCCGTTCGTCGCGTTCGCTCTCGGGCGGCGAGAGCCAGCGCATACGCCTCGCGACGCAGATAGGCTCGAAACTGGTGAACGTGCTCTACATCCTCGACGAGCCGAGCATCGGCCTGCACCAGCGCGACAACCGTCGTTTGATCCGTACGTTGCAGGAGCTGCGCGACGCGGGCAACTCGGTGATCGTGGTGGAGCACGACGAGGACATGATGCGTTCGGCCGACTATATCGTCGACGTGGGGCCCAAGGCGGGCCGTCGCGGCGGGCGCATCGTGGCGGCGGGAACGTTTGACGACATATTGCGTTCGGATTCGATCACGGCCGACTATTTGTGCGGCCGACGCCGTATCGAGATTCCCGCCGAGCTGCGCGAGGGCTCGGGCCGGAGCATCGTGGTGCGCGGCGCCCGCGGCAACAACCTCAAGGGCGTCGACGCGGAGTTTCCGTTGGGCAAATTCATCTGCGTGACGGGCGTGAGCGGTTCGGGCAAGTCGACTTTGGTGAACGAGACGCTGCGTCCCGTGCTGAGCCGCGAACTCTATCGCTCGTACGACAATCCGCTGCCTTACGACTCTGTGGAGGGGATCGAGAACATCGACAAGCTGGTCGTGGTAGACCAGTCGCCCATCGGGCGCACGCCGCGAAGCAATCCGGCCACCTATTCGAACGTCTTTTCCGATATCCGCAAACTCTTCGAAGCCACTCCCGACGCGCAGATCCGCGGATTCAAGGCGGGCCGCTTCTCGTTCAACGTGAAGGGCGGCCGCTGCGAGGAGTGCCGCGGCGCGGGCGTGCAGACCATAGAGATGAACTTCCTGCCCGACGTTTACGTCACCTGCAAGGCGTGCGGGGGGCACCGCTATAACCGCGAGACGCTGGAGGTGAAGTACAAGGGCAAGAACATCGACGAGGTGCTGAACATGACCGTGAACATCGCCGTCGAGTTTTTCGCCAATATCCCCTCCATCTACCAGAAATTGAAAGCCATTCAGGACGTGGGGCTGGGGTATCTGACCCTCGGACAGCCCTGCACCACGCTTTCGGGCGGCGAGAGCCAGCGCATCAAGCTGGCGGCCGAGTTGTCGAAGCGCGACACGGGACGTACGCTCTACATCCTCGACGAACCTACCACGGGATTGCATTTCGAGGATATACGTCAGTTGCTGGAGGTGATAAACAAACTGGTCGACCGTGGCAACACGGCTATCGTCATAGAGCACAATCTGGATGTCATAAAGGTCGCCGACCATATAATCGACATAGGTCCCGAGGGCGGCGCGGGCGGCGGCCGCATCGTCGCGACGGGCACGCCGCACCGAATCGCGATGTGCGAGGAGAGCGCGACGGGCGAATTTTTGCGGCGGATGGGAGTTTAGGCAAGGATTTTGAAAGTCGTTCGGGCATAAATCCTTTGTGCTATGAAACGACTGATGTTTTTAATGACGTGCACTCTCATGTGTACCTTTTGCGGCCCTTGCGTAAACGAGGCTGCCGCCCAGACGAGTCGCGAAGATCTCAGAAAGATGACGCACGAGCAGCGTGCCGAAAAGCGCGCCGAACGTCTCGCCGAATTCGAGAAGTATATCGACTCCGTCGTGCTCTCTCACAACTTCGAATTCAACCCCCAGACGGTGCAGCAGATGCCCGCGGGTTCGATGAAATTCCTCACCAATCCCGTCTATACCGTCACTCTGTGGCGCGGATCGCTGGATGTCTGCCTGCCGTACTATGTCGGCTATGTGCCTCCCTACCATTACGTGTTGCTGAATACGGGTATGCCGAGCGTCTCCGATTTCGTGACGAAGCAGACCGAGGAGGGTTGGGTAGTGTCGTTCAAGACCTATCTCTATGCCTCGATCGAGTATACCTTCACGTTCGAGATAAACTCTCGCCACGGCAGCGCGACGCTTACCATATCCAATACGTGGTACAACCCCGTGCAGTATACGGGAACCATCACGAGGATATATTAAATTCGATTGTATCGACTCTATTGAAAGCCGCGACGATCATCTCGTCGCGGCTTTATCGTCTATCGGGGTCCGCAGCCTGCGGGGCTCGCGCCTGAGCGAATGCGAATAGCGGGCCTCCGCGGGGGGAGGCTGCGGCCCGCGCGACTCGTGCGAGTCGCATTTACGGCTTGCAAACCAACGCCACGGCATGCGCCGACACCCCCTCTTCGCGTCCTTCGAATCCCATACGCTCCGTCGTGGTCGCTTTTACCGACACTCTGTCGATCCCGACTCCCATGGTCTCGGCCAGCGCGCGCCTCATCTCGTCGATGTGCGGGCGCAGTTTGGGCCGCTGCATGGCTATGGTGCAGTCGACGTTCGATACGGCGTATCCTCTCTCCCCGACGACTTCCACCACGCGCCGCAGCAGGATTTTCGAGTCTATGCCCTTGAATTCGTCCGATGTGTCGGGAAAAAGTTTGCCTATGTCGCCCAGAGCCAACGCCCCGAGAAGCGCATCGCAGATGGCGTGGATCGCCACGTCGCCGTCGGAGTGGGCGACGCACCCTTTCTCGTGCGCTATCTCCACGCCGCCTATCACCAGTCTCAACCCCTCGGCCAGCGCGTGTACGTCGTAGCCGTGTCCAATTCTGAAATCCATGTCGTTATGTTTTTAAACGTTTCGTAATTCCGAGTATGCACCGCCTCGCGAGCGGAGGCAGCATGAGCCAAGCGGCCGATGCGATCCGCAGACGGCGGTCGGAGCAATTTATGATCTTCCCGTCGGGCCTTGCGATCGATACCGCTATCGCGATTATATCCTCGCGCCTCGCGCGTTCCGTCGCGCCGCAGTTTCCGTCTCCCGCCAATATGACGTCACTCCCCGCGCAGGCCTTTACGCGGTGCATGGCGTACGCGCCTCCGTGGCGAAAGAGCAGTATCGCCCCCTTCGCGATCTCGTGCGGTCGGTGGCGTCGTATCGTCACGCGGTCTACGCGGTCGCGCAGCAGGGGGCGCATGCTGTCGCCTCTTACGAGCATGGTGACGCTCTCTCCCCGAGCCAACAATCGCTCCACTTCGGCGAAAAAGATATCGTTCGCAACCTCTTTCTTCATATACCGAAAATCGTATCGTGAACCAATCGCGCCGCCTCCGCGTCGGGACGGCACTCCAAATGATAAACGGGCACGGCGTTGACGATTGCCGAGAGAGTGTCGAGCATGAGGTTCTCCAGTCGGTCGTCGTAAGCGAATGCGGGCGGCAGCGACGGCAACAACGCTCCGACGGCCCGTGCCCCGCGCAGCCGACGGATGGAGTTGTGAGGCGCCTGACTCAGACGCACCGCGGCGCGGAGAGGGTAGCGTTCGTTTTTGTAACACGGAGTCTTGCCGCTCCACGGCGATCCGAATGCGACGGGACGACCGTCAGTGACCGCGACGAAGGGACTGTCGTCGTTGAGGAGTTCGGCCCCTTCGATGTTTTCGCGCCACAACCTTGCGTGAGTGCTCTTTCCCGTGCCCGATTCGCCGAGGAAAACGACGGCTTCGCCGTTGTGGACGATCGCCGAGGCGTGCACCGCCGCGGTGAGATGGGGCGCCACGGCCATGTTCGCCATGAACCACAGTCCGAATCGCACGTACGGAAGTCGGCCCCCTATGTCGCACTTTATCTTTCGCTCGTCGATGTCGTAAACGAATGTCGCCCCGCGCCCGCGCCGACCCTCTCCTATAACGAGCGCGTATTCGTTTCCGTTGCGTCCGAATCGGCATACTGTCGCCTCCTCGCCGAAATCGAAGCGCGTCAGCTCCTTGAAATTCGGCGCGCCGTTATACGGTCCCGTCTCTATTTCGACCGCCGTTTCGGCCTCGGGATTGTATTCGACGGCGAACGGCGCGAAACTGCGCAACCCCGCCGCCGCGAGGTCGGATTGCGGACCGACGAACCGTATGCGTCTGTCGGCTATGACATAATCGTTATACATGCTCTTTTCCTATTTCGATTATGTGGTCGCAGTAGCCCAGCGAGGCCTCGTCGTGGGCTATCGCGACTATGGTCAACTCCTTGTCGCGTCCCGACAGACGGGCCAAGGTGTCGTGTATGTTCAGTTCAGTTTCTCGGTCGAGAGCCGAAGTCGCCTCGTCGAGAAAGAGAATGTCGGGACGGCGATACAGCGCGCGGGCTATGCCGATCCGTTGCCGCTCGCCGCCCGATACGCGGCATCCCGATTCGCCGACGAGGGTGTCGATCCCCTCGGGCAGGCTGCGCGCGAACTCCGCGAGGCCCGCCGCTTCGAGCGACTCGGCCACACGCTCCGCATCGGGGAGATCCTCTCCGAAGGCGACGTTCTCGGCCAGCGTGGCGTCGGCGATGAATACATTCTGCGGCACGTATCCCGCCGAGTTCTGCCATGCGCGGCGATTTGAGTCGTCCAGCCTTGCGCCGTCGACGAGCGTTTCGCCGCCTTGCGGCTCCAACAGCCCCGCCATGATGTTCAGGAGCGTCGATTTTCCCGCTCCCGACGGGCCTTTTATTCCGACGCGCTCGCCGCGGCGAATGCGCAGCGAAAAGTCTTTCAGGACGGGCGTCGCGTCGTCGTATCCGAAAGTTATGCCGCGCAATGACAGTTCGCGCCGCAAAGGGAGCCTTTCGTTGTTGCGTTCGAGGTCGCCGACATCGGACGCTTCGGACAGAACGTCTATCGTATGGCGGTTGTAACGTATTGCTGCCAGCGCGCCGAGGATGTTGCGCACCGAGGGCGCGAGACGCGCGGCGGCTAAGGCGAAGAGTCCGAACACGATTCGGATCTCACCTCCGCGCATGTACGCGCCCGCGACTACCAACGCCGCCAAACCGACGGTCACAGCCGTTTCCGTCGCGCTCTGCGGCAAGGCCGCCATCGCGGCGTTGCGTTTCCTCATCTCGATGAGCCGTTCCGTGGAGCGGTCGAAATCGGCGAGCATGCGCGGAAAGGCGTTGCAGATCTCCGCGTCGGCATATCCTCCGAAGCTCTCCGCCACGTTTCGGAACTTCTCGCGCATAGCTTCGTTCTCCGCCCTGCCGCAGTCGCTCATGCGGCGTTTCACGAGTCGATAGTACAACGCGGCGGCGGGAATGAACGCCCCAGCGAGCAACAGCGCGGCGGCAGGGTCGTATGCGAGCGTCGCGCCCGCTACGAGCAGGAGCAGAAGCGTTTCGCCGACTATCGTCGCGAGCGGGCGCAACACCCCCGTGGCGAAGTTGAGGCACACGAAATTCACGTTGCGCGACAACTCCGTCGAGTTGCTGCGGCGAACGAACGCGAGTCCGCGGCGGCAGTAGCTTATGTAGAGCCGTCGCGACAGATCGCGGTAGATATCGTAAACGTAATCGCGTTCGACGCGGTAGAGCGACATGTTTATCGCCCCTTTCAGCACGATGGCTACGACGGCTGCTGTTGCCGTCGCCGCGGCGAAGATGCGGTAGTCGCCGAAACCGAGGGACTCGTATATTCGGTCGAGCGTCGGATGCGAGCGCAGGGATTCGCCGTCGAGGATGAGCACCAGCAGGGGGACGAGCGCGGCGATGCCGAAAAAGTTGAGCGCGGCCCGCGCGAGCAGCGTGGCGATCAACGCCGCGCCGCGGCGTCCGTAACCCGAGGGGATTATATTTACGATCCTGCGATACACGGAAACAAAGATAACGAAATTATGTCGGTATTTCGACCTTCACGATCTCGCCCAGCGACAGATACCATACGTACCCCTCCACCTGCCCGTATCCCATTTCGGCGATGAGCCGCATGTACTCTCCCGTTTGCCGCAGATGGGCTTTGTGCTTGTCCGCGCCGAACTTGTAGTCGACCACCGTCACGCGGTCGCCCTTTATCATCACGCGGTCGGGGCGACGGGTCCCGACGACCGCGCCGCTTATTATGTCGTTCTCGTTGCGTATCTCGTCCCAGAAATCGGGCGCGAACCACTCTGCGACTTCGGGACGGTTCAGCTCGCGGCGGATGGTCGCGGCCAGCTCCTCGGCCTGCCCGTCGCTCAGGCGGCCCGCCGCGCGCGCCTCTCCGATGCGCCGTTCGGCATCGGCGGCGTCGGTCGCCTCGTTCAGTATGCCGTGCATGAGTATTCCCGTGTTGCGCGGGGCGAGCGATGCCGCGCCGTCCTCGAAGTAGCGTTGCGAGGGGAGCCGCAGCGTCATGCGGGCGTCGGAGGTGGGATACTCCTCCAGCAGCGCGCTCCTTACGCCGTCGCTCTTTTTGTTTTCGGGCTCGGGCGGTTCGGGCGCGCCGTACTCCACTCGCTCGGGCGTCGACGGATCGGCGTCCTGCCGTACGGCCTCCCATAGCAGACGTCCCGTGTTGTGTCTCTCCGTTCGGGGTATGAATACGTAAAGCGCCTCTTTGGCGCGAGTGAGGGCGACGTAAAGCATGTTTACGTTGTCGACGTGCGAATATACCTTTTCGCGATAGTATTCGTCCGAGAATATCGAGTCGCTCATCGCGCTCTTGTACTCCACGGGAAAACGTCCCACGCTCGCCAGCGGGTCGCCCTTTTCGTCGGGCGCGGCCCATACGATGTTGTCGTTCACGGCAGGGTCGAGCGACCAGTTGCAGTAGGGTATGACGACCACCTTGCGCTCCAGCCCTTTCGACTTGTGTATGGTGGTGAGCTCTATCGTCGAGTCGCTCTTCTCCACGCTCAACGCCTTGGCCGATCCCTTTTCGTCCCATGCGGCGAGGAACAACTGTATGTCGGCCACCTTCGCGGCGCAAAATGCCGCTATCTGCTCGTGCAACGCCTGCAAGTAGGCTATTTCGTCGTGCCGCAGGTCGAGCCGGTATTCGAGGACTATCTTCTCGAAAGCCTCCTCGGGCGTGAGACGGCATATTCGCGCGAGGGTCGCGCGGTCGTCTTCGGCGAGCGGCGCATCGTAGTCGCGGCCGAGATAGTCGTTCATCACGGCGCGGCTGATCGAGTCGTTCGGATCCTGCGACAGCCGCATGACCGAGGTCACGAAGCTGCTCACGGGGGCGTTGCCCACGATCAGGGCGTCCTGCGTCATGATGTTGAACGTGTTGTTGCGCCGCTTGTATTCGAGCAGTATGCGCGCCGTGCGGAGTCCGTCGCTCGCCTTGCGGTAGAGGATCATTATGTCGTTGTAGGAGTAGCCGCGCGCTATGATCGACTCGATGCACTCTACGAGGGGAGGCGTCTGCTCGAACGTCTCGATCCTTACGTATCCCTCGTTGCGGCTCTTTCGCCTCGGTGTCTGGGCATGCCCCTCGTATGCCGAGCGGAGCGTGCCGCGCAGATCGTCGTAACCGCTGCGGCTGAGCGATCCTCTCTCCGCGGCCTTGAGCAGCGCGGCGTCGAGGTCGGCGTTGTCGCGCTCCACCACGCGCGCCATGGCCGTGTTGTTGAACTCCACTATGCGTGGCAGACTGCGGTAGTTGTCGGAGAGTATCCGCAGTTCGGTGTCGGCGTCGCCCAACGCCTTGCGCACCCCGTGTTGCAGGATGCGCCAGTCGCCGCCGCGCCAGCGGTAGATCGATTGCTTCACGTCGCCCACTATGAGCACCGAGGTGTCCTCCGACTGCGACATGGCGTTTTGCAGCAGAGGCACGAAGTTCTCCCACTCGCGGATCGAAGTGTCCTGAAACTCGTCGATCATGAAGCGTTCGAAGCGGTTGCCCGTCTTTTCGTATATGAACGGCGCGTCGTTTCCCGCCACGAAGCGCGAGAGGATGTATTTGGTCTCGGAGAGGAGCATGATGCCCTCCTCCTCGCACAGGTCGCGCACCCGTTTGTAGATATCCTGCAAGAGTGCGTAACTGCGATAGGTCGACTTCACCAGCGGCAGTGTCGACCACAGGCGTCTGTTGCGGTCGAACGTGTCGCATATCTCGGCCAGCAGGGGTTGCAACGCGGGTGCTGCGGCCTGCGCGGCGGAACCTTTGGCGGCCCAGCCGTCGGGCGAGGCGGCGCGCTGGCGCGCCGTGGCCGTCGGCTCCTTCACGTCGCCCGCGGCGATTGCCGAGAAGTATTTGGCGAAACTGCGCGATTTGCCCGCGAAATCGGTGGGGCATACTCCCGCGCCGTCCATTATTTCGAGCGCCTTTTCGGCGGCGGCTTTCATGTCGGCGCGCGCTCGGGCCGAACGTTTCTCGGCTTCGCGTATCGCCTTTTGCAACTCCTCTTTGGGGGTGGAGTTCATCACCGTCTGCTTGCTCTGCTCGTTGAACAGCTCGCGGCCCAGCGCGAGCAGGTCGCGGCGGATGTCCCACTGGCTGTTGTCGTCGATCTTCTCCTGCGCGAACTCCATGATCCATTGCCGCAGCGTGTCGTCGCCCGTGATGTCGTCGATCAGCGAATCGGCGCTGCGCGTGAGCACCGTCGAGGTCTCGATCTCGATGTTGTAGTTGATGTCGATGCCCAGCTCGCGGATGAACGCGCGCAGGATGCGCTGGAAGAATTTGTCGATCGTGAGTATCGTGAACCGCGAATAGTCGTGCAGAATCTTGGTCTGTATGCTTCGGGCGCGCTTTACGATCTCGGCCTCGTCGAAGCCGAGGTCGCGTTTCAGATCGGCCATGTAGCTGCTCTCGGCGGGGCGGACGATCAGATCGTTTATCTCTTTCAGGATGCGGCTTTTCATCTCCTCGGTAGCCTTGTTGGTGAACGTCACGGCGAGGATGGCGCGATAGAGATAGGGTTTGTCGCGGTAGTATTTTATCGTGTCGTGCACGAATTTGTATGCCAGCCGATAGGTCTTGCCCGATCCGGCGCTCGCGCTAAGGATTTGTGCTCTCATGGCGTTACCGTTTGCAGATGAGTTTGAAATCGCAATATTTGCATATCTTGTCGGCCTCCGTCTCGTCGCACTGCGCGAAGGGCGTTTCGGGATCGAACAACTCGTCGAGTTTTCGGCGCAGCAGTGTTTCGAACTCCTCGGCGTATGCGTCGTAATCGACCGCGGCGGAGTCGGCCGCCTTGTCGATCAGGTGCGGATCGTAATCGTCGTTGTGGATGTAGCGGACGAAGTACAGCGCGGGTTCGACGTTGCGGCGGAACGTGCGGCGCAGCACCATCGAGTATATCATGGTTTGCAGCAGGTTGCCGAATCTGCTGCGGTTTTCGCCCTCGAAGAGCGACTCCGCGCCGTTGAACTCCAGATGTACGCCTCCCGTCTTGTAGTCCACCACGCGGAGGCGGCCGTTGTCGAGCGAATCGATGCGGTCGGCTATTCCGCCCAAGACTATGCGGCGTCCGTCGCCCAGCTCGAAAGGCTGCGCTATCTTGTGCTCGACATCCATCACCGAGAAGCGGCCGTGAGCCGTGTCGTAGGGTATTATGCCGCGGCGGATATACTTCGTCACGATGCTTTTCACCAGCGCGAGGCTACCCGCATATTCGGCGGGGTCGGCCGCGGCGTTGTTGAGGTATTCGTCGTTTATGGCCTGCACGACGGCCTTTTCCACCGCATCGCCGCGCTGCATGCGCTCCAGTTCGGGAACGGGATCCTCCACGCCCCGTACGGGTCCGTAAAGGCGTTGCATGGCGGCGTGCAGGATGGTGCCGAACATCGGGTTGTCGACCTCCTCGGATATCTCGTCCGACACCTTGAGGCGAGCTATGGCCGCGAAGTAGAACTTGAGCGGGCAGGCTATGTAGCGGGCCAAGGCGGTGGGCGAGAGCATCTGCGGATCGTCGGCGTCGAGGAATCTTTCGAGCTTTTCGAGCGTGCGGCCCCTCTTTTCCACAGATATGGCCTTCGCCTCGCCGACGGCCACGTCGACGCCGACGTTGAGGCGTCCTATGTCGTATGGCGATTCGTATCGGAGCTGGTATATGTAGCGGCTCTGTTCGCCCGTGCTCTTTTCGTCGGCGTGCGAGCAGTAGAGCATATCGACATTCTCGGCGCGCTGTATGAGGCGGTAGAAGTAGTAGGCGTAGACTCCTTCGTGGTGCTCGGGCGTGGGCATGCCGTATGCGGCCCGCAGGTTGTAGGGGATGAACGACGAGGCGCCGTTGAGGTTGCCCGGGAAATTGTCGTCGTTCATCGACAGTATCACGACGTTGCGGAAATCGAGGTTTCGGGTCTCCAAGATACCCATTACCTGCAAGCCCTTGAGCGGTTCGCCGTCGAAGGGAATGCGCACCGTTTGCAGGTGGCGTTTGAGCAGCGAGGTATATATTGAGGAGCCTATTTCTATGTCGCAAAGTTTCAGCGAATTGTTCAATTGGCGTATGTTGTCGGCCATGATCGACAGATAGGCCGACTTCAGCGATCGCTCCTCGTCGTCCGACGTCGCCTCGACCACCGCCTGAATCGCTTCGAGCAGGTATTCCGACAGCGATGCGCAGTTGTCGGCCGATGTGAATATCGCGCCGAGGAGCTTGTTGTCGGCGAACATCTTCTCCGCCACGCGTATGCTGCGGCTCTCGACGATCTGTCGCTGTCGTTCGCGTGTTC
>Ga0073906_1005635_pt1 | contig 11056 bp, 13 predicted proteins | sample Inofromicrocosms_FD_65485 | JGI IMG/M metagenome (GOLD analysis project Ga0073906, IMG submission 65485) | Mouse cecum microbial communities from Vienna, Austria - Inoculum for glucosamine and mucus D2O microcosms | ecosystem: Host-associated > Mammals > Digestive system > Large intestine >... | reverse complement strand
TGATATTGATTCTGATCTGGAGAATTACAGGATTTCCTTTAGTATCTATGGAACGGAAGAAGTATCGGAGATCCAACGGGCTCTGGACAGAATCCTTCCGCAAAATATATGGTATGAAGTCAGGGCAGCAGAGAGCAGCCAGGGCAGGGCGGCGACAGGCATTGTTTGGCAGGATGATGAAATAATTACGATAAGGCAGGTGGTTATATGAGTTTTGGAGGATTGATTCTGACAAATCAGGGAAGGAATGAGATAGCGTCCGCTATCAGTAATGAAAGAGCATTGGATTTTACTCATGTGCAGCTGGGTGATGGAATCTATGAAGGCTCGTATTTAAGTAAGACCGAACTTACAAACAAGGTAATGGAGATTCCAGTCAGCAGGGTGATGCGAAAAGATAATGAAGTCACTATCGACTGCGACTGGAACTGTGATCAGGCTCCCAGAGGATTCTACTTTAGAGAAATTGGAATTATTGGGAATCATGCTTTGTGTTATTATGACAATGCGGGTGCCGGAGATGCAGAGTATATCGATCCGGAATCCGTTACGATTTCAAAGGAAAAGAGATTACGGTTTACGTTAGTGGTTAGTGATGATGTTAATATAACCGTGCGTACGGCCAGCAATTTATACGCTCTCGAAGAGGAAGTCAGAACAGCTCTGGAAGAATTTGACGAAAAAAAAGTGAATATGTCGGTTGTAGATGCACTGGATGAAGTAATTGGCCAGAAAGCAGATCAGACAGAATTGCAGAATCATACAAATGACGGTACGATTCATTTTACCTCATCTGAACGAACGAAACTGACTGGAATCGCCGCCGGTGCAAATAAGTATACCCATCCTGCCAGTGCCGCTGGAGCCAAAGCAAGTGGACTGTATAAGATTGCCACTGATGCCAGTGGTCATGTAACCGGGACTACCGCTGTAACTAAGGCGGATATAACAAAGCTAGGGATTCCGGGGCAGGATACGAATACTACATATGGTACGGGTACAGCTTCTGTGGCGGGGCTGACAAAATTGTATACCACAAGAGGGTCAAATACAAATGGAACTATGACGCAAAAAGCAATAACCAGTGCTTTCGATCCACCGATATTTTCCAGTAATATAAATAAAAATCTGGTAAGCATGATTGATGCCAATGGAAAGACATATTCATCTAATGGAAACAACATGAATATAGGATCTGTGGCTACGAACACTTTGAATTCTAATTATTTAGATTATTCAAACTCGATATACAGAGTAAAGGTGGGTGGATATTATTATATAAAAGGATATATTGTATACTCGGAAATAACACAGACTTATGATGCGGTAAAAAGATTTTTTGTAAATATCATCAATCCAGGTACAACTACTATGAAGGATAGGGCGATAGAAATTATTGGCAGATTTACTACGTGGGAAGTATCTTCACAAAGTAATATTATGTATTTATATCCGGGAGAAGGTCTGGAGCTGCTTGTTCAAATGGATGGCGGAGCGTCTGGAGTTTATAGGGCATATGCAAGGATATTGCCGCTATTTGTTTCTTAACATAAATTGTTGAACGTTACCTACATATATCTACATATATTAAATTTGAAGAAAAGTATTACCTTATCTCAGACAAATTGAAAAAGGGAAGGATTGATCAGATGAAAGAACCGGTAATGTATAAGAGAAAGGCAAAGAAGATTAGCTGGAGCGGGGACAGAGAACTGGATACAGTCACTACTCTGGTATTTCATTTTACGGCCAACAAAGGCGACACGGCGAAAAATAATGCCGATTTTTTTGCCACAGGGAATACAAGAAAGGCAGGAGCCCATCTGTTTGTAAGCAGGAACGGCGATATGGCACTGTCAGTACCGCTTAAAAAGAGCGCTAATGCAGTAGGAGGATTATATTCGCAGAAAAAGGGGGCGGGAAAGTATTACAGGGAGGTGACCAATGCCAACAGCATAAGTATTGAACTGTGCGATTGCCTCAAGGGTCCATCCTGGGAGCAGATGCTGGCATCGCGGAAATTGTATCTCTGGCTGAAGGATAAATGTCCGAAACTAAAGACAGTGGTGCGCCATTGGGACGTCAATGGCAAAGAATGTCCGGGTCCCATGACCGGAAAGGAAAATAAGAAATGGGAGCATTTTCGAAGTAAGGTGGTAAATAATTATCAGTATAAGGCCAGGGTAGTAAAGGATGCTGCTATCCGTTCCAGTAAGGGAGTGAAACCGAAGAATAAGACCAGTTCTGTAAAAAAAGGAAAAGTTGTCACGATTTCGAAGATTTCTGGAAATTGGGGCAGGATCCTAAAGAAGGACAGCCAGGGCCGATGGCAGTGGATATCTTTAAAGAAGGTGAAAGAAATCTGATAGAAGTAAAAGCGTACAATCAGCTCAAATGGCTGCTTGTACGCTTTTTTTTGCTTAACAGTGAAATACTATAATCTTAATTTATATCCGTCCGAGAAGTTAATCTGTTTGGCCTCATATCGAAAGGTGAGATCTTTATATTTTAGACTGTGCAACTTTTTATGGGAATCTATAAACTGATTATAATTAATTCCTGTATTTATAAATTCCTTTGTTTCGTTGGCTTTTATAGTATCAGAGGTGTCCCATTTCATCGATATAATATGTTCATCGAACTGATCATAAATATCAAGAGTTCCCTTGATGCCTTTGATGGATTTCGGACATTTATTGACAACCTTGTAATCAAGTTCAATAAATTCTTGAAATCTGCCGGCAGTATAATCAGCAGGAATATTCCTTTTGTCATATACTTCAATCTGGATCTGCTCGGCGTAAGAGGCGTATTTTTCCTCTTTTGTTTTTTTCTTTTTGGCAGGGGCAGCAGAGGATGCAGGAGCTGTGGTTGGATCGGTACTTTGGTTCCCGTCTCCTTTTGCCGTTTGATCCTTTGTTTCCTTGTCATCTACGCTGCTTTCTGTCTGGGTACGGTTTTCGTGTGCCCTGTCCATCAGTGAGTCCATATATTCAATGCCGCTCAGTGTAAGTATAAAGAAAATAGTTCCAATAATAGACGTTACCAGGCCGGCTACTGCTATACCAGAGCGGCTCCGCACCAATGCGGGGATCGAAAATATCAGCCCTGCAATGCAGAGAATGCCCCCCACGGCAACACAGCTTGTCACAAGCCCTACGATGCCCAATATCATGGATGTCACTGCCAAACCGGTTCCTTTGTTCTTCTTTTCCATAATTTTCCTCCTGCAGTTCAACAGCGTCAATCAAAACTGCCGTTGAACTATGTGTATTTTATGCGATTATCAATAGGTGCCGTGGTGTATTAACATTTGATCAGTTCATATTCATCTGTTCCAAGACCGATCTTTTTTGCATGTGCCAGGCAAGATTTCCATTCTGTATCTGGATGTGTCATATAAAAGTGATCATGCTTCTCTTTATTTCCATGCTTCTCCAGATTTTCACCCAAGATACTTTCCTGTATGGGAGTACTCTGGTTACACAAGTCAGCACAGGCCTGATCCAATGCTACCGGGTCGAAGGATGCCAGCATTCCGATATCCGGGATAATCGGGATATCATTTTCGGAATGGCAGTCGCAGTTAGGTGATACATCACAGATCAGGGATACATGAAAGCAGGGGCGGTCCCTGCACACGGCAAGACTGTATTCAGCCATTTTGTAGTTGAGCATGGCAATGGAATCGCTGAAATGTGCTTTAATGGTATCTTTGGGGCAGACAGCGAGACAGCGGCCGCAGCCCACGCATTTTTCCTGATCGATAACGGCCTTTCCGTTTTGGATCAGGGGCGCGTCGTGAGCGCAGATTCGGCTGCAGGCGCCGCATCCAATACATTTGCCGCCCACCACTGGTTTTCCGTCACAGTGCTGTTCCATTTTTCCGGCGCGGGAACCGCAGCCCATACCGATGTTTTTGAGAGTACCGCCAAAGCCTGCCATCTCGTGGCCCTTAAAATGTGTCAGGGAGATAAAGACATCGGCATCCATAATGGCATGTCCAATCTTTGCTTCCTTGACATATTCTCCCTGGATGGGGACGATGGTCTCATCCGTACCCTTTAAGCCGTCTCCGATCAAGACGTGGCAGCCTGTCTGATAAGGGGAAAATCCATTTAGATAGGCTGTCTCCAGGTGATCCAGGGCATTTTTCCTGCTTCCCACATACAGGGTATTGCAGTCAGTCAAAAATGGCCTGCCGCCTAGTTCCTTTACATAATCGGCCACCACTTTGGCGTAATTGGGGCGCAGAAATGCAAGATTTCCATATTCGCCAAAATGAATTTTGATCGCAGTGTACTTGTCAGTAAAATCAATAGATTCAAATCCGGCGGTCTTCATCAGACGGTGCAGCTTCTGTAGAAGGTTTTCATGACCAGAAGCCTTAAAAGAGGTAACATATACGTTAGATTTTTCCATGGCTCGTCTCCCCATCGTTTTTTCTCCATTATAGGGACTTTTAGGAGCTAAGTCAAATCTTTTTTGCCTTCCTTGCTTTCGGAGATGTACACGAAACTAAAAACAGCCCAACGGCATCGATTTGAGACCGTTGAGCCAGTACAGATTCGGGATCGGCTGCCGCAGTAGATTACTTTTTCTCACTGACGAGCTCATCGATCAAATGCTGCACGTTGTCCACGCAGGAGCCGCATACCGTACCTGCTTTGGTGATTTCCTGAACCTCCTCCAGGGTAGTTGCCCCGGAATCAACGGCATCCTTGATCATCCCGTTTGTCACGCCGGCGCAGTAGCAGATTGTTTTATCCAGATCCATTGATATCTACCCTCCTTTCACTGATAGTATGAAAGATCCGAAGGATTTCTATACACCTGTCCTTTTTATTCCAAAGATAGAAGATAGAAGGCCGCGAGAATGAGAAAAGTAGAATTCGTTACATTTCAGGCTGTTTTAGTTACATTTGACAGAAAATCACAGGACGCATGCCGATATACAGAACAGAAAATAAGCCGGCGATTCCTTATCTTAAAGGGATGCCATAGAGAAAGAGAAGGAGGATTTTATGATTGATTTAGCTTTTCAGACGGCATACCAGATGGGTCTTTATGGGTATTCCGCAAAACAGCCGGCGGCTGTTTCAGAAACATCGAAGGATGATTTTGCCGTCGCAGCGGAGTTAAAATGTCAGGAGGCGGCGGAAGCTGCCAAGACAGAAAAGGTCACAGCGGAGAGTCTGCTCAGGGAGAAATATCCGAACCTGGTCTATCATGTTTTTGATGCCAGCAGCAGCTACTGGCGCACGCGGAACGATTATCCGCATTATCTTTTGTATCAGGAGGATTTGGACCCGGCGCGGATCGAGAACTGGAAACCCTCCGGCCCGGATCCGGCATACGCGGAATCTAAAGAGATCCGGGCTATCGGCGCGGTTGCGCCGGGAAGCAGGGCGGCAGTGATCCATCCCAAGGTTCAGGAGAGAATGGAGAGGGATCCGGAATACGCAAAGGAGATTGCAGCGCGCATAGACGCCTGGTTTACCTTTGACCTGCTGCGGAATGAGGCCCTGATGCCCGGGCGTTCCTGGGAATTGTCCCAGTGTGTGGCCATCGGGGAGGACGGAAATATTGTTAATGCCGTGACTTCCAGTCAGCCAAGGATTACTTATTCGGGAGATCCCTCTGGTGAGGAAAAAGAGGATTTCTGGGATATACGCACCAGAAGAAATGCATATTATTCGAAAATTTGGCAGAAAAAACAGATCGCCCATGGCATGGAGATATCGAGACAATTTACAGCAGATGCCTCTGCACAGGCAGCAAGGGCAAAGCTGGCCAGGATGATAGAGGGTGGTAAATTAAAGAAATTGCTAGGTGATACCATAACCGGTGTGCCCACGGATTCTATTCTTGCCGATATATAGAACAACTTACAATCCGTTGGGATGGACAGGGGTGAGCAGGGTGAATATTGCTATTTGTGATGATGAGAGGCAGATACGGGAACAGATACGGGAAATGGTGAAAAGACGGATGCCGGACTGCGTGACGGGTGAGTTTGCAACCGGCGAGGAGTTATTAGAGGATTTTTCTTCCTGGGATATTTTATTTCTGGATATCCAGCTGGGCGGCATGGACGGAATCGGGACGGCAAAGGAGCTTCGGCGAAGGGAGGCCGACGTTGTGCTGATCTTTATTACAGCTCTTCCGGATTATGTATTTGATGCGTTTGATGTGTCTGCCTTTCATTATCTGCTCAAGCCTGTTTCGGAGGGAAAGCTGGCCGATGTGTTGGAGCGGGCGGTGGGAGATGTAAGACAGCGGGACCAGGCGCATACAAAAAAGCTGCTGATCCGGACCAGGAACCGAAATGTGACTATGTATGAGAAGGATATTTATTATATAGAAAGCCAGCGCAGAAAGGTTGGCATACATACGATAAAAGAGGTAATGGAAATCTATGCCACAATGAATGAGATGGAAGAGCGGCTGGGCGATTCCTTCTTTCGCTGTCATCGGGGATATCTGGTTAATCTGGCGTATATTGCAGAGTACGGCAGCGATTTTATACAATTGTGTACAGGTGAGACCATCTATATGTCGAAGGAGAAATATTCGGATTTTGTGAAGGTCTATATGCATTATCTGCGTAAGGGGGGAGTTTCCTGTGTATGATCTGTTCTGCCTTCTGGTGGAGGTGCTTCGCATTAGCTTTCAGGGATATTTTCTGATGTGGTTTTATGGTCAGTTTATGGAGACACGGTTTCACAAATACAGAGGAAACCGTGTTCTTATTGTATTGATCTGGGTTTTCGGGCGGACTGTCACGAGTGTATTCTGGAAAACGGGATATGATCCTGCAATGATGCAGATAAAGTGGCTGGCAGCTATCGTTCTGCTGGTGCTGGCCACCATGGTTCTCTATGATGCGGACTGGAAACTGAAATTGTATTTGCCAGTGACTTTTTTTGCTGTCACCGGGATCAGTTTCTTTCTTGGTCATCTGACGATGGAACTGGGGCAGGTGATCTTTCCCTTCTGGAGCTGGTGTCTGATGAAGGGGTATTTTTCTTCCACTGACACCTTTATGATCCTCGTACATGGCAGCGCCATTACCCTGCAGTTGATCATGTCGGCCGTTTCCGTTTTGTTGATGCGTTTCGGACTTCGGAATATAGCAGGAAGGTACAGGGAAAAGGAATATGAGATACATCGGACAGAGCTTTTGTTTATTCTGACGCCGGGAGCGGCCGGGCTCCTGATCTGCAATCTGCTGCAGATGCTGATGATCACGGTGGAGGATCGTGTTCCCATGACCCTTTATGAGAGGTATCCCGGGATGCTGCTGCTTGTGCCGGCCATTCTTATTCTCTCATTTTTTTCTGTTTTGTCCGGCATAAAAATATTCCAGGATATGATCTCGCTGAACCGTGAGAAGAGTAACCGTATCATATTGGAGAAACAGATGGGGAATATACAGGAGCATATCGGGGAGATGGAGCGGGTCTACGGAAATATGAGCAGCATCCGGCATGATATGAAGAATCATCTGGCAGTATTGACGCAGATGTTAGACCGGGGTACAGGAGCAGACAGGGAGGAGATAAAGGACTATCTGGCGGAGATAGAGCAGACGGTGAGAGGACTGGAATTCCGTTTCCGGACGGGGAATACGGTGGCGGACACTATTTTGAATATGAAGTATCATGAGGCGGTGCGCCTGATGCCGGAACTGAGGATGGAGGCGGACCGGCTTGTGTTTCCAAGAGATTGTCAGATCCAGAGTTATGACATCGCTGTGATTCTCTGTAATCTGATAGACAATGCAGTGGAGGCCTGCGGCAGGATATCAGGGAGCGGTCCATGGATCCGTCTGTCTTCCATGGAAAGGGGGAGGATGTTTTTTCTGGAGGCGGCCAACAGCTTTGACGGGCGGATCAGTATTACGGGTCAGCGGGAATTTCCCCAGACAGACAAGAAGGATAGAGAGGCACACGGGATGGGGCTCTACAATATTAAAGCTGCAGTGGAAAGGTATGAGGGTGCAGTGGACTGGATGATCGAGGAGAGGACGTTTATTTTGCATATCATGATGAAAAACGAAAGGAAGTGCAGAGAATAATGTAGTTTTTTTGTTGATGTTTCCACAAAAGTAGCGTATAATCCAATGTATCAAGTGTTCTGCCCCGTGAGGCTTGCAGACAAATACCATGCAGGGAGGCAGCTTTGGAGGAACTACGACAGTGGCTTCGAAATGAGGCATCAGAAGAATATAAGACATTTTCTGCCAGACTGATACCTGGCTGTGATAATATGCTTGGAGTGCGGATCCCCGTTCTGCGAAAGAAAGCGAAAGAGATAGCAAGAGGGGATTTTCGCAGTTTTCTTTCCCAGTCAGAGGATCTTTATTTTGAGGAGACCATGATGGCCGGGATGATAATTGGTTATGCACATATCGGCATTGAAGAGAGGATCGAATTATTTGCTGATTTTATTCCCCGGATCAAGAACTGGTCGGTGAATGACTGTGTGTGTTCCGGCATGAAGATAAAATCTGGCGAATATGAGCCATTCTGGGATTTTCTTATGGGCTATAGAGATTCTGGGAAGGAATATGAGATCCGGGTGGTGGCAGTGATGATGATGAACCAGTATCTGATACCGGAGTATATTGACCGGGTACTCCATGTACTGGATGGACTTCAGGACGAAGCTTACTATGCCAGTATGGGAATTGCCTGGGCGCTGGCTTCTGCTTATGCTAAATTTCCGGATAAAACACTTGCACTTCTGAAAGGAGAAAATTCATTTTCTGACCAGACCTTCAACCGTGCCATCCAGAAGATGACAGAGTCCAGCCGTTTGGGGGCAGAGGATAAGCAGATGCTCAGGGAAATGAAACGAAATGCACGCAGGAGGATATAGGCTATGGATAAAAGAATGCAGTTACTGGGGAAGATTGGAACGATACTGGCTGACTTCATCGGTATTATTGTAATGCTTATGGCGCTGGCCTTTGCATTCGCCAGAGAAAATCCCATTATTTTTGTGGCGCTGGCGGCACTGGTCTGTCCCCTGTGGTATAAGGTTGTACAGAAATACTGGCTGCGGGAGAAACCAGTGGTATCCGCCCTGGTCCGTTTTACGATTATCGTGGGGGGCTACATCCTGCTTACTCAGGCCATTAAGTGGAATCCGTATAACCGCTGCCATACGTCTGTGGCAAGAGAAAAATTTCAGCAGCATTTCCAGGATATTCATGCGGAGAGCGGATATACATTTGGCGAGGTGGGGAATATCGCAGAAAAGGAAATGTGGGATTATCTTAAATTGACGGCGCCGGTCTCCTATCAGGATAAGTCTGGGGAGAAAGGAAGTCAGGAAATAACCCTCTACTTCGACCGGGTGGATGGAAAATTTTATGCCGATTTCGAGAAAATGCGGGAGTACCGCAAATCTTACCGGCAGGAATATAAAAAGAACAGTTTCCGGGACAGACAGTTTTTCGATGATGAAAAGCTGGATGCCAGAGTGGAGGAGCTGAACAATCTTCTTGTGACCAATCAGTATGACGCCATGAGGAGCAGGATGGATGGTGAGCTTCAGAGGAAGATCACGGAGGATTACTGGCGGGGATGGCAAAATACCATCGTGGCGCTGGGCACTTTTGAAAAGCAGGATCTGCCTGCAGAGAAGAACTGGTTTGTGACGGATGATGAGAACCATACGCAGACGATGGAAGTAAAAGAGACCCTGAGCTTTTCACAGGGGAAACTCAGTGTGAGGATGGTATTCCGCGACGACCTGACACTGCTGACTATCGAAGTAAAGTAGCTATATAAGACATAACCCTGTGCTTTCTTTCATATATATAGAAGAAAAGTACAGGGTCAATTTTATGTTAAACAAATTATGGGGATTAATGATACTGATTGGGATTCTCTTTGCCGCATTTACTGGAAGGATCGGGGATGTGGGGACGGCCGCCATTGATTCATCCAAGGAGGCAGTCACTCTCTGTATCACTATGCTCGGCGTTATGTCCATGTGGACCGGGCTGATGAATATTGCAAAAAAGGCAGGAATTATTGACGTTCTGACAAAAGGTCTCCGTCCGGTTCTTGCCTTCCTTTTTCCTGGCGTGCCCCGGGATCATAAGGCCAACGAGTATATGGCGGCAAATATGATCAGTAATGTTCTGGGACTGGGATGGGCAGCGACGCCGGCAGGGCTTTGAGTTATTATAATGACAGGTTGAAAAATCCATTGAGAAATCAAGGGTTTCCGCCGAATTTAGTCCTAATGAAAAAATGTAGTTTTGCATCAAAGCATTTCTGATTTTTCATTTGGACGGCGCCGATTCAAAAGAAAATAGGAAGAAATGTCAGTAATGTAACTCAAAGTGCCTGAAAGCAATGAGTTACTGGTTTTAGTATAGCATAAGGAGGGTAGAAGGTAAACAATTTCATATTGATGATTTAGATAGGACTAAATTAGTGAATGGCAGAAATGCTGTTAAAACTAGCTTAGTCCTATTTCTTTTTACAAATTCAAAATAATAGGAGGAATGAATTTATGAAGAACAATACAGCGTTAAGTGCAGAGAAAGCGATTATTTTTATCAGCGATGCACATGAAAAATTCTACTACGAAAAATTGAAAGAGGTCAGGTATCAGGACGTGTACCACAAAGCACTTGTATATTGTCTTGGTATCAGCGATGACACAAGAAGAAATATCAAAAGTATTTATGATTTTAAGACAGGCTGCGTGAAAACGGAGTGCCTGCATGAAGGCTGGCAGACCAGCGGGAGCGTGAGAGTGGTCAGGATGGCGTTTAACCTTTACTGCAACGGTACGCCGAGTGTCCTTGACTATGATGATGCGGAGGAACAGGTGGACGAGTGCAGACGGTACACAGTGGAAGAACTGTTCTGCTGTGCCTATGCGCCCTATTTTTGGCAGGCGGTACAGATTCGGTATCCGGAATATGCAACGTATAACCACAACTTGTACGCCATGCTTGGAGGACGGGATTGATGTTAAAAGTCAGGCTTATGGGAACGAAGAACGATATTAAGTGGTTCGGGAAGATTTT
>Ga0073906_1005633_pt1 | contig 11058 bp, 13 predicted proteins | sample Inofromicrocosms_FD_65485 | JGI IMG/M metagenome (GOLD analysis project Ga0073906, IMG submission 65485) | Mouse cecum microbial communities from Vienna, Austria - Inoculum for glucosamine and mucus D2O microcosms | ecosystem: Host-associated > Mammals > Digestive system > Large intestine >... | reverse complement strand
GCGCGGACGCCGAGGTTATGAAGTACGTGAGAACGCCGGCACTCAACAGTAAACGCAAACACGCCTGAACCTGCAGCATTAGACCAAGAACCACCGCGCACCGGCAATCGCTCTCCATAATTCCGACAGTAAAAATAATCGCCCTGATGGCCGCCTGCCTCCGGCTTGCTCGGATACAAACCTAACACCTTAGCTATTTCCGGCACCACCAGGCCGCTTTTAACACCCAAACTTTCAAAGGTTTGCTGGCCGTATGCGTAATACTCCTCCGTACTACCCCCGGTATATTGTGGATGCGTTACCTCCGTACTTAACTGCATAGCTCCCAGATTGCCCTGGTTTGTATTGGCATTACCTGCCGCTATGCTGTCATATTTAAGCGTTCCTGCCGTTCCCGGAGCTACCAGCCGCCCGTCCGGCATTATCGCTTTCCAAAGCGTGCTTTCACGGTTCTCGTCAACCCCCATTGCCGCGTTATTATCCGGGATTACCTGAATTTCACCGTCCATTACGCGCATGCCGCTTACCCATTCCCATACGTTGCCGCACAGACCGTCAATGCCTGACGGGCTGTTATTATGCAGCCAGCTTGTCGGCCCGCTCCCGGTCGCCACCCGGCCAATCGTTGCATTATTGGCTCCATATTTATATGTAAGCGTTCCGTGTTCCTGCGGCTGTTCGTGGCTTTTGCCATAGCTGGTATTACCCCTCGGCAAAAAGCCGTTTTTCTGGCACCACAAAGCAATCGCCGCAAATTCCGCATTGGTCATCATATGCCAGCCTCGGCCTTTGTTTTCGCAGTATTTCTTGGCTTGGTCAAACGTGATATATACTGCCGGGTCGCGCATTGGCTGGCTGTACGCCCGCTCTCCCTCCACTATATTAGCATATTTGGAGATTAATATTTCATCTACCTCCACGCCGTTTACTATAAACGCCGGGTGAGGGCTATTAGAACCGCCCTCTATTACATCGCTAATATTAAACTTAGGCACCCTAACCATTACCGAGGGCTTGCCCATATCGTCCAGAAGCACCGTATTGCCGGGACAGGCGCTTTCCACCGCCAGTTTGTAGGCGTCAAAATTGCTGTTATTTACCATTTGGCTTTCCCTCCCTTAAATATCCCACAATGTCAATTTAACCCTGTTCATATCCAGAGCCAAAGCCTGCTTGCGCATTGCTATTTCCGCTGGCTGTTCCTCGTTTTCGGCTGCCGGAGCCGGAACGCCGGCGCCCTCGGCCTCCACATACTCATATTCTCTGGCCGGAATTTCTATCTGCGCCGCATAGTTTTCGCCTAGCCCCATTACCAGACCGCCGAACTTATCCCGGCATATATCCAGCGTCCGCGCAAAATCCCTTTGGTACCTGGCCAAGTCCAGCATTAGCTCACCGCCGTTAAAAGAGATAATGCTGTCCTGCACCGCATAGGGGATTTTATTGCCTGTCCCCCAATTTGCAATTTCCATTAGCTTTTGCCTCCCGTTACCCAATATTTAATTTTTACGCTTTTTGCACTGCCATTAAAGGCTATTTTAAAGCCGTTTTTTTGCTTATCATAAGCCCTTACGGTTTCCGCCATACCGCCCTCAACCTCGCTTACCTCCAGTTCCACCCGGTAATCCAGGTTAGCGCGCTGCACCTTTAGCGGTACGGTAATTACTCCCTCATTAAACGGATATTTCCCGGTACTGGTTATAATAACCTCGCCGGCCTCGCCGGTCAATGCCTCAATATCCCTCAGCATTTGCAGCGTCCGACTTTCCAGCAGCTGACCCAGCAAATGCGCCTCTAAAATACCCAACTCCATATGGTTAAAATAACTGGCGCGCTGCGGCGTTCCCTGCTGGATTGTCCGACCCTCGGCTTTTTTCAGCATCACCAGATTTTCGCCAACCTGCTCAATCTCACGCCTGCCCGGAAACTCCGTCACGTGGTCTTGCCATTCCACCGGCTCATAGCCATAACCCATTTATACCACCTCGCCCTCCAAGCTCTCTTTAAATTCAAAGCTTATCCGATATAAAACGCCCTCCTGCCGGGCGTCCATTAAAATAGCTTCCTCGGTTTCCAGAAATACCGCTCCTGCCGTATCTATCAGCTGCACACCATCAATACTCACAGCGTCCACACCGTTGGAAACCGGCGGCTCCAGCACCAGCCAAACGTTAAGCTTGCCCGGCTCCCCCTCCGGGTACTCGCAGCGGTCAATTTCCGCCATGCGCCATACCCCTGCCGCCTTATATCTGGCATAGGCCAACCGCCTTTTAGTATGCCGGGCATAACTTTCCAGCGCCGCATTTGTCAACATTTCTATCAATCCTCCTCTCCGGCATATCCCTCGCCGCAAAAGCCGCCGCTAAACACATAAGCCTCCGTTTTAACCGCCGGCACAAAACCGCTGTCTTTAATGCTACCACCTGTACCCCTGGCCTTTTCCGGCAGAAACTTAAAAGCAGAGGGCAGAGCGAAAACCGCTATTTGCTCATCCTCTATACCGCCGGCCTTGCCCCTTGGTATTGGCGGCTGAAACAGCCAGCCGAACGCTTTAGCCTCAATATTAATATCATCATCGTTAAGCCTGCCTTGCCAAACCCTGTTTGGCAACTCGCCACACAGATGTTGATTGCATAAGTCATAGCGGATTTTATGCTTTAGCTGGCCAGCCTTAATGTCAACGTTTGCCATAAGTTCCATTACAATATCATATTTGAGGTGCGCCGGAATAAGCGCCTTAATACCGTCTATTAGAGCCCTTATACTGACTGGCCTGCCGTTGTTGCGATATACGCAGATATGGATTGTAAGCCTGTCCGCAAACTCATCCACCCGGCAGCGGCAGCCGGTAAGCAATGTGCAAATCCGCTCCAGCTCCGGCTTTGTCAGCGTGGTATTATTATTTATGCCGCCCTGCGCCAGCAGCTCCTGCAACACTGCATAAAGCCTGTCTAACATCAGCTGCTCGGCTTGCAGTAAATCCGCCATTTGCGCCATTTCACGCACTCTTTTGGGCAGCATAAAATTATCTGTCAAAGACACTTAATATCACATCCTCCAGTGTAAAATACTGGTCAAAGCTGCCGGCCAGCGAGGCCATACCGCTGTTTAGCGTATATTCCGGCACGTCCGCCACCCCGGCCACCTCAAATAACATACTGCCCACCAGGTGATAGCTTAAATTGGGGTTGCTCTTGCTGAAAGCAATCTGTAAAAAATGCTCCTGCAGCCGCCGCCTGAATGCCGCGCTCACCTCATCAATGCTATATCCCGGCTTTAAGGCTACCTTACCTCGAACGCTCACCGGCACCCCAACGGCTCCCACAATAATCGGCCTGGCGCCAACTGGGCGCTGCTTCTCAATATAGGCCGCCACTTTAGCCAGCAGTTCCGCGTCTGGCTCGCCGGCTTTATCCGTAACCACCGCTACCAATACTTCGCCGCTGCCGTCCCGCACGCCCACCGCTCTGGCGTTGCCAACCCCCGGCACCTTTTTAGCCCAGTAAATATAATGGTTCTCATTGCCGCTGGTGATTAACTCCTCCTTGGCCTCGGCAATTTTGGCTTTCAGCGGCACCAGCTCCATATAGTTAAGCCGCGCCAGCTCTTCGCTGACCGCCTGCAAATTGTCCATACAAAAGCCGCCCTCCAGCCGGTTAGCCGGGTTCTGCAAGTCCGCTCTCATCCGTGCGCAAATGCTAACAGCGTCAAAATCCATTACACCGCCACACCTCCATACTGCCACTTAAAAGGCTCCACGCCATAAATTGTTTTTACCTCAAAATCCACTTTAAGGCCGCTCAGGCTCCGCTCAAACTTAAAATTATCCAGCTTGACTATATAGGGATTGACCATTAACGCCTCCGTGATAAACCGCTTTATTTCCGCCTGCAAAACGGCCTGATTTAAGGCCAGCCCCGGCAGCGTATCAATCTCGCTGCCAAAGGCCGCGTCATAAGCCGTATATCTAAAGCGTTCGCAGGACAAAGCCTTAAATATCCAGATGCGCAAAGCCTCGTTGCCATCCACCAGATAAGTCTGGCCGTCTTTAAGCAGCAGGCAGTTGTTCTCAAAATCATAGGCATATTCCTTAAACATTGGCAAACTGTTAGCTGCTGCCGGGCTATCCGCCGGCGGCGTGATAAAAGGGAAAACGCTCATACAATCCTCACCGCCTTAGTTAAAATATAAAAGCTGCCGCCCTCCAGCCAGACCACAACCAAATCGCCGCGCCGCAGCTCGAATAACTGGCCGGCAAATATCTGCTTTTCCACCGTCTGGCCGTCAACCTTTAGCTTAAACGGCGCCAGGCTTTCCACCTCGGCCAGCATTAGGCCGCTTGGCCTGCCGCCGTTGGCCCTGATAGCCTCGGCCAGTTTCGCCGCCCAGTCGTCCATTTTTTATTCAGCCTCCTTTTCGTCCATCACATTAGCAAAGGCCAGCGTCAGCTGCATTTCGCTTTTGCCGTCCTCCCAGGTGTGGCTGTCGCTCTCAATGTAAAATTTGCCGGAAAGACCGCTGACCTTATCCTTAATAACAACCGCCCAGCCGCTTTGCGCCCTCACGTCCGCCGGCGTGGCTCTGACGGAGCCGCTTTGCTCCAACCCCTTTAACAGCGCTTTAGCGGCGGCTCCGGCGTCCTCGTTGCCGCTTTTTTTGTATATCCGCTGCATTGTGCCAAATTTGGCCTGGTCGCCTGTGCTATCCAGCCTTTGCAGCTCATTGCCGCTGTCGTCAACCACAATCACCCGGTTTACCATATTTTGCGCGGACACTTTATATTTGGCCTCCGTCAGGTTATATTCGCCGTCCAGAATAACGCCGCACAGCTCGCCCTTTTCAATCACCTGCACACCGTTTATATTTTCCATCCGGCAGCAGTATTTTTTCCCGGTTTTGGCGGCGGCCTTAGTGTAGGCGGCCATTATAATGTCATAGCCGCTTTTACCAATCGCCGGCATATACACCTTAACCCCGGTGGCCGAGGCTCCGTCTAAAGTTATGCCCAGCTTATCGCAAACCTTAGCCGCGCATTCCTCGGCAGTGCAGTCCACAATCAGGCTTATCTGGTTTTGCAGCAGATAAAACATAAAATCCAGAGCGGTGTAGGTGATTGTATTGCCGGAGCTTGATTTTTCCACCTCCAGAATTTTTCCGCCGAACAGATTAACCCCGTCTACCTGCATAACTACCATATCCCCCTCGGCAATAGTGGCTTTAGGCAAAAAGCGGTCAAAATCACGGCTGGCTATACTAAACTGCAATTTTCGCGCCGCCTGTTTGCTGTCCCCTGACCAGGTGATTTTTTCCACCAGCTGGCTCCAGTCTTTATTTTCCACCAATAATTTAATATCGCTCACGGCAGCACCAGCTTCTGACCGGGATAAATCAAATCTGGTTTGCTGATTTTATCCTTGTTGGCCTCGTATATTTTGCTAAAATCCTGCCCCTTGCCATAATACTTTTTGGCAATCCGCCACAGGCTCTCGCCCTTAACCACCGTATGATACTTTTGACTGTTGTTATTATTGGCGCTCCCGGCCTGGCTGCCGCCGCCCTTATCGCTGTTGTTGGGCCGCTCCTTTAAGCCGTTATTCTGGCTGGCCGCCGTATTGGTCTGCACCGTTGATACATTTAAAAAGCGGTATTCCGTCAGCTCCAGCGTAAAATACACGTCCGCGTCCCCCTCCCGGTATTGCCGGGTCAGGCTGTCGATTGACATAGCCATATTAAAATCGCTGTCGCTGATGATAACCCTTATTGGCTGGCCGCTGTTCTGCCACTTTTGCAGCAGCGCCAGATATTCCTCCGGTTCCCGGTCGGCAAAACGCCGGAAAGGGGATTTCGCCGCCGGAAAAAAGCTGCTTAAACTGCCGCTGATTAACCCTCTATGCCCCAGCAAATTAGCCTCGCCAATATTCAGCAGATTAATCCGCTGGTTATTCTGGCCGCCGGTAAACTCAAATTCTGCCGGGTTTAACGGCAGTACAAAAGCTTCCTCGTGGTTGTTATAGCTTAATTCAATTATCCTGTCTTTTTTCGGCATTTAACACCTCCTGGCCTAAGCTATGCCTGGCGCGTTTTTCAGCGCCAGCAGCACTTTTTTAGCCACCGCCTCGCCGATTGCGTCTATATCCTCATCGCTCCTAACCTCAATATTATCTGCCAGTTTGGCAATATTCAGCTCAATTTTCCAGCTGTTATTATTTCCGCCGCTGCTCTGATTGCTTTGGCTGGCATTGGGAGCAGGTGCAAAAGCAGGCTGGGTTTTAGCACCGCCTCCCGGCAGCAGTAAAGGCTGCTCCTGCTTAATTACCGGCTGCAAATTGATTTTAGACTGCTCCGGCTGAATGGTTTGGCTTATTTGCGCAGGGGCAGGTGAGAGCAGCATTACCGTGTCCGTCCTCTGCGCCCGGCTTTCCATATTGGCCAGCCGCCTGTCCATAACGCCCAACAGCCCGGCATACGCGCCCTCGGTGGGCTTGTTTGCCGCAGTTGGTATAACAGGTGTATAGTCTGGCTTTGCCGCGCTCACGCCGCCCAAACCGCCCTCAATAACCGTTAAAGTCGGTTTTATAACCGGCTGAAAGCTGATTTTAGGCTGCTCCGGCTGAATGGTTTGGATTATCTGCGCCGGGGCAGGTTGTGGCGTCGCCATAGCCGCGGCTACTGTTACGCTTTCCCGGTTTGGTAAAATCCGGCTGCCGCCCGGCAGTTCCACCAGCTCCGGCCCCTCTTCACCTACCCAGGTTAAGCCACCGCGCCAGTTGTCGTCACCTTTGGCGTTCCGGCCAATTTTAGGCCGGTTTAATTTAGGAGCGCTTGTATTATTCTCAGCGCCGCTATCCGATTTTACTTTGCCGCTTTTGCCGCCAATATTCACATCTGCAGCACTTCCGCCGGTCAATTTGCTTACTTTATCGCTGACCCATTCAAGGCCGCCGGCTACCTTTTGGATTATTGGCTCCAGCTTGCCCCAAACGGCGCTTACAACGTCGACAATGCCCTCAAACACCCTGCTGGTTACGTTAAACAGCACCTTAAAGGCGCTGCCGGCTATATCCAGCACCGGGGAGATAACGCTCCAGCTGGTTTTGATGATTGAGGCGATAACCGGAGCGCTTTTGTTGATTATCTTTTGCACCCAGCCCATTTTACTGCCCACAAAATTAAGCATTGCGCCTACCTTTTGGCCTATCCCGTCAAATACGGTAGCAAATACTGGGGCCAGTGTTTTCGCCGCCGACCCCAAAGCCTTAAATACGCCGCTTATAACCGGCCTGGCCGCCTCCAACCGGCGGCCAACTGCAGCCATTCCGTCTGCCAGCCTCGGAATTATCGCCGTGGCCGCTTTAATGCCCCGGCCAATTCCATCGGCTGCCACCGTGCCAAAACGCTCAATGGCCGGAGCCGCCTTGTCCACCAGAGTAATTACTTCACCCAGCGCCGGTTTAATTTCATCAACCACTTTCAAGCCAAAATCTGCCACATAGCTTTTCAGCTTGCCAGTAATGGTAGATAAGAGGCCGCTGCCCGTTGTGGCCAGCTTATTAGCGGCTCCGCCGAAAAAGTCCTGCAAATCCGCCTGGACGCCCTCAAAGCCTTTTTGCTTAAATTCTTCGGCGCTCACCTTAAAGCCAAAGGATTTAAGCCGCTCCATCTCGCCCATTTTTGCGTCGGCTAAAGCCTCAATAGCGTCGGATATACTAGCTGTGCCGCCGCTGGCCGCTGCCATATCCTCTGCCAGTTCAATCATCCGCATCGCGGAATAGGTGTCGCCCTCGGATATAGCCACCGCTCTTGAGCCGGCGGCTATAACTTCGCCGGTTTCAAACGGCGTGGCGTTAGCGTTATCACGAAGCTGTTGTATATAGCTGTTGGTTTCAGCCTGTACCCGTTCGCCTGTCCAGCCTTTATTAGTGGCCTGGATAAAGTGTGACATAGCCACTTGCTGCTGCTCCAGCTGCATACCGCTGTTTACGGTTGCCCCTAAAGCGGCGGCGCCAATTCCGCCGGCAATGGCTATCGGTATAGTCACGCCCTTAGCTAAATTTTTAAGCCGACCGCCAACCCGGATTAACTCTGCGCCTAAAGCCTGTACCCGACGCGTGGCCGCCCGAATTGGCGCCGTGGCCAAATCTGCCACCGCTAAAGTAGTAACCACACGCCGACGTAAAGGCCGCAGACGCTCAATAACCCTGCCTATGGCTCGCGCCGCCGGCGTGGTTTCCACCTGCGTTCGATAACGCTGGTTAAATGTATCCCGAAGCCGTATCCGAGTGCGTGCCACATCCTCCCTGAAGCGGCTCTGTTCCTGACGAATACTTTGCAGTACCCCACTGGCGTTATCCTGCAAGGCAATAATACCGCCGATAATTCGGTCAGCTCCGCCGATTACGCTCATTTAATTTTTCCTCCCTTGTTCTCTAATTCCACCTCCATTGACGCAAAATAAAAAAGCCTGGACGTGTAGTCAAGACTTAAAATTTCCTCCGGCTTAAAGCCCTTTTGTAAATAATAGTGGACTAGCTGAGCCTCGCCGTCAGCCTTTATCAGTTTTTTAAGGCGTCAGTTACCACCTTTACTTTGTCGTTACCGATAAAGCCGGAAAGCCGCATAATCTCCATCACAATTTCGTCCATTTCGTATTGCTCAAATATATTTACAATATCCAGCGGTTCCAGAATTTGCTTTTGCCCGGCAGGCAAGCCTGCCTCCTGCGCCATAATCTCCTTAGCCGTATCTTTAAGGCTTGGCTCAATCACCGCCGCATAAAGGCAGCTTTTATCCCCCAAATTTTTATCGCCGCTTTTTTTTGCAGCCTCCTGAAACTCCATAAATTCCGCCGTTGTCAGGCTGCGGATTTTAATATCCATATCCAGGCTCGGAACGTGCAGCATCTGATAGCGCGGCCTTTTCTTAGCCTCCAGCCGCTGCATTGATTTTTTGGCAAATTCAGCCAGCAGGCTGTTTTTCTCTTTATTCATTTTATTTAACCTCCATTTTAAGCGTTAATCCTGTCCAGATTAATCATATCGCTGGGCGTAAAGCCGCCGGTAAATTCCTGCTCGATTGGCTGGCCTTTCTCCCAGCCAATAAGCGGCAAATCGTTGAGCCAGCAGTTGTCAATACTGTATCGCTCCTCCTGTTTGCCCACTGCGTCCGGGTCAGCCAAATTGGCAATAATCTGCATACGCTCATCATTGCCGGCGGCCAGACTGCGCAGGGTATCATAACCGCGCGTATATACTTTGTAAACACCGATTGTAAGTTCTCCTTTCAAGCCAGTAACCTTGCTGTCCACATCAATGCCCAGCTGCACGTCGCTCCGATTGGCAGTGATTTTGGCCTCAATCTTTTTCAGCTCAAAAACTTTCTCGCCGCCAATCCAAAGCTCGCCCCAAGCGCCGGTCAGCGTCTGATTACCTCTTACGTCTGCCATTTATATATTCCCCCTTACATATGGCATACCAGCGTTAAATCTTCCATAGCGTTAACAAATTTAACGTGGGAGCTGATAAAAACGTGGCTTCCCGTGTTATATCTGGCCATCGCCGTATCGTCCAAACTGCTGGTGTCAATGCCTTTGCCCTCAATATAATGCCGCTGCGCCGCCACGTCAATTTCGGCGGTGTTGTCAAAGCTCTGGTCCAATACGTCCGGCGTCAGCGATTTCTGGTAGGCGCGGAGCGCCGCCACAAACATCTGCTTGCCGGGATAATCGTTGCGGATTTTGCCCACATAGCTTTTTTCAAAGGTATCTCTAATATCGTCCTGGTACAAGTCCATACCCTCCACGATTTTAATAACGCTAAAATCCTCGCCCTTATCAGTGGTAAAACTAACCAGACTGTTGACGCCACGGCCAATTTTAAAGTTTTCACCGTCAAAAATAAGGATAAGCTCGCCCTTGTCGACGCGCTCATCCGGGTCTTGCGGCGTATCCGCCGAGATAATATCGTTAAGCACATAATAGGTGCAGGTACGCGCCAGGGACAGCCCGGCCAAAATACCGCAAATTCTGGCGCAGTATTCAGCCGTGCTGAACGCCGTCTTGGATAAGCTGCTTTGAATGTTATCCGTTGTAAAATTAATAATGCCCTCGTGGTCGGCCTTGCAGTTGGGCAGCACCGCCTTAAAGGTTTTATGCTGCTGGTCGCGGCTTTCCTTAATAAAGGCGGAAACGGTGGTAACGCCCTCCTCATTAATACCGGGAATGGTTAAATAATTCCACTTGTAATTTGTCAGCACTTTAAGCGCCGCGTTATAGTTAGTATTTTCTGTCCCCATACGGTAAATAATTACCTTGGTCGGCACGCCCTCGTAAACCAGCTTAATATACTCAAAATTGCGCTCGCTCCACTGCGTGGGGTCAACGTCGGTTATGGAGTTGTAAATCGTCAGCTCCGCACCGCCCTCGGTATCGTCATGCAAAATAAGCGCCACAATACCTCTGGCGCTGCGCTCAATAGCTGTAAGCCCCAAACTCTTAAACATAATATCTATCTGGGGCAGTCCTTTTCTCATTTTCTTCACCTCTTCAATGAACACTTAGCGACTGACAAGCCCAAAGGGCGCAGGCAGAGCTTAGTGTGAATTAATCCATCCGGCAAAGCTGGATGGAAACCTATTATTTTATATTTGTATCTAATTCCTGCATAAACGGCAGGGATTCCGGCTCCGGGCTGCTGTCCCTAAAGGCCAGCGAAAAGGTGGCATGCAGAACTTTGTCCTCTATTCTAAAGCCCACCTCCGCCACTGTTATAGCCCGGTCGGCAAAGCAAAAACAAGGGCGGATAAGGCCGTCCACCGCCGGAATTATGGCATAATAAGCTTTATTTTTCTCGCTGGCGGTGTGTATTGCAACATCTACAAATACCTGCCGGTCGGTATGCCAGCGGTTTACCGTCTGGTTGCCCACCGGCCGCATATCTATATATATCCAGTCTTCCGCGCCGTCCGTCCGCTGAATTTCCTCGCAGAAAACGTCATAAGCCGAAAACAGTCCCTTAAACGCTCTGACCAGCGCCGTCCTTATTTCTTCAAAAACATTATCCA
>Ga0073906_1005631_pt1 | contig 11058 bp, 12 predicted proteins | sample Inofromicrocosms_FD_65485 | JGI IMG/M metagenome (GOLD analysis project Ga0073906, IMG submission 65485) | Mouse cecum microbial communities from Vienna, Austria - Inoculum for glucosamine and mucus D2O microcosms | ecosystem: Host-associated > Mammals > Digestive system > Large intestine >... | reverse complement strand
AAACGGTCTTGTCGATTTCAAACATCATGGGTCACCTGCTTTCTGTTTTCGTATGTGAAACGCGTTCGTGTCTTGCGCCGTTTTGCTGAAAGTCAATGGGACAAGATACTAGTGTAGTGACCTATTTATATTTCGCCAAACTGACTTGTCTATTTTCGCATCGAACTGCGTTGGTCTCAATCGCCGATGCCACCGCATCGCCTCAATCGACCGCCTTGTCGATGCGGAAATATCCATCGTCATTTGGCTGAAAATAAATTGGTCACTACACTAGGGCGCGAAGCGCGTATCAACCCGTGGGTATCATGGGGGCAAAACGGATTTTGCTCCCGATACAATACGATTATAACGTCCGGGCGGGAAAATGGCAACCGACTGGCAGTAGAATCGGGGGGAGAATCGGGAAAAATCCAAAAAGCAGTTGCCATATTCCGAATATGGGGGTATGCTATGTGTAGGTTAATGCCATTGGCTTTAACAGTAGGTATATCTCGACCTTTAACGGAGACAGTTATGAGTGGGCATATCTCGGCCCTGAGTGAGACAGTTATAAGCGAGTGTTTCGCCACTCGAAGCGCGAACCTAACAGTGGGACGGATTTTCCGTCCCATTTTTACAAGGGAGGAATCTTCATGTGCTCTTTAATTTTTCCCATCCGTTCCCCGGCGCGTGGCTATCGGGCGCATATGCACCCGATACGAAATATAAATTAACAATCTTTAATCCGAGTTCCAACATCCGACAAGCAATATGATGACTTCCGTGGCCAGCAAGCCCATCAGCACGGGCACCAGTGCCGGCCATGTCCCGACCGCGCCCGCGAGCAGTAGCAAGCCTGCCGGGACGGCGTATTTTCGTGGGTGGTGCCAGAGGTCGCTTTCGATTTTCCAGTCCCTGATGGGATAGAACCACTCCAACAAGACGGAGCAAACCGCGCTTTGCAGGGCGAAGAAAAGGGCTGCCGCTACTGTCGCGGGTGTAACGCCTCCATTTAAAAGTTGCGTGCTGCAGAGGTAGATTGCGTTGGCAATCATGTTGCAGGAAAAAATGAATAGGCAATAGGGGATGCAAAACGCTTTTTTCTGGCAGGGCAGGAAGCGGACGGCTTGTTCCAGTGCCGGTTCACAAGACAGCAGGATGCAGACCGGCGTGTTCAGGGAGAGGATGGCAAAGCCGATGAACGCGGCAAACGATCCCCACACTTGTCTGAAAAAGAGCGGTAACACGAGACCCACGCACCACATGATGGCGGTGTTTGCCAAATAATTCTTGTGGCATTTCATATATCGGAAAAAGTACCGCCAAACGGAATGGCGTACATGCTTTTTCCCAGCGTGGCCGAGTCCGCTCTCTTGCGGGTAAAAGGAATAAGCGTCGGCATTTTGCAAAAGCAGGAATGCCAAGACGGCGTTGGCAACACAAAATGGCACGAACCATGGCATGTTTCCTGAAAATAAGATGACGATTATCGCGATGGCAGCCCAAGGAACGCCCACATACCAATATTTCCGAAAGACATACATGACGGCGGCCATCAGGACGGCGTTTGTCGCGCAAAGGATACTTGCAAGGATTTCCACGGGATTCCAGGCGGCCACGGCCCATACGACGGCCAGGAGCATCACTGTTTTTGTGAAAAATGTATAGGCACCCAGGGCAGCCACGTACGAGAAGACGAACTTGCGGCGGTCAAACGGCAGCATGAATAGGTTCTTCATGCTGGCGGCATTGTCCTTTGAAGTGAGAGCTTGCCACATCACGCCGCCGGTGAAAGCACTTGCCATCAGGTATAAGACGGACGGCGCGATTTTTATTTTCCAGTCGGCGATGTACAATCCCCAAAATACGACTAGGCAGAGAAAGACGGTTCGTTTTAATTTCTCGCATTTTACTCCAAACAGTTTTTTGGCAAATGCCTTAAATATCATGTTCATAACGTAAAGCCTCCCGAATGTTCGCGGCATCAATCTGCCCGCGTTCGAATGTCTGCCGGATGCTCCCATTTTCCAAAACGAATACCCGGTCAGAAGTGAGCGTGATGCTCTCCAGGACATGGGAGGAAAATAAAACCGTCCCATGTTCCTTGTATCTTGCAATCTGCTGGTATAAATATTCCGTGCTTTGAAAATCCAGCCCGTTGACCGGTTCGTCGAGGAAAAGCAGCACCGGTTGCAGGGCAAAAGCTGTGATTAAAAACGCTTTTTTGCGGTTGCCGGTTGACAAGTCCTTTAACAAGGTATCGGCATCATTTTCAAAATGAAACCCGTGCACCAGTTCCGACACGTCGGGTATGTCTTTCTCATAAGCAGAACAGACGTAAGACAAATATTCCCGGAACGTGAAATACGGAAAGGAATCATCCTCGGCGAACACGGTGTAGCGGCTGGTCTTGAAATCCCGCTTCCGCAGGTTGACGGGTTGGCCGCGAAACAAGATGTTTTCCGCGCGGAAAGAGGGGAGCAGGCCGGATAATATTTTCAAAAAAGTTGTTTTTCCGGCCCCGTTCAGCCCGATTAAGCCCACTACCTCGTGTGCGGCCAGTTCCAGGGAAAAGCCGTCCAGTACCATTTTGCCTCGGTCGTACCACGCGCTTAAATTTTTGACGGTCAAAAGAGGGTTTCCCATGTCACTTGTCCCCCTTGTCGTCTTTTTCCTTTTTCCATGTCGCGTAGGCAGAATAAAAGAATACCCCGCCCAGGACGAGATAGAGGAGAGCCGTTTCAAAACCACCGGAAAAGCCGCTTACGACGGCTGCTCCCAACCAGATTAAACCCATGATTCCACGAATCCATACATGACGCATTATCGTTACCTCGCTTTCTTTGTTTAGAGGACTGCCGTACCAAAGACTTGGGACTTTATGGTGCGGCTGTCCTGGCCTATCTTTGCTGTGTTCCTATCATAACAGAAACAAGGAGCCGGTGCGAAAGTGTCCGCGAATGGTAGGATTTTGACCGCGAACGGGTTTAGTAATACTAAAATTTATAGAAATTTTGTACCTTGTTAACCTTATGTCTTGTTCTTTGTACTGTTTTCCATCTGCCCGTGCGGGCTGCGGAGGGGGATGATTTGATTGCTCCCCAGGCCAATAACAGAGGGTTTCTCAGTGGCGTTGTGGAAGATAGGAATGGATACTGGTATCTTATCACTTGTGTCACTGACTTTGGAGGACCTTGGGCGTTAGTGTCTACGAGCTTTGGTCTTATGGATTATCGATTTCCAACTAAAGAGGATATGGAAAAGTATGCGCAAAATATAAAGGCTATTTCCGCTTACGCTGATGTTGTAACATGGAACTCCGCGTCGGATTCCTTTGGTACGATTGATTATGTTCGCGGGGAGTCTTATGGGCACAAGCATACGAAATCAACGTACTTGTTTAGTGTCCTTTCGGTGGTGGGGCGGCATGGGCTTGGTTCCGATGACATGGATTATAGGGAATATAACACAAATGCATATAATTGATGAGTTCTTTAATCCCCCGGATGGAAGATTCGGGGGATTCTGATTGAAGGAGGAAACTTTCCATGAGAAAAAATTTTTATCTATATCTTTTATTCATCTGCCTTGGTTGCCTTGTGTTACTATCCGGCTGCGGGGCAAAGCGGGTCACGGCGGGGTACGGGGGTTCGGAACCACACTATTATTTCCTTGGCGAGTACGATGGAAAACTTTTGTGTGGGGAACGCGACATAGAAAACGATGATTCCCCCCTCTTTTTGTGGGACATGGAAACCGACACGAAGACCGAGCTTACGGGTGTCAGGGGGGATGAAATCATGAATTATGGGCAAGATACGTTGGCGAACTGCGTGATAGATGATACCTATACTTTTTATGTCCGAAAAACAGAAAAGGGGGAATGGATTTATGACGTGTTCCGTTTAAACATTGACACGATGGAGAGCGGTTCTGAAATCGGGGAGATTGATTTTGATAAGAGTTACCTCCACTTGATTGCGGATACCCCTGACTGGTTTATCGGGAGAAAGTTGCCAGATTCTATCGAGGGCTATATGGGTGGCAATCCATACACCTTCTATAAAATATCAAAGGAAGATTACTATAACGGGGACTGGGAGAAGGCGGTCAAACTTCACTTGTGACGGATTATCCATGAAAGGAGCGGGAACGGTGAAAAGGGGCAGGAGGAAAAGGTGGGATAAAAGGAGAAACGTATGGAACTTCAAATACAAAATTTAAAAAAATGTTATCGGAAAAAGACCGCGTTGAATGATGTCAGCTTTTGTTTTGGCCGCCTTGACGGGAGTCGGAATCTGGGGGGTGGAGATTGTGTTGTGGTATGGCATTTATGAAAATTCCTATCTCGGGCCTTTAAAGTACCTGAATATCATTCCCCTGCTTGTTTCGGATACCATCATTGCAAATTATAGCAACATGAATTTTTTCTCTTACCCCGTAAGCAACCTTGCAAGTGGCTTTATCATGTTTTTCTTTTGTTTCGTTGTCGGGATGCTGTTTTCCTATTTTCTCTATGAAAACGAGAACGCGCCCACTCTTTCGAGAAGATGGAAATTGCGGAAAACAAATATCATCGCCCGCCAAAAGGAGCGAAAAAGAAAGAAAGGTGCGAAAGGCTTATGGTTGTTTGAAGCCTATAAGCAAATGATAATCGGCAAGGGGGTTTTTGTTCTTCTTGTGTTTGCTGGCATTCAGGTCTTTATGTTTTTCAACACAAATTATTATATTGACAGTGTCGAGTTTTATTATCGTGCTTATGCCGTTCGGTTGGAGGGGGCTCTTTCTGTGGAAAAAGAACACTATTTGGAAGAGGAGGAAGCCGCGTTCCAGGAACGCGAGTCCGAACGTCTGGCCATTATGGAGAGGTGTGAAAACGGGGAAATCGATGAAATGTACCGGGATTTGCTTCTGAATCAAATGCCGTCCAATAAGACAAAACATAACGCGCTGTTACAAGTGAACGATGAGTACCATATGCTTAAGGATTTGCAGGAAAAAGAGGGGCTGGCGGTGGAGTATGTATATCGGACACCATGGAAGGCGTTGTTGGAAGAAAAGGCCATGAAGAAATACGCCCTGCAGCTGGAAATCGCCCTCTTGACAATGCTTTTAATCCTATCTTCCAGTGGGGCCATTGAAAAAGGTTCCTCCATGGATAAGCTGATTACGGTTTCCGTCACCGGGAGAAAGGGGGTTCTGACCCGTAAAGTTACATTGTCCCTGCTACTCGCGACCTTGGTTCTCTTTTTCATCTCGGAAAAGATTGGAAACAGGATTGCCGTGCTGCTAATCGGAACCGTTCTGTTCTTAATACCCACGTTGGCATTTATACTGGTTTAGCGGTAAATGTAAACGTGGATATTGTGAGTGAAAAGGTGGGACGGGAAAGAAGTAGCAATCATTGCAGATGGCGTGATTAATCATAGCATCGGTTCACCTGGTCGGCACGCCCTGGTAGGAGAGGGTGGCGACGGCCCGGAACGTGTCGCCTTCCTGGGAGGTCTGCACCGTGCCGTCGTATTTTTCGGCTGCGGTTCTTGCGCTTTTCAGACCCCATCCGTGCAGCCCGTTTCCTTCTTTTGACGTTTTTAGTTCGCCGTCCTTTTCGACAAGCGGGGCGGCAAATCCGTTTTCCACCTTGATGACCAGCATCTGGTGGATGCGGCGGATGGTAAGGCGGACGAACCGACCGTCCTTTTTGGGCACCTGCCGCGCGGCTTCCAGGGCATTGTCTAAGAGGTTCCCAAGAATGGCACACAAATCAGCACTTCGCAGGTTCGTGTGACGGGGAAATTCCACTTGTGCCTGGAAGTGTATGTCGTCGGCCATGGCCGCGTGTGCCTTGCTGTTAATGAGGTAGTCCACCGTCTCGTCGCCCGTCCATGTGGTTTCGGCCATTTCCCGCACGGGAGCCTGCAGGTCGTCTAAATACCGCATGGATTCCTCGGGCTTTCCGTGGGAAAGGAGTTGGCGTAGCGCGCCGATATGGTTGTGGAAGTCGTGGAACAGCTTCGCGTTCATCGCGTAGGCCTGGTTCAGCGTGGAGTAATCGCGCTCCAGTAACTCGGCTTGTTCGGATTTTAACCTTGCAAGCTCTTTTTCCATCTCGTATTGCCGGTTCATGTTGAACACGAGGACGGACATCATCAGCACGACGGCCAGGATTGTCCACATGTCGAGCATGTCGTCCTTGATGGGAAGCGCGGTCTGCTCTGACAATGTCACGACCGCGATGAAGCCCGCCACGGCGATGATGGACGCGAGGCGGAAGGCCTCCTTCCCCGCCATGCCGGGGTGTTTCCAAAGATATAACGCGGCGGCAGCCAACAATGCGTGGAACAGCCAGACGGCGATTTGCCCGTACCCTGTCGTGGAATCAAGAAAAGCCGGGGAACGAAAGAAGACGCCCGTCCACGCCGCGACGAGGAATTGCCAGAAGGAAACCGCGATTTCATAAAAAATACCGACAAACAAGCTCATCCTGGAGTCCGCTTCCTGGAAACGGCTGGTGCAGGCGGCAAGCAGGACGGTCTCGAGCACCATGCGGTAAAAATCGGACAGTCCCGTCACGGATAGCAAGACGGAAAGGACGGCGAAGCCGAAAAATGCCGCCATTATGCCTTTCTTTTTTGGCCTTTTCGCCTGGAGCAGGCGGGAAATGAGAAACAGGCAGACGACGACCCTCACGCCGCCGGCCGCGACAGTTGAACATAAAATCAGTGGATTCGTCATATGTGCGCCCCCCAATAATGGTTGATTTGATTTTTTACCTCTTGCAAATGGGAACGGCTGACGGGGAGGGCGTCTCCGTTTTTCAGCACCGCCATGCCGTCCTTGATTTGCATGATATGTATCATGTTCACGATGCGGCCCCGGTCGATATAAATGAATTCATCCGCGTCAAGCTCCTCGTGGATTTGCTGCAGGCTTTTCCGTACCTTGGACACCCCGCCGGCGGCAGTGATGGCGGCATATTTCCCGTCACGTTCGATATAATAGATTTCCTTGTAAGGAATCTTTTCAAGGCGGCTGTTCGTCTGGATGGTATAGGCTTTTTCGTCTTCCAGCTCGATTAACGAAACCGCGTCCCGGATGGCGGCGGGAAGCCGCGCTTCGATGTCGTTTTTGGGTACGTATCGGAAAATGGATAATTCAAAAGCGTCGATGGCGTATTCGACGTGCGAGGTGATGAAAATGATTTTCACGTTCGGCAGGTACGGCTTGACCGCCTTGGCGAGTTCCATGCCCGTGCTCCCCGGCATCTCGATGTCTAATAAAATCAGGTCGAAGAAAAAATGGTCTTCGCAAATGTCGTAGAGCAGATTGTCACTGGTGGTGTAAACCTTGAATTCGCCGACGCTCCCGTGTCGTTTCAGGCAGGTTTCGGCGATTTTCTGATGGGCTTTTACGGCCGCCTTGTCGTCATCACAAATTGCAATGTGTAACATCGTGTCACCTCGTTTTTGCTTCAATCCACTCGCGGCAGTTAGGAGCAAGTGGGTTACATGGATTGCTTCATGACGTTGCCGAGGATGAAATGTTCAGGCTTTCTTTTTACGGTTTCGCTGTATGACGGAACTTCGAAAAGCTTTCATCATGGCAGGGGAAAGCTCTTGGCAGTCTTCGTCAAAAGTGATAGGATGTTTCTTGGCCTCTTCAATTTCTTTAAGCTGCTCCACTGTGGGTTTCTGACCGTTTTCAATAGTGAATGTTTTGGTCATAATAAAGGCTCCTTTCTGCAGGGGTTGCAAGTCTGGCTGAAATTAATCGAATTGTATCTTTTCGTTCGGTAAATACTACGAATAGTACGTCTCCGACTTTTCAAATTGCAATATATCTGTCTTCATCCGAACTATGTTCAAAATCAAACATTTCAATGTAATAGGGATCATCAAAAACATGTGCCGCCGTTTCAAAAGAGATTTTGTGTTTTTCTTTATTACTGGTGTTTTTATTCTCGTCCCATTCAAATTTCAACATGAATAATATCTCCCTTCTCGTTCATTATATCAAGGAACGTAGTATTTGACAACAAAAAATTCCGACCGAAATCAAGTCTTTACATGGGAAATGTTTGTTGATATAATTAGAAAAAGCTAAATATCAAAAAGGTGTGGGTTCCTTCGGGGTTATTGAGGATTTCTCACCTTTTTGCTATGGAAAATTTTAGTGGTATGAAAAGGAGATGGTTGCTGACATGGAAGAAAAAGAAGTAAAGCCGATATTGTGGCTGAAATGGCCGTGGAACGTGCTGATATACATTTCGCTGGCCCTGCTGTTGCGCCTCTGGGCGATTCCGGTGATTCTGGGATTGATGGCGTTAAAGAAAAAGCACGAGCCAAAAGGGCCGGAGGAAGGCTATTGCCTGCAGCGGTGCCGGAACCATTTAACGAAGCTTGGCTGGACGGCGCTGTTCTTCGCGCTGGGGGCCTGCGTGGCCGTGTACATCGTGGCGAGCTTGGAGGAAGTCCAATATTACCAGGAGACGGAAGAATACATAAAGATGATAGCGGCGGCCGTGTTCGTGGTGGGATTTTTTGTGGCCGGGATATATGAGGCTTACGTTGCCTTGCGGGACGCGATTTGTCCGGGGAAGAGCGGCCTGGCCAAGGCGATTCGTTCCCAGATGCCCTACCCTGACGAGGCGCCAGACGTGCGGGAGTTGTTTGCCATGGTGGATGAGGACATCGCGGAAAACGGCCAATGGTTTGACAAGGTGGCAGTCGGGAAGAGGTGGGTGTTCGGTGACGTGGTCGCGGACGTTTCCCGTATTCGGGTGGTGTTTTGGCGAAACGAGAAGACCTACCACCAACAGGGGGGCAGAACCCGGGTGACCCAAGTCATACAGATGATTGTTCTGGATGATCGGAGGCAGGAGTGGATGTTCGAGTTGAAAAACCCGAAAGAGTTGCCCATGTTGCTGGACTGCGTGAAACTTCGTGCGCCGGACGCGATAATCTTGCCATATGACCAACATACGCAGTACCGTAAGAAGTCGGACGAGGAGTGGGAAAAGGTCTTGCGGGAATATCGGCGGCGCAAGGGCCAGAGGGAGACGCGGCAAGAATATGCCGAGGAAAATGGCGGGTATGGCGGATGGGGTGGCCTACATTCGGTCGTTTTGCCGCAAACCGCCGAGTTTGGTTCTTCCGGGACGGTGAACGGCGCGGCCGGGCAGAACGTGCCGGGACGGCTCTCCCTGCTGACGCCGGCGCAGGTGTTCCAGAGCCACGACACGTTTGAGCGGGCAGACGTGCAAGTGGTGGCGGACGGCCTGGTGAACGGCACCTATCAGGCGGTGAACCTGCTTTTGCCGGGTGGCTGCCTATGCATGGACGTGGCGGCCGGGAACAAGAACGACGGACGGTGTCTCGTGCAGATGACGTGGCCGGTGGACGGGCGGCTGCACTATTACAAGACCCGCTGCGGCGACCGGCAGGCCGCCGAGTGGCTTATGGAGTACTATGACCGGCGTTTTACGCCGAACTGGTCGGAATGGAAAGAGTATACGCCGTGACATTGCGCACAACCGCATAAAGAAACATGCCGATTTGCGGTCGCGGTTGGTACTGGCTAAGAGAATAATACTAATATAATATAAGGAAAGGAAGTAGTTTAAAATGGGAAGATGTTTTAGTGACGAGGTAGAGCAGGCATTGCAGTATATTTATTATGACATGCGGGCCGGAAAGGGGGCGGAAGGGCTGCAGATTTTGGAGAGGGCATCCGCCGCCGGGGACGGTGACGCGAGCTGTTTCTTGGCGCGGTGTTTGTGCGGGCCGGGATACGTGTGGGACGGCCATCATTTCCCGGAGGATGACAGGCGGGCCACGAAGCTGTACCATGAGTCCGTGAAGCAGGGCAGCGCCCTCGGCGTGCTGATTTGCCTGCGCAGCGGGGAACTGACCCCTTCCGTGGAGGCTAATATGCCGTTTGCAGACCTTAAGGAGGCGTTTGACCGCGTGTTGGAATGCGCGAAGGCGGGGGATGCGTTTTGCCAGTATACCGTTGCCAACAGCTATTTTTGGTGGGACTTTTTGCGCATCCAGAAAAAGGGAGAAAATTCGTTTGCCAACCGCATGGAGTACAAGGCATATTTGAGGGAAAACATTTCCCAGTGCGAGGAGTGGTTTTGGAAGGCGCTTCGGGGCGGCATTTATTTCGCGGCAAATAATTTGGACCGCTATTACCGCCAGGGGGACGAGGACATCATCCTTCCCCAGCCGGAAAAGGCGAGGGACTTGTACAAAATCGGGGCGGAGACGGGAAATCCGTACTTGCAGTATTTTTACGCGGAGCAATTGGACAAGGCGGGAGACAAGGCGGGCGCCTTTTACTGGTACCAGCAGGCCCTTGAGGGCGGCGAGCCGCTGGCGTGGTATGATGTCGGCTATGCGTATGACCAGGGAAAGGTGGTGCCGCGGGATTTGGCCTATGCGGTGCATTGTTTTGAAAGGGGAATGGCGGAACCGCGCGACAGCGGCAGCAAGGTGGGGTGTGCCAATACCCTTGGCGAGATGTGCTTTAACGGCAGGGGCGTGGCGCGCGATTACGTGAAGGCATTTCAGTTGCTTAGCTATGCCCATGCCCATAAGAGCAACTGGGGCGCGCTCTACCTGGCCAAGTGTTATTTCTATGGCCTGGGCACGCAGCAGGATTACGTGAAGGCGCGGCAGTTCCTGGATTTGGTGAGCCGGAAAAACGAGGAAGTCTTTTTCATGTTGGGATTCATCCATGCCAGGGGGCTGGGCGTGCCGGAGGACATCAAGAAGGGCATGGAATACCTGCAGAAGGCCGGGGACTATAACGAGGCGATACAAGAGCGGGTGCGCTATAAAAAGACGCTGTTTGGGAAATGGGTGAAAAGGTAGGAAAAAATTCATAAAGAGGTTGACAGAACACATGTTCTTGCGGTATAATGATAAAAAGGTGAAAGGAAGGGCATGGAAAGGCATGGAAAGCAATTTGGTGAAATGTCAAGAGGAAAATAAAAAAGATTTTCTGGAAGAAGGGTAACTTTAATAGACCTACTGTCCAAAAAGAACGTAAGTTCTGTATTCGCTATGGATTACCTAC
>Ga0073906_1005627_pt1 | contig 11065 bp, 10 predicted proteins | sample Inofromicrocosms_FD_65485 | JGI IMG/M metagenome (GOLD analysis project Ga0073906, IMG submission 65485) | Mouse cecum microbial communities from Vienna, Austria - Inoculum for glucosamine and mucus D2O microcosms | ecosystem: Host-associated > Mammals > Digestive system > Large intestine >... | reverse complement strand
CTGGATTAACGCCGTTCATCAGGACGAGCAAGCCATATTGGACAGGCTTTCCAAGTCCACCATGACGGAGCAAGCCGCCGCAAGCAAACGGGCCGCACAGGAAAAGAGACGGGCAGAAAAGCGGTTGACCGAGCTTGACAACCTGTTAGCCAAGATTTACGAAGATGTATGTTGTAAAGGGTAAGGCTCACCACCTTGCCAAATACAACATAGCTGCGGCTCATTTGTGGCAGAAATGGCATAAACAGTTGTGAGAAAGGCGGTAATACCGCAAATTTTGGCGTTTTCTGTAACTGCATTTAACATATCACCACAAAGGAGTTGACACAATGGATTTAGGATTGACCTACACAAAAATCGGCGATTACTACTACCCCGACATCGCCTTGCCGGACACAACCAAATACCCCATTGGAAGGTATGGCCGGATGCATCGGCAGTACTTGAAGGAGCATCGTCCCACCGTATGGGCAAGGCTCGTCCTCGCCGGAGAACTGCCCAGGCACCTCTTTGAGATCGACACCGCCTGCAATGAGCAGATGGAATATCTCACCAGAGAGATGGCGAAACAGGAAGGCGTGACCGAGGCGCTGAAAGCGGCGGACCCCATGACCTGGGTCGGACGGATGAATAATATCCGCAGCTGTGCGGAGGAGATCGTTCTCCACGACCTGGTGTACGCCTACTAAAAGAAAATGGATTTGGGAGGAACTGCGGCAGCGGTTCCTCCCGTTCTTTCTGTGAATTGTAAACTTTTTATGAACGCCCAAATTCGACTGCATTTTTCCATCGTTCTGTGTACGATTGATGGGAAATCCTCACATCTATCCGACAGCTGAATGACCGTCCAAATGAGATACTCTCCAGGAGAAGTGCGCCACGATATGAGCGCACCAATGGAGAGACAACGCCGCCGTGAAATCCGGGGGTAGGAACCACGTTTGGAGAGAACGGCAGAACACACGCAAATTTATTCAGCAAAGGGGGGAAATCATTGTGATGGATACCGCATTGGCGGTAGTAGACTATTCGGCTGAAACCAAGTTTCAGCTTGCTTACTCGGAACCCTTGTACATAAAAGCATATCGAATGGAGTTGCGGCCTAACCGCAGGAAAGGAAGGAACTTATCAGCGCAGTTCAAAACGAAAGCGCCGCCGTTATGTACCGGCGGATCGGGTCTACTACATACAAAGTGCGTATTCATTTCAGTGACACCGCCCAGGAGAGCATGGAGGATAAAATTATCCGTTTAATTGGCAATGAGACTATGGACATGGCCCAGGAATGTGGTATAATTGAGTTGCCACAAATGAGCCGTCAGCCTGAAGGGAGTACCACATGAGCAGGCAGACGGAGAAGATTACCGCATTGTATGAGCGGCTCAGCCGCGATGACGAGGCGATTGGAGACAGTAACTCGATCATCAATCAAAAATTGCAGTTGGAGAGCTACGCCGCCCAGCATGGCTTTATGAACTGTGTCCATTACACGGATGACGGATGGAGCGGCGGCAACTTCGAGCGGCCCGATTGGAAGCGACTGATTGCCGACATTGAGGCAGGAAAAATCGGCTGTGTCATTGCCAAGGACATGAGCAGGATCGGACGTGACTATCTCCAAACTGGATTTTATACCGAGGTCATGTTTCGCGAGAGGGGCGTTCGGTTCATCGCAATCGGCAACGGTGTGGACAGTGCCGACCAGAGTACAGGTGAGTTTGCTCCGTTCATCAATATCATGAGCGAGTGGTATCTGCGGGATTGCAGCCGGAAGCAGAAAGCGGCGTATCAAGTACGGGGCAGGGCCGGAAAACCTACCACCAATCACGCCATCTACGGCTACCGCAAAGACCCAGAGGATAAGCATCACTGGCTGATCGATGAGGAAGCCGCCGCCGTTGTCCAGCGCATCTTCCGGCTGAGCATAGAGGGCTATGGTCCCAATCAGATTGCTGGCATACTGCGGGATGATAAGATAGAGCGCCCCTCTGTCTATATGGGCAAACGGGGACAGGGGACTCAGCGGAACAGCTTTGACGCCAGCCGTCCCTATGACTGGAGTGGGACAAGTATCACGCATATTCTCGCTAAACCGGAATACATGGGGCATACCGTCAATTTCCGTTCTTACAAGGAGTCCTATAAGGACAAGCACGCTATCAAACGCCCACCAGAGGAATGGACGATCTTCGAGCATACCCACGAGGCCATTGTTGACCTGGAAACCTGGAAACTGGCCCAGCAGATACGCAAGACGGTAAAGCGCACCGACAGCACTGGGACAGCTAATCCATTGACGGGACTTGTTTTTTGTGCCGATTGTGGCTCAAAGATGTATAATCACCGCAAGAAATCATTCTCCGAAAAAGAGGGACATGGGATAGACCCGGTCACTGGCCTCTATCCTTATGACAGCTATGACTGCTCTACCCATTCCTTAACCTTCCACCACAGCCAGCAGGAATGCAGCAGTCATTATATCCGTACCAGAGATTTGCGGACACTGTTGCTGGATACCATCAAGACAGTCAGTGCCTACGCCATTTCTAATGAAGCGGAGTTCATCGAGAAAGTCCGAGCAGCGTCCGAAGTCCGGCAGGCCCAGGCTGCAAAGGACTTGAAACGAAAACTCACCAAAGATCGCAAGCGTTTCAAAGAGCTGGACGGCCTCATCAAAAAACTTTACGAGGCATATGCCGGCGAAAAGATTTCGGAAAAGCGGTTTGAGGTGCTGTCCGGCGAGTACGAACAGGAACAAGAGGCGCTGGAGGCGGCTATTGCCCTGGAACAGGCTGAGTTGGACACTTATGAGGCGGACACCGCAAAGGTAGACCAGTTTCTGGAGTTGGCAAGGAAATACACCGACTTCTCCGTATTGACGACCCCGATGATTTACGAATTTGTGGATAAAATCCTCGTCCATGCGCCTGACCGTTCCAGCGGGGAGCGCACCCAGGAAGTGGATATCTATTTGAAATTCATCGGCAAATTTGATGTACCCCTGCCGGAACCGACGCCGGAGGAATTAGCCGAGATGGAGAAGGTGCGTCAGCAGCGAGCTTATTACCGTGAAAAAGCCAGACGCGCCAGAGAAAAGAAAAAACAGAAGGAACAGGAAATCGCATAAAACGCCAAAGGGCGGTCTGCATCAAGCGGATCGCCCTTTGTTATGCTCAAAATCTAGGAAAGGAAAACTGATTGGAAAATACGATACCGCATTTGACCTACCAACAATTCCGCACCGTCCAGCGGCTGGTACACCAGTGCTGCAACAACGTGGAAGGGAACTGCCTACTGCTGGATGATGGCTGGGAGCCTTGTGCCTGTGTTCAGAGCATCTCCCGTTCCCTGGTCTGCAAATATTTCCGGGCTGCTGTTCTGCCGCTGGACAGGGAACTGGAAACGGTGCTGCTCTACAAGAAAGACAGTAAGCCGTGTTGCCGCTGCGGGGTGCTGTTCCGCCCAGGTTCCAACCGGGGGAAGTACTGCCCAAGCTGTGCCGCTACCGTCCACCGCCAGCAGAAGGCTGAGAGTGAACGGCGACGCAGGGCGGAGCGTGGACAATTAGGAGCCTGAAAGCCTTGTGCCACGGGGCTTTCAGAGCACCGGTCAACGGGGGCCTGTATGATTTCCTTGCCCCACCACAATTTTATCTTTTGGGAGGAAAATTTTATTGTAGGAAAAGAGAAGCAAAAAGGCATCTATTTCAAGGTTTCGGAAAGAGAACGGAACTTAATCGAGCAGAAAATGACGCTGGCGGGCGTTCACAACATGAGCGCCTTTATACGCAAAATGTCCATTGACGGCTACGTTGTCAACCTGGAAATTCCAGAGCTGAAAGAGTGCGCAAAACTGCTGCGCTACACGTCCAACAATGTCAATCAGATTGCCCGGACGATCAACTCTGGCGGCGCTGTCTATCCTGACGAAGTAAATGACATCTGCATCAAGCAGGACGAAACCAACCGGCTGTTCGGGAAAATTCTGGAACAGCTTTCGCGGCTGAAATGAGGGGCAGCGCATGGCAACAACACGCCTGATACCTCTCCATGCCGGGAAGGGCCGGACGGTGGCCGAGGCCTTGGGCAGGATCACCGAGTATGTAAAAAATCCAGAGAAAACCGATGGCGGCAAACTGGTGACAGCTTACCAGTGCAATCCAGCTATCGCAGACCAGGAGTTTCTTTTTTCCAAGCGGCAGTATGCTACCATCACCGGGCACAGTCAGAAGGAACATGATGTGATTGCCTACCATCTGCGGCAGTCGCTTAAGCCGGGAGAAATCACGCCGGAGTTGGCGAACAAAATCGGCTATGAACTGGCAATGTCGCTGACGAAGGGGAAACACGCTTTTATCGTCTGTACCCATGTGGACAAGGAACACATTCACTCGCATATCGTGTTCAATTCCACCGCTTTAGACTGTACTCGAAAGTTCAATAACTTCTGGGGTTCCTCATTCGCTGTCCGAAAAATCTCTGACATTCTCTGCCTCGAAAATGGCCTGTCGGTGATTGAAAGTCCAAAGCCTAGCCGGGGCAGCTACGGCAGTTGGCTGGGAGAAAAGCCGCCTCCAGTCCGGGAACAGTTGGAGCAAATGATTGACGATGCTCTTACCAACTGCAAGGATTTTGACAGTTTCCTGGCGGCACTGAAAACGGCAGGGGTGGAGATCAAACGAGGTAAGCACCTGGCGTTCAAAATCCCAGGCGGCAAAAAATTCATTCGCTGTTCTTCTCTGAGTGAGGACTACACCGAAAACGCTATTTTGGAGCGTATCGAACGCAAGCGGGTCGTTGCTCCGAAACAAAAACAGACAGCGCCCAATCTGCTGATCGACATTCAGGCGAGACTACAACAGGCGCACTCTCCCGGCTTTGAGCGGTGGGCCAGTGTGTTCAATCTGAAAGAGATGGCAAAGACACTGAATTTTTTACAGGAGCATGGTCTGTTGGCCTATCCGGATTTGGAAGCGGCCTGCGATGCTGCCACGAAAAAATACCACGATCTTGCTGACCAGACCAAGGCCAACAGCACCCGTATGACAGAAATCTCCGAGCTGCAAAAACACATCGGGGCCTATCACAAGACCCGTGAAATCTATGCTCAGTATCGCAGACTGCCACCCAAAAAGCAAGAAGAATTTTACGCCGAACACACCAGCGCCATCATTTCCTGTGGGGCGGCAAAGCGGTATTTTGACAGTCTGGGGCTGAAGAAGCTACCCTCTATCCAGTCGCTGAAACAAGAGTATGCCGCTCTGTTGGCGGAAAACAAAAAACTGTACCCCAACCAGAAAAAGGAAAAGGCGGAGATGATGGAACTGCTCACCGCCAAACATAACACTGAAAGAATTTTGGGCCTGTCCGAAGAAGAAAAACGACGGGAGCAGCGCCAAGAAGAACGATAATCCACCGCTCCCCGCAGGGCAAGCAGGCGCCAAAGGCGGCTTAAAAGGAGCGGCGTGTTGCGCCGCTCCTTACAGGGGTTTGGGGGCGGTCAGCCACCAACAAGCAGGGGTCGGTATATACCGACCCATTGCTTGCCGTTACTACCGCACCCCGTTCCATAATATCAACTATTTTGCTCTATTTCGGCCTCAATTAGGGCAACAAGCTCACTGGGGCGCATATCCAGCGCATTAGCGATTTTCCAAAGTGTTTCAAAGTTGGCCTGCTTATCCCCGTTCTCAATCATCGTCAGATGAGTGCGGGCAATACCCGCAAATCCACTCAAAACATCTTGGGATACACCCTTTTTATTGCGAAGATTGCGTATCGTCCTCCCAATCGCACTATTGTCGAATTGCACCGCCTCACCCCGCTTTCTCAACAGATAGTGTATGAGAAAACGTGAAAATGATAGTCTACGATAATAGACATAAACAAGATTTTTTGGTATAATGAAGGGCACCTATCTGTATGGGGAGGAACAGTGTAATGATAGAAACAACCTGCGCATTTACCGGCCACCGACCGAAAAGTTTTCCCTGGAAGTACGATGAGAGCACCCCCGACTGTATTCTGCTGAAGGAAGTCCTAACGGCGCAAATCAAAGCATTGGCGGACAAAGGGGTGACGGACTTCCTGTCAGGCATGGCCCAGGGGGTAGACCTCTGGTGCGCCCAGATCGTCCTTGACCTGAGAAAGAAAAATCCTGCACTGAAGCTCCACGCTGTCCTTCCCTGTGAAGGGCAGGAACACAAATGGACAGCTTCAGCGCAGGAATACTATCACTCAATTTTAATGCAGGCCAACGAGGTCGTCTATGTAGGACAGGAGTACAGCCGGGACTGTATGTTGAAACGGAATCGCTATCTGGTGGACCATTCTTCTTTCTTGTTGGCTGTCTACAATGGTACTCGACGTAGCGGTACTGGAGCGACTGTGCGATATGCCCAGCAGAGGGGGAAAATCATTTGCATACTTGATCCGGTTGCTCGAAGGATTACTAAAGAACCAGTTGAAAAATGGAATTATATGTAGTATCATAGAATGAGGTGTGGTATGGAATTGGATAATATGTTGAGGCTTTAGGAGTTGGCAAGGGTAAAAGGAGGGCTACGTTATGCCATCTATCTTAGATATTATTGCCACTGAAACTCACGGAAGTAGCTTTAAAACATATAAATACGGATTTGACGGCATCGAAGTCCCTCGCTTTGATTATGATGATCACCAGTACCACTTCACTTGGAAAAGGTACGGTGAAACAGAGTCCCACAAAAAGACTGTTCCACTAAGACGAGTAGTCGATCAAATCGCTGGTACAGAACCGCTCTTTCATTACTTCCTTGACGGATCGCGGAAGACATATAAAGTTGACGATATGTCATATCGAAACCAGGTTTACCCCATTATTGCAGGGCAGGTTGGGGTTGGGTGTTGTCTGCGTGAGCAAGGAGAAATGTTTCCGCTAAGAGATCCAGCATATGAGAGACATCTAGTTATTTCCCTTCCCAAAGTTGCAAAATCCAGCGACTGGGATGATGACGAATTGAGTTTTGAACATTTACGCAGGGCAATAAATTCAAGAACTGATATGCGAGAAAAGGGCATTGAGTTTGCGAAGATCATGGCCTATTCTACAAGTGTTGAGCAGGGTGATAAGATAGAAAACAAAGGCATAGCTACCATACAAAATTATATGGCCCAACGTGAAATTCGGATGGTGGCAGAGCTTGTCAGAAAGGGACATCTTCTACCAACAAGATTTCTGCTAAAAGATGGCTCTCTTGAATATCAAGTTCATGGAATATCCAGCAAAGCGGAACTGGCGAGATTTAAAAACAATTATCAATTTGTAGTTGGTGCATCTAAATCTTTCAATCCTGCTTATTGCATTGATAAAGACGGGCGCAACAATTCCTCTCAAATTGCCCAACTGCCTCTTTATTCAAGAACTCCAGTTCAGATGTACGACTCGCCGATTATTGGTGATGTAACATTTGCGGTGTGGTTTGTTCGCATTCGAGAGAGCCGTTTCACAAACAACACTTTTGATGGTGTGCTAAAATTGGAAAAAATACTCGTAAGCGATGAACAAGTAGAGCAAGGACTAGATTCAGAAGAAGTCGATATGATTACAGCAAATATCATCCATGAACGAAATCCAGTATGCTATGGCGCTGACCGAAGGTGGGCAAATCATCTATATCCGATATATGTAACCGAAAGCTATGTAAAAAGCAAATATTTAGGCGAAAGTATGTTCTTGAACTTATTCTAAGTGAGGTCATGATGGCTATGGGGAAAGTTATAGGGAAAGTGCTGGCGACAGAGAAAAATCCTTCCACGATGGAAGAATTCTTTTTCTGGACTAAGCCTGAGTTGATACTAAATCCGTTTGATGTCGTTAAGGTCGAACATATTAAATCAAGTGTTACCTATGGTGTAGTGGAAGAAATATCGCATATCACTGACACAGCTAATTTCCTTTCCGAATATATTTCAAATGACTTTGAACAATCTTCTGCGGAGCTTTTAGACGAGAGAAATGTACGAGAATACCTACAATCAGTTGCTCCAATCCCCTATGCTACAGGGTTTACGTTCAAAAGTAAGATTGTTGAATTTGCGAAGAAAAATGGATTTACTATTGATGAGTATCAAGTGTTTATAAATGGGGACAGGCTCTTTAAGCCGTATTCGAGAAAACTATATGAACCGCATAATCATTCAAAGAAAGCCTACGACGAACTCTCTGACGTTGCCTTTGAAGTTTTTAAAGACGCTGATGGTGAAGTCCTTGCATGGATGTGGTATGGGGTCAGCAAATTTGAAAAACAAATTCCTGTCATAAATCCTATGCGAGGTATTCGTTTGCGTAAGGCCAATATCCAGATTGGTGACGAGAATACTTTTTCAACACACGGTTTTTATAAGGAACCCCGTGGTTGCTTATATTTTGTTGGAGAAGTTTTCGCTGTGGGAAAAAATCTAATCCCCAATGCACGTCGAGATTATTTTAATTTAAACGATACTTGTCGCCTTTTTGAAAGTACCCTTCGTCCCTTGTTCTATGATACATTTTATACTGTCTATCATCGCGCAAATGAGTACAAAAAGGCGCTCCAAAGGCAAGCTGAACTCCAGGCCACTCAACAGGAGCATTCACAAAAAGTGGCCAGTGGAGGATTTATAGATGCAGAAGATCAAGCTGCAAGTGAAAAGAAAATTGAAGAACTGAAAAGGGCCGCAGAGAAGGCCGCAAAGACAATAGAAACCCGTGAGCAGAAAGAGGCAACAGATCACGTCTTGGGTCGGGTATATAGTGCGCTCCGTTCTGACTACGCTCCTTCTCATGACGATGCCGCTGGCGAAACGCCACCGCCCAGCACAGGATATGCAGAGAAGTCAAAAAGCTATATGACACAATCTCTGACAAAATACAATCGCAGAGAGCAAAAGTTAATCAGTAGGATTTATTCAATTCTCAAAGCAATCCTTCCGCGTGACACCGCAGAAATTGTCATAAGTAAAATACAGGAAGAACTGAGCAAATGAACCGTCAAATATTGTTGGTTGAACCCAACTATAAAAACAAATATCCCCCGATGGGTCTAATGAAACTTTCAACCTATTACAAGAGGTTGGGAGATCATGTAACTTTTTTCAAAGGCGATTTGATAGACCTAGTGCTGGATGATACATTTGAGATGCTGAAGGAGCAGCTTTATGCCAACGATAATACCGTTTTTTGGGAACAGTATAAGCCTCAAATTTGTCAGTATATCAAAAAAGGCACGAAGTCTTCATTGAATGGAGTCCCAAAGGTTGAAGAAAATCCGATTATTGAGGCACTATTCAAGTTTTATCGCCAATATTTCTACCGTAAACGATATTTTGAACCGGAATTTAGAAAATACGACCGTGTAGGGATTACCACATTATTTACATTTTATTGGAACATTACGATTGAAACAATCAACTTTGCAAAGCGACTTTGTAAAACCAATGAGGGGGTAATGGTCGGTGGAATTATGGCCTCCATCCTTGCTGACCGTGTTGAAACAGAAACCGGCATCAAACCCCACATCGGAACTTTGCATACACCTGGTGAGTTAGACCCGGAAAACAATTTAATAATTGATACTCTACCTCTTGACTATTCGATACTGGAGGAAATTGATTATAAATACCCTGCCTCTGATGCCTATTTTGCCTATATGACACGCGGCTGTGTCAATAGCTGTAAATTCTGTGCCGTACCGAAACTTGAACCTGTTTACACAGAATTTCTTCCTGTGTCTGAGCAAGTCCATATTGCCGAAGAATGTTATGGGGCTAAAAGAGATTTGCTTTTGTTGGATAATAACGTCCTTGCCTCGTGCCGTTTTAATGATATTGTCGATGATATTATCGCCGCAGGATTTGGCCGCGATGCAACATATGTCTCTCCTAATTTGTATGAAATTGCAATTCAAAATTTGCGTAACGGGCATAATGACCGAGGATATATTAAGTCTTGTGTGCGCCAATTTCGACTGCTGCTAAATAAGGTGGGACGTAATCAAGTTCAGGCAGTTTATGATTTGTTGAGGGATAATTATCTTCTTGAAGACTATACAGCGACAAAGGCAGCTATCTTTCGTACATACGAGGAATTACGTCCTTATTTTGAAACAGTTTATTCTAAAAAAAGCAGGCAACGCCATGTTGATTTCAATCAGGGTATTGATGCGCGGCTAATTACTGATGCCAATATGAGGAAATTAGCCGAAATCCCTATTAGACCTGTGCGGATTGCGTTTGACCATTGGGAATTGCACGAGATATATGAGAAAGCTGTGCGTACAGCTGTGCGAAATGGACACCGGAACCTTTCTAATTATATCCTCTACAATTTCGAGGATCGTCCGGTTGAACTATATTTAAGGCTCAAGTTAAATGTAGATTTATGCGAAGAATTAGGTGCCAGCATCTATTCATTCCCAATGAAATACCATCCCATAGAAGACCCCGAATATTTCGATAACCGTGACTTTGTTGGGAAACATTGGAACCGAAAATTTATACGTACAATCCAGGCCATTCTAAATTCTACTAAAGGTAAGGTGGGCCGGGGACATGATTTCTTTTGTAAAGCGTTTGGAGCAAACGAGCAAGAATATTTCAAACTGCTTTATATGCCCGAGGCCATGATTATCTATCGTGTCTTTTTTGAGAGAATGGGCCTAACTGACCAATGGTGGGCTGCATTTTCTACCCTCTCTGATGACGAGATGGCAATCGCTAAACCAATTATTGAAAAAAATGTTTTTACTAACATTCAGAACGAAACCGATAACAATAATGTGCGGAATGTTTTGCGTTATTATTGTATTACTAGAGACGATGCAGAGCAGATGATGGAAAATCAATAAATCTTCCTATATTCGCACAAATACTTTGAAATTGATAGGATCGAAAAGATTTTACCTATGCTGGAATTTGCTTTCCTGCATAGGTAAAACCTATTTTGATAAATTTACCCTTGACAAAAGCTCTCTGAGGACAGGGTAAACGAGAAAATCACGGAGCGCAATTTCTCCATGCTGTCCCAGAAGTACCAGCAGGAACAGGGA
>Ga0073906_1005625_pt1 | contig 11071 bp, 8 predicted proteins | sample Inofromicrocosms_FD_65485 | JGI IMG/M metagenome (GOLD analysis project Ga0073906, IMG submission 65485) | Mouse cecum microbial communities from Vienna, Austria - Inoculum for glucosamine and mucus D2O microcosms | ecosystem: Host-associated > Mammals > Digestive system > Large intestine > Cecum... | reverse complement strand
CAGCGATTGGAACGGATGGGTGTCAGGATGAGCAGGGCGGTTTGGATGGGGTTGGGAGCGCTGGGCATGTCGACGCTTCCGCCGGATGGTCGCCTGCGAGCCTCCGCTGCTGAAGCTCGGACGGATAGGGTGCCATCGATCTGCCGCACGAGTGGGGGGGGCCGCAGCGGGAGGGGTGCGTCCGGCGTCGGCAGAGCCGGCGGCTGTTCCGTCTGTTCGCCGCATGCGGGGCGACCGGCCTGCGGTGTACCGATATGGCTGCGAGCGCGATCGGTTGCGGGTTTCCGAATTTTTTGCGATCTTTATGCTCCTAAATATCCCTTCCTATGATCGTGAAGAGGCTGAGAAGAGCGGCTGCGGCTGCGCTCGTCCTGCTGTGGTGCCTTCCTGCCGGGGCCCAGAGGCAGGTGGTATCGATGAATGACGACTGGCGGTTTCGGTTTTCGCACCAGTGAACCGTGGCGACGTGCGGCGCGTCGACCTGCCCTCGCAGGGCGTCCCGACTACAAGCGCGGGATCGGCAACTATACCAAGCGCCTCTACGTGCGCCCCGAGTGGGCGGGCAAGCGGCTGTTTCTTCGCTTCGAGGGGGCCAATAGTATCGCCGATCTTTTCGTCGACGGCCGCCACGTGGGCGAGCACCGCGGCGGTTACGGCGCCTTCGTCTTCGAGATCACCGACCGCGTGCAGTGCGGCCGCGAACACACGATCGAGGTGCGGGTCAACAACGGCGAGCAGCTGGACGTGATGCCGCTGGTCGGCGATTTCAACTTCTACGGGGCATCTACCGCGACGTGCACCTGCTCGTCACCGATTCTCTCTGCATCTCGCCGCTCGACTGCGCCTCACCGGGTCTTTTCCTTGTCCAGCAGGCGGTCGGCGAGTGCCGCGCCGAGGTGAGCGCGCGCATCGAGCTGTCGAACGCTGCGGAGCGGCCGCAGCCGGCGGTCGTGCGGCTGCGGATCGCCGACGGTGAGCGAACGGTCTACGAGGCCGAGAAGGAGATCGTCGTCGCGCCGCATGCGACCGCGCAGCAGGAGCGGATCGACTTCGTGCTGGAGCATCCCCGGCTGTGGAACGGTACGGCCGATCCCTTCCTCTACCGGGCCGAGGCGACGCTGTGGCGCGACGGGGCGGAGGTCGACCGTGTGGAGCAGCCGCTGGGGCTGCGCTACTTCACGGTCGACCCCGAGCTGGGCTTCTTGCTTAACGGGAAGCACCTGCCGCTGCACGGCGTATGTCGCCACCAGGAGTGGGCCGAGGCGGGCAACGCCCTCCGCGCCGAGCACCATGAGGAGGACGTGCGTCTGATGGTCGAGATGGGTGCCAACGCCGTGCGCCTGGCCCACTATCCGCAGTCCGAATACATATATGACCTTATGGACCGCTGCGGCATGATCGTCTGGGCCGAGATCCCCTTCGTGGGGCCCGGAGGCTACGCCGACAAGGGCTTCGTTGATCTTCAGTCCTTCCGCGACAACGGACGCCAGCAGCTGCGCGAGCTGATCCGCCAGCACTACAACCACCCGAGCATCTGCTTCTGGGGCCTCTTCAACGAGCTCAAGGAGGCGGGCGACAACCCCGTGGAGTATGTCGGCGAGCTCAACGTCCTGGCGCACGAGGAGGACCCCACGCGCCCGACCGCTGCGGCGAGCAACCAGGGCGGGGCGCTCAACTTCATCACCGACCTCATCGCCTGGAACCGCTACGACGGCTGGTACGGCGCCACGCCCGCGACGCTGGCCGAGTGGCTCGACGCCACGCACCGCGAGCACCCCGACCTGCGGATCGGCATCAGCGAATACGGCGCCGGCGCCAGCGTCCTCCACCAGCAGGATTCGCTCGTGCAGCCGGAGCCCAATAGCTGGTGGCACCCCGAGAACTGGCAGACCGAGTACCACATCCGCTCGTGGGAGATCATCTCCGAGCGCTCATACGTGTGGGGCAGCTTCGTGTGGAACATGTTCGACTTCGGGGCTGCCCACCGCACCGAGGGCGACCGCCCGGGCATCAACGACAAGGGGCTGGTGACGCACGATCGCCGGGTGTGCAAGGACGCCTTCTATTTCTACAAGGCCAACTGGAACGCAGAGCCGATGGTCCGCATCGCCGGGCGGCGCGAGGTGCGCCGCGTGCGGCCGACGACGACCGTGCGGGTCTTCTCCAACTGCCACGAGGTGACGCTGCGGGTCAACGGGCGCACGGTAGGCGTGGCGAAGCCCGACCGGGTATGCGTCTGCACCTTCGCCGATGTCGCGCTGCGGCGGGGCGAGAACATCGTCGAGGCGGAGGCGCGCGACGGGCGGACGCGCCTTACCGATCGCTGCTCCTGGGTTTTGGAGTAGCCCTCGGCCCAGGCGGCCGGACCGACGACAAGCAGCGCGCCGGACTTTTCGTGAAGAGAGGTCCGGCGCGTTGGCTTATGGGGCGGGAGCTACTCTGGGGCGGGGGCGTGGCTACTCGCGCCCGGCGTGCTTCGGCTGTCGCTGCGGCAGCAGCATCCCCTCGAAGGCGCGGTCGCGGCAGTCGTTGGGCGCCGGCTCGATGTTGAGCAGGCGGCAGAGCAGCAGATAGATGTGGTGGTTCTGGAACGATCGCTGGCTGTAGCCCTTGCGGAAGGCCGGCCCAGAGGCGTAGAAGACCATGTGCATGTCGCGTTCGCGCGGGTCGTAGCCGTGGGCGCCCCGCTTGCCGAGCGGCCGAGCGGAGGGGGAGTAGTCGAGCGTCCAGCCCGCGTCGGGCAGCACGATCAGGTTCGCCAGCCGGTCGCGGCGCGTGCCGTAGCGCAGGCGGCGGGGCATGCGGTCGCGGTGCCAGGCGCGCAGGTGCGGCGTGCGGCGCAGCAGGCGCAGCGCCTCGTCGGTATACCCCTCCCGCACCTCGATGCCGAGCGGGTTGCCGGCCACCGTGCGCACCACCTGCGCGGTATCGAGCAGGCCGTAGAGATTCACGCACCGCTCGGGCGCGAGCTCCGTCATGCCGTGGTCGGCCGTCACGATGAAGTTGATCCGCTCGAAGACGGGCGAGCGGCGGATCTCCCGGAAGAAGTGGCACAGCGCCGAGTCGATGCGCTCGGCCTGCGCCACGGCCTGGGGTGAGGCGGGCCCTGCGGCGTGCATCGCGGCGTCGGGCTGCTCGAAGTACCACATCACCAGGTCGGGAATCTCCTCCTCGGGGCGCGTCATCGCCTCGACCACCCAGTCGGCCCGCTCGCGGTAGGAGGGGCGCGCCGAGTAGCGGGTCCAGACCGTGGCCTGCCGTCCGCCCACGGGCACCTCGCTGCCGGGCCACATGAAGATGTGGGCCGTGAGCCCCTGCCGCTCGGCGGTGTTCCAGATCGGCTCGCCGCCCCAGAATCCCGGCGTGAGCACGTCGCGGGCGTCGAAGACCGAGAGGGTGCGCCCCTCCGTGCGGTCGTAGAACGAGTTGTTGACCACGCCGTGGCGGTCGGGGTGGAGCCCCGTGGCCATCGAGTAGTGGCTCGGGAAGGTATTCGACGGGAATACGGGGTAGATCTCGGCATAGCAGCCCGCGCGCCGCAGCGAGTCGAGCGTCGGCGTGCGGGCTCGGTCGGCCAGGTCCCAGCGGAAGGCGTCCATCGAGAGGATGACGACGTATTGTTTCTCGCCCGAGGCGCGGGCAGAGGCGCGGGCAGAGGTGCAGGCCGGGGCACGGCGTGCGGCGGCGCAGCCCGTGAGCAGCAGCAGGGCCAGCAGGGCCGGAAGAGCGGTCGAACGCATCATAGGATCGGTTTTCGTGCGTACGAAGATACGAAAAAAGCGCCCCTTTCGCAAGGGGCGCCTGACTGTGTGCCGATCCGGCCGGGATCAGCCCATGTAGCTCTTGATGTAGTGGTGGTGCGATCCCCAGCGCTCGAAGGCCGCGCGGTCGAGCTCCTCGCGAGCCGACGGGTGGGCGATCGAGATCAGGAGACGTGCGCGCTCCTGCATCGTCTTGCCGTAGAGATCCACGGCGCCGAACTCGGTCACGAACCAGTGGATGTGGTTGCGCGTCGTCACGACGCCGGCGCCGTCGAGCAGCGTGGGGCAGATCTTCGATACGCCCTTGTTGGTGATCGAGGGCATGGCGATGATCGCCTTGCCGCCCTTCGAGAGCGATGCGCCGTAGACGAAGTCAATCTGACCGCCGACGCCCGACCAGAACTTCGTGCCCAGCGAGTCGGCGCAGACCTGGCCCGTGAGGTCGATCTGCAGCGCCGAGTTGATCGCCACGAAGCGGTCGTTCTGCGAGATGATGTAGGGGTCGTTGGTATAGCCCACGTCCATCATCAGCACGCCCGGGTTGTCGTCGATGAAGTCGTAGACGGCCTTCGAACCCATCAGGAAGGTCGAGACCATCTTGCCCGGGTCGGTCTTCTTCGCCTCGCCGTTCACCACGCCCTTCTCGACCAGCGGCAGCACGCCGTCGGCGAACATCTCGGTGTGGATACCCAGGTTCTTGTGGCCGCTGAGCTGCGAGAGCACGGCGTTGGGAATGGCGCCGATGCCCATCTGGAGCGTCGCGCCGTCCTCGATCAGGGCCGCGCAGTGCTTGCCGATGGCAGTCTCGACCTCGTTGGGGGTCGAGAAGTGGGCCTCGATCAGCGGCGTGTCGTCCTCGACGAAGATGTCGATCTTCGACATGGGGATCATCGCCTGACCGAAGGCGCGGGGCACGTGCTTGTTGACCACGGCGATCACGTGCTCGGCGCACTCCACGGCCGCCAGCGTGGCGTCGACCGAGGTGCCGAGCGACACGTAGCCGTGCTTGTCGGGCGGGCACACCTGGATCATCGCCACGTTACACGGCACGGCGCCGCAGCGGTAGAGCTTCTGCGTCTCCGACAGGAAGATGGGGATGTAGTCGGCATGGCCGCTCTGGGTCACCTTGCGCACGTTGGCCCCCACGAAGAAGGAGTCGAGCTGGAAGATGCCCTCGAATTTGGGATCGGCATAGGGCGCCGGACCCTCGGTGTGAAGGTGGTGAACATGCACGTCCTTCAGTTCGCCGGCCTCGCCGCGAGCGCACATGGCGTTGATCAGACACTGAGGCGCCGATGCCACGGAGCTCAGGTGGACGTGGTCGCCCGATTTGATGACCTTGACGGCCTCCTCGGGGGTGGTAAAGTGAATGGGTGTAGTCATTACCTTTTGTGTTATGGTAGATTAGTGGTTGTAGGTTCCTATTTGCGCTTGACCTCGACCTGCTCGTAGCCCTCGACGATGTCGCCCTGGCGGATGTCGTTGAACGACTCGATGTTCAGACCGCAGTCCTGGCCCACGGTGACCTCCTTCACGTCGTCCTTGAATCGCTTGAGCGACCCGAGCTTGCCGGTGTAGATCACGATGCCGTCGCGGATGACGCGGATGGGGGTCGAGCGCTGGAGCTTGCCCTCGCGCACGACGCAGCCTGCGACGGTGCCGACCTTCGAGATGCGGAAGATCTCCAGCACCTCCACCGAGGCGACGATCTCCTCCTTCATCACCGGCTCCAGCATGCCCTCGATGGCATCCTTGATGTCGTTGATCGCATCGTAGATGATCGAGTAGAGACGGATCTCGATCTCCTCCTTCTCGGCCACCTTGCGTGCGGCGGCCGACGGGCGGACCTGGAAGCCGACGATGATGGCGTTCGACGCGGCTGCCAGCAGCACGTCCGACTCCGAGATCTGACCCACGGCGGCGTGGATGACGTTGACCTGCACGGTCTCCTTCGAGAGCTTGATGAGCGAGCCCGACATGGCCTCGACCGAACCGTCGACGTCGCCCTTGACGATGATGTTGAGCTCCTTGAACGAGCCGATGGCGATGCGGCGGCCGATCTCGTCGAGCGTCACGTGCTTCTGCGTCATCAGACCCTGCATGCGCTGCAGCTGCTCGCGCTTGTTGGCGATCTCGCGCGCCGAGCGGTCGTCCTCCATCACGTTGAAGGTGTCGCCGGCCTGCGGGGCGCCGTTCAGACCCAGCACCTGCACGGGGGTCGAGGGACCCGCCTCGGTCACCTTCTTGCCGTTCTCGTTGAACATGGCCTTCACGCGGCCGGTCGAGGTGCCCGAGAGCATCACGTCGCCGATGCGCAGCGTGCCGCTCTGCACCAGGATCGTCGAGACGTAGCCGCGGCCCTTGTCGAGCGTCGACTCGATGACCGTACCCACGGCCTTCTTGTCGGGGTTGGCCTTCAGCTCCAGCATCTCGGCCTCGAGCAGCACCTTCTCGAGCAGCTTGTCGAGGTTGAGCCCCTTCTTGGCCGAGATCTCCTGGTCCTGGTACTTGCCGCCCCACGACTCCACGAGGTAGTTCATCTGCGAGAGCTGCTCCTTGATGTGCTCGGGGTTGGCGTTGGGCTTGTCGATCTTGTTGATGGCGAAGACCATCGGCACGCCTGCGGCCTGCGCGTGGTTGATCGCCTCCACGGTCTGGGGCATCACGCTGTCGTCGGCCGCCACGATGATGATCGCCACGTCGGTGATCTTGGCACCGCGGGCGCGCATGGCCGTGAAGGCCTCGTGGCCCGGCGTGTCGAGGAAGGTGATCTTCTGGCCGTTGAGCTCGACGCTGTAGGCGCCGATGTGCTGGGTGATACCGCCGGCCTCGCCCTCGATGACGTTGGTCTTGCGGATGTTGTCCAGCAGCGAGGTCTTACCGTGGTCGACGTGGCCCATGACCGTCACGATGGGCGGGCGCGGGGACATGTCCTCCTCGTTGTCGCCCTCTTCGGCGATCGCCTCCTGGATCTCCACCGATACGAACTCGACCTTGAAGCCGAACTCCTCGGCCACGACGACGAGCGCCTCGGCGTCCAGACGCTGGTTGATCGACACCATCAGACCCAGGTTCATGCAGGCCGTGATGACCTCCGTGGGCGATACGTTCATCATCGTCGCCAGCTCGCTGACGGTGACGAACTCGGTGACCTTGAGCGTCGAGCGCTCCTGTACCGAGCGTTCCATCTCCTCGTTCATGCGCTCGGCGGCCGCCTCGCGCTTGTCGCGGCGGTGCTTGGCGCCGGTGTTCTTGGCACCCTTGGCCGTCAGGCGGGCCAGGGTGTCCTTTACCTGCTTCGAAACCTCCTCGTCGCTCACCTCGGTGCGCACGACGGGCTTCGGTCCCTTGTTGTTCTTGTTCTTGCTGCGACGGCCCTCGCCCGGCTTGGGCTGGTTCTGGCCGCCCGGACGGTTGTTCGACCCGGGGCCGCCCTGACCTCCCTGGCCCGAACGGTTCTGGCCGCCCTGACCGCCGCCCTTCTGGGCCTTGTTCACGTCGACCTTCTCCTTTTGCAGGCGCTTGCGCTTGTGCTTGCCGCCCGGCACGAAGCCCGACACGTCCATCGTGCCCAGCACCTGCGGCCCCGTGAGGGTCGCCACCTCCGGGCGGAAGATGTTGTCCTTCGGCGGTTCGGGTTTCGCCGGCTCGGCGGGTGCCGCGGGCTGTGCCGCAGCGGCTGCGGGCGTCGCGGGCGCCGTGGCGGCGGGCTTGGCCGGAGCCTCGGCTGCGGGTTCGCTCTTCGGAGCGGGTGCCGGTGCGGCCGGAGCTGCGGGCGTCGCGGGTGCCGTGGCTGCGGGCTCGCTCTTGGGTGCGGGCGCCGGTGCGGCCGGGGCCTCGGGGGCCTTGGCCTGCGGTGCGGCGGCGGGTGCCGCGGGCTGTGCAGGTGCTGTGGGTGCCGGCTGTGCGGCCGCCTTGGGCCCTTCGGCCGGGGCGGGCGCGGGCGCCTTCTTGGGCTTGGGCGAGAGGTCGATCTTGCCCAGGATGCGGGCCTGCTGGATCTCGTCCTTCACGCTGATGACGTTGCTCTTGATGACCACCTCGCGCTCGTCGTCGCGCTGCTGTTTCTTCGTCTGCTCGAGCGTGATGGTAGCCTGCTTCTGCGCGATGCGCTCGCGCACCGAGTCGCGGGCCCCTGCAGCGCTGCGGTTGGCGCCGAACTCCTTCTCCAGTATGGCATACGTGTCGGCGTCGACGAGCGTGTTGGGCGACCCGTCGCTCTTGATGCCCTTCTTGTGCAGGAAGTCGGTGACGGTGTTCAGACCGACCTTGAACTCCTTTGCAACCTGAATGAGCCTTAGTTTTCTTTCATTCCCCATATCGTGTGTTCTCCTTTCTTTGCGTGTTGGTTACTCTTCGAATTCGGCCTTGAGGATCTCTACGACCTTCTGTGCCTGCTCTACCTCCAGGTCGGCGCGTGCGGCGATCTCCTCCACCGTGAGCTCGAGGACGCTCTTGGCCGTGTCGCAGCCGGCGCTCTTCAGGGCGTCGATGATCCACGGGTCGATCTCGTCGGCGAACTCAGCCAGGGCCACGTCCTCCTCCTCGACCTCGCGGTAGACGTCGATGTCGTAGCCGGTGAGCATCTTCGAGAGGCGGATGTTCAGACCGCCCTTGCCGATGGCCAGCGACACCTGGTCGGGCTTGAGATATACCGAGGCGGTCATGCGCTCTTCGTCGAGGGTGATCGACGAGATCTTGGCCGGGTTGAGCGAGCGCTGGATCATCAGCTGCGTATTGGCCGTGTAGTTGACCACGTCGATGTTCTCGTTGCGCAGCTCCTTGACGATCGTGTAGATGCGCGATCCCTTCATGCCGACGCAGGCGCCCACCGGGTCGATGCGGTCGTCGTACGACTCCACGGCCACCTTGGCCCGCTCGCCCGGGATGCGCACGATCTTCTTGATGGTGATCAGACCGTCGAAGATCTCGGGGACCTCCTGCTCGAAGAGGCGCTCGAGGAACTGGTTGGCCGTGCGCGAAAGGATGATGCGGGGCTGGTTGTTGTTCATCTCCACCGACTTGACGATCGCCTTGATCGTGTCGCCCTTGCGGTAGAAGTCGTTGGGAATCTGCTCGGCCTTCGGCAGGATCAGCTCGTTGTCCTCGTCGTCGAGGATCAGCACCTCCTTCTTCCACACCTGGTAGACCTCGCCGGTGATGATCTCGCCCACCTTCTGCGAGTACTTCTCGTAGAGGTTGGCCTTCTCCAGGTCGAGGATGCGCGAGGCGAGGTTCTGACGCAGCGAGAGCACCGTGCGGCGCCCGAACGAGGCGAGCTTGATCTCGTCGGCATACTCGTCGCCGATCTCGTAGGTGGGGTCGATGGCTTTCACCTCCGACACGGCGATCTGCGCGTTGGGATTCTCCACGGCGCCGTCCTCCACCACCGTGCGGTTGCGCCAGATCTCCAGGTCGCCCTTCTCGGGGTTGATGATCACGTCGAAATTCTCGTCCGTCTCGTACTGTTTCTGCAGGGCGTGGCGGAATACGTCCTCCAGCACGCCGATCATCGTGGGCTTGTCAATGTTCTTCAGCTCCTTGAACTCTGCGAAGTTGCTGATCAGATTCAGATTGTCCATGTTGCTCTATTTCGTTTTTTCGATTCTTGTTCTACTTGAAATCCAGATACTCCTTCGTGTACTTGATCTCGTCGAAGGAGTACGTGCGCTCGACCTTTACCGTCTGCTTGCGCTTCTTGCCCTCGACGGCCTGCTTCTCCTCGTAGGAGAGGGTGATGCCCCGCTCGTCGGCGGCGTCGAGCCGGGCGAGGATCTTGATGCCGCTCGTGAGCAGCACCTCCACCGGCCGGCCCACGATCTTGGCGTACTGGCGCAGGCAGCGCAGCTCCGAGCCCACGCCCGCCGAGGCTACCGTCAGCGCGAAGTCCTCCGCATCGCGGTCCATCTGCGCCTCGATGGCGCGGCTTAGCGCGACGCACGCTTCGATCGAGACCGACGTGTCGCTGTCGATGGTCAGTTCGATTTCGTTGGCGGGCGAGGCGGTGCACGCCACCACGAAGAGGTCCGTCCCCTCCATCTGGGCCCGTGCGGCCTCGACGATCTTTTCGGTGTCTATCATCTCTTGGGATTCTTATGCTTCCAACTATCTATGAAATAAGGGGACTTCTCGTCCCCTTATCGCTCGCTCGTCTTTCGACAATGCAAATATACGGAAAAATTCCGATATACCAATATTTATATGCCGAATTTTTCCCGCGTTCCGGCTTGTGTTCCGGCCTGCCCCCTTCCGGCCTTCGTGCCGCCCCGGTGCGGGCGCCCGGCCGGGGCTTCGGGAGCCGCCGGTGGGGCGCATGGCCCGTCGGCCCCTGCCCGGCGTTACTCCTCCTGCCGCTTCGAAGCGTAGGGCTTGATGATCCCGCGCTTCGACTCGCGGATGAAGCGCACCAGGTAGTCGCGCTCGGCGCTCTGCGGCACCTGGCGCTCCACCTCGTTGCAGCCGTTCAGGTAGTTCATGCCGCTCTGGAAGAGGATGCGGCATGCCTCGTGGATCTCGGCGATGCGCTCGGGCGCGAAGCCGCGGCGCGCGAGGCCGATCTTGTTGATCCCGGCGAAGCGGAGCGTGTCGTTGCGCACGATCACGTAGGGGGGCAGGTCCTGCCCCAGCAGCGCGCCGCCCTGGATCATCGAGTGGTCGCCGATGTGGGTCCACTGGTGGATCGCCGCATGGCCTCCGATGACCACCCAGTCGCCCACGTGCACCTCGCCGGCCAGCGACACGCGGTTGGCGACGACGCAGCGGCTGCCCACCACGCAGTCGTGCCCCACGTGCACGTAAGCCATCAGCAGGTTGCCGTCGCCGATGCGCGTGGTGCCCGTCGAGGCGGTGCCGCGGCTGATGGTGACGTATTCGCGGATGTCGTTGTCGTCGCTGATCTCGCACAGGGTCTTCTCGCCCGCGAACTTCAGGTCCTGGGGCAGGCACGCGACCGACGCTGCGGTGTGCACGCGGCAGCGCTTGCCCAGGCGCGCACCGTCGTGGACGACCGCGCCGGGCCCGATCCACGAGCCGTCGCCGATCTCGACGTCGCCCGCGATGTAGGCGAAGGGTTCGACCGTGACGTCGGCGCCCAGGCGGGCGTCGGGGTGGACGTAGGCTAAGGGGCTTATCATTTCTGCTCGGTTTTCTGTTTGTTTTTCACGATCTGGGCCATCATCACAGCCTCGCAGGCGAGCGTCTCGCCCACGAAGGCCTTGCCCTCGACTACGGCCACGCCGCGGCGGATGGGCTCGAGCAGCTGGATCTCGAACTGGAGCGTGTCGCCCGGCACGACCTTGCGCTTGAACTTC
>Ga0073906_1005622_pt1 | contig 11077 bp, 11 predicted proteins | sample Inofromicrocosms_FD_65485 | JGI IMG/M metagenome (GOLD analysis project Ga0073906, IMG submission 65485) | Mouse cecum microbial communities from Vienna, Austria - Inoculum for glucosamine and mucus D2O microcosms | ecosystem: Host-associated > Mammals > Digestive system > Large intestine >... | reverse complement strand
ATCGCCTTTGTGTATAACAACGTCAAGCGGCTGGCAGAGCTCAATTCCGAGGGCCTGCAATTTGCGGAAATATCCCAACAGTTTCCGGATACCCTTCAGCTGGGGAGTACGGGCGACGGGGTACGGGTCATTCAGTATTATCTTCAGGTGGCGGCAAGGTTCAACGACGCAATCCCGCCGGTAATCGTTGACGGCATATTCGGAGAGGCGACCCGCCAGGCGGTTATGGCTTTCCAGCGGCAGCAGGGTCTGGCCCAGGACGGAATTGTGGGGCAGCAGACCTGGATCAGGCTTTACCGCACGGTCCGCGGAGCGGGGGCGCAGGTGCCGCTCTTTGCTGTCACTACCGCGCAGCCCTATCCGGGTTATGTGCTCCGCTCCGGCAGCAGGGGGGAAAACGTAGCGCTGCTTCAGGAGTATCTCACCGCAATCTCCCTTTATGACACCTCCATTCCCTCGGTGCCGATCACAGGATATTTTGGGGATCAGACCTATAATTCGGTAGTCTCCTTCCAAAGGCAGTACGGCCTGGCGGTAGATGGTATGGTGGGAATGGAGACCTGGAACCGGATTGTCAGCATCTATACCACCCTGATGGACAGCCGCGGGGTACAGTTCGGACAGTATCCCGGTTCCGCCATGAGTTCCAACTAAAGGGAGCCTTGCAGGGGAATCCCGCCAAACAATCCGTGAAAGGAGATCGATATCACATGGAGGACACTTTGCAGCCTAACACCGCAGACCTGCGGGGTTCAATCTATGAGATGCAGTTGTTTTTGCAGGCCGCGAGGGCGCAGTATCCCAATATCCCCTTTGTGGCCGCTGATGGGATATATGGCCCCGAAACGGCTGAGGCTGTCCAGGCATTCCAAAGCGCCTGCGGACTGAAGCCAACCGGAGTCACAGACCAGGAGACCTGGGATATGGCCAGAGGGCTTTATAACCGTATGCGCAGCAAAAACGCCCCGCCCAATATGCCCAATGTATTTTCCTGCATGGAATGGGACCTGGAACCGGACCAGTGCTGTGACCAGGTCTATGTGGTTCAGCTGATGCTGCGGCATATGGGGGACCGGTATCAGGAATTTTCGGGGATTGAGATGACCGGCTCGTTTGATTCCCAAACCCAAACGGCCTTCTCGAAGCTTTGTATGGAGGGCGTTGAAAATTACCAAACGGGAAAATGCGTGGGGAAATGCCAAATGAACGATCTGGTTAAAACCTACAACTGCTATATGCAGGGAAACAAATACAAAATCTGGGACGCCCCCGAAGCGGAAGGGCTGGAGGGGATTTTCCAGGAAAAAGACTGACGCTGGACCGGAAGAAATAATAAAGATTTTTTACAATAGATATCGTAGAAAAGGCCACTGTCAAAAGGTACGCTTTTTGACAGTGGCCTATGTTGCAAATTCCCTTTGCTAATTCAGTCAATTTTAAGTGCAAAAACGATATCCTTTTACTGATGGGGCCTTGGCAGCTTTTTTATCCTTTCTTAAACTTTTCCACTGATTTATGATACTTTTTTTGGATGCTATTCCCTGATCCGGTGAAAGATGGTATACTGAAAGGAGAAGACATACGATCACAATAAAGGAGGATTTCCCCGTGACCTATAAAGAACGGCAAACCATCAATGATCCCATCCGGATCACCGGTACCGCCAAGGCGGACATTCGCCGGTACGACGGCGGGCTGCGCCACCTGCGGGGGGCGAAAAGCTATCAGGTGGTACGCGCCTGCCGCGCCAGACCGGATTTGCAGGAGGGCTTCGGCTATACCTACAACCACGCCGCCATGCTGGCCCATTGGCAGGGGCATTTTCTGCTGGAATACCTGAGCAACCCTGTCAGCGAGCACACCGGCGAGTCCCATACCCTGCTGGCCCGCTCCAGGGATGGAATCCATTGGAATCAGCCGGAGGTTGTCTTCCCCCAGTACTGGCTGACGGCGGAGCATTACCAGGGGCCCAAAAAGGAGCTGCTGCCCAAGGAGGGGAAATTCTGCGCCGTGATGCACCAGCGCTGCGGCTTTTACCAGACCAAGGGCGGAAAAATGCTGATCACCGGCTTTTACGGCATCAGCCCCGAACCCCATACGGCCCCCAACAACGGCTGGGGCATCGGGCGGGTGGTGCGGGAGATTTACCCGGACTTCACCCTTTCCCCCGTGTATTTTATCTATTACAACGCCGTCGCGGGGTATGACCGCGGCGCGGCGGACGGATTCCCTTACTTTGAGGAGAGCGGCGACGAGGACTTTAAAGCCGCCTGCCGGGAGCTGCTGGCCGATAAGGTCATGATTCAGCAGTGGTGGGAGGAGCAGCGGCTGGACAAGGAGCTGTTTACCCAGCACGGCGGACAGGCCCTCTGCACCTATACCGACCGGGCGGGGAAGATTGTCGGGGTGTACAAGCACGGCCTCTGCACCGTCACCGAGGACGGCGGGGAGAGCTGGACCAAGCCGGTCCGGTGCCTTTCCCTGGAGACCTCCACCGGAAAGGTGTGGGGGCAGCGGACCTCCGACGGGCGGTATGCCCTGGTGTACAATCCCTCCTCCGATTCCATGCACCGCTGGCCCCTGGCGGTGGTCTCCGGGGAGGACGGGCATCTGTTTGGGGATATGCTGGCCCTCACCGATGAGGTTGCCCCCTGCCGGTATCAGGGCTTTGCCAAAAACTTTGGGCCCCAGTATATGCGGGGCATTGTAGAGGGCTTTTCCCAGTCCCCCGATGGGGATATGTGGATCGCCTACAGCGTCAACAAGGAGGATATCTGGATTACCCACGCGCCGGTCCCCCTCACAGGGGTCCAGCAGGGGGACTTTTCCGAGGATTTTTCCAAATTGGAAAAGGGAGAAACCGATGAAATAGAGGGCTGGAACATCTATTCCCCCCTGTGGGCTCCGGTGAGGTATGCCAAGAGGGACGGAAAAACCGTCCTCTCTCTCAGCGACACCGACCCATATGACCGCGCCAAGGCGGAACGGGCCATCCCGGAGGCCCAGGCGGGGAGTTTGACCTTCCGTGTCATGGCGGAGGCGGTAGGAGGAGCGCCCATGTACATCGAGCTCCAGGACCGCAGGGGCGCTGCCCCGATGCGCATCACCTTTTCCTCTGACGGAATGCTGCGGGTAAAGGGCAACGGCGTTTACCACGACATCTTCCCCCATGCCCTGGGAACGTGGTATGACCTGCGGGTGGAATACGACTGCGTATCCGCCAGATATATCTTTACAGCCCAGCGGGAGGGGGAGACGCTGTTCCAGAAGGAATTCCCCTTCAGCCAATCGGTGGAGACGGTGGAGCGGGTGCTGTTTGCCACCAAGGATTCGGTCAACCGCCAGGACCTGGAGGCCAACGGGAAGTTCTGCACCATCGGCGACCTGCCCGATTCGGACACCCCGTCGCCCTTGTCCCGTATGCTGATTGGGGGAATGTCGGCGGAGACCAAGGTTCGGGCCGGAGAATAAATACAGTGATTCCGGCGCGTCCCCCGGATGGGCCGGTCATGATATCCATCAATGATTTAAGGAGGAACAAAGCGTATGAATTCGTTTGAGTTTTACTCGCCAACTAAGGTTATCTTCGGCAAAGGGGTGGAAAACCAGGTCGGAGAGGAGATCAAAAAATGGGGCGGCAGCCGCATTCTGGTCCACTACGGTACCGGAAGCGTAAAGAAGAGCGGCCTGCTGGACCGGGTGGAGGCCGCTTTGAAGGAGGCGGGCTTGTACTATGTCTCCCTGGGCGGGGCGCAGCCTAACCCTCACCTGTCCCTGGTCCACGAGGGAATCGAGCTGGCGCGGAAGGAGAAGATAGACTTTATCCTGGCTGTGGGCGGCGGTTCCGCCATGGACTCCGCCAAGGCCATCGCCCTGGGCGTGCCCTACGACGGGGAGGTGTGGGACTTTTACGACAGAAAAAACGTCCCGGTGAAGGCGCTGCCCCACGGGAACATCCCTACCCTGGCAGCCTCCGGAAGCGAGACCAGCGACAGCTCGGTGATTACCAACGAGGACGGTTGGCTGAAGAAGGGGTATTCCACCCCCTTTAACCGCCCCAAATTCACGCTGATGAATCCGGAGCTGCTCTACACCCTGCCCCCCTACCAGACGGCCTGCGGCGTGGTGGACATTATGATGCACACCCTGGACCGGTACTTCTCCTATGGCGGAACCAACGAGATGACCGACCTCATCGCCGAGAGCCTGCTGCGCAATGTGATACGTTACGGGGCCATCTGCATGAAGGAGCCGGACAACTACGAGGCCCGCTCCGAGGTGATGTGGGCGGGGAGCCTTTCCCACAACCACCTCACCGGCCTGGGAAGGCCGGGGGACTGGTCCCCCCATCAGCTGGAGCACGAGCTGGGGGGGAAGTTTGACGTTGCCCACGGCGCGGGGCTGGCGGCCATCTGGGGTCCCTGGGCGTACCATGTGTACAAGTCGGATGTGAGCCGGTTTGTGCGGTACGCGAAGAATGTATGGGGAATCGAGCAGGGGAGCGGCACCCCGGAGGAGACGGCGGTAAAGGCCATTGAAGCGACGAGGGAATTCTTCCACTCCATCGGGATGCCCATCACGGTGGCGGAGATGCTGGGGCGGAGGATGACCGAGGAGGAGATAGAGGACCTGACAGTGAAGGCGACCTGGTTCGGAAAGCGGACCCTGGGGAACTTTATGGTGCTGGACAAGGATGAGATTAGAAAGGTCTACCAGGAATCGAATGTAGAAAAGCTGTAAGAAAGGGCAGGTCCCGCCGCGGCAATGTGGGCGGGACCTGTTGTTTACCTGTTTACCGGGTGTATGGCATCCTTCTGCACCCGCAGAAGGGAATAAAGCTGTGCTGTCAGGCGTGCAAGGGACTGGGACTCTATTTGAATCGCCCGGATATCCCCCTGATGGCTCCGGAGGATTCCCGCCACCTGCGCCACGGCCTTTTGGCGTTCCTCCAGGGCGTCCTGCGCGGCCTGAAGATTTTTTTGGGCCTGGGAGATCTCCTGTGAAGGCGGTTCCGCCTCTGACAGCTTGCCCAGCAGCTCCTCCGCCTTCCCGATTCCGGAGGAAACCGGGTTGACCTTAGCGCGCAGAACAGCGGAGCACTCTCCCAGAAGCTCGTCCTGCTCCCGCATCTGCGCCAGCCGGACCAGCGTCCGGTCAAAGCCCTGGTTCAGCCTCCCGTGGAGATCGTCCAGCAGCTCCAGAACCGTTTCCAGCTCCTCGGAGAGATTGCGGCAGGCCTTCCAGGAGACGCACCCGCGCCAGATTGTCAGCAGCAGGGCCGCCCCCGCCAGTTGGAAGCCCAAAATAGGGAAAATGTCCGAAGCGGGGAAGATAAAGCGGCTGACCAACAGCAGAGCGTCGGTAAAAAGAAACTGGGGCAGCGTGACCCAAAGGCGAAAATAGGCCCCGGTCAGGATTAGGTCCGCCGCCAAGGCAAGCCAGAGCATCCCGTTTTCCTCTCCGCCCGCCAGATAGAGGATAAGAAGGGGCTGGCAGAGGGCGGAGAGCAGGGCCTTGGGGGTAATGCCCGCGTCCAGCTTTCCCATGGCAATGTAGGCGGCGCAGAGGATGACCGCGCAGCCCAGCAGCAGCCAGCCGGTGACAGCCTCCACAGTGAGAAAGCTTACAATTGCACAGATGACCAGAAGGGCCGTTGTTAAATACAGGTTTGCCGTACAGATGCGCTGCTCCTCCCGGAGCCTGGGAATGTGGTTATCCAACATAAAACAAGTCCTCCGTATATGCGGTTTTCTATAGTATGGCACCTTTTTTCCAAAAGCATCAAAAAATAGAAAAATATTTCTCCGGGGGAATATACCGGATATCGAGGAGAGGCTCGGATACAATATTTTCATAAATTATAACAGCTCGGTCACAGATAATTCAGAGAAAATTTTGGTATTGTCGTGAAAGATGTGTTATAATTTTAACAATGTTTTGAAACACACATACAGAGAATGGAGGAATTTTATTATGAAAGGCTATGCAATGCTCAAAATCGGGCAGACGGCTTGGATTGAGAAGGAGAGGCCCGCCTGCGGGCCTTTGGACGCCATCGTCCGCCCCATCGCCATTGCCCCCTGCACCTCGGACGTCCACACCGTCTGGGCCGGGGCCATCGGTGACAGGCACAATATGATTCTTGGACATGAGGCTGTGGGAGAGGTTGTTGAGGTTGGTTCCCTGGTAAAGGACTTCAAGCCCGGCGACAGGGTAATTGTCCCCGCCATTACCCCGGACTGGAATTCCCTGGAGGCGCAGAAGGGATTTTCCATGCACTCCGGAGGGATGCTGGCGGGCTGGAAGTTCTCCAACTTTAAAGACGGGGTCTTCGGCGAGTTCTTCCATGTCAATGACGCGGACGGCAACCTGGCCCTGCTGCCGGATGGCCTCGACCCCGCGGCCGCCTGTATGCTGGCGGATATGGTTCCCACCGGCCTCCACGGCGTAGAGCTGGCTGACGTTCAGTTCGGCGACTCGGTTGTGGTTGTGGGCATCGGCCCTGTGGGATTGATGTCGGTAGCAGGGGCTGCCCTGAGAGGCGCGTCCCGCCTGATGGCTGTGGGCTCCCGCCCCAACTGCGTACAGATTGCAAAGGAATACGGGGCGACAGATATCATCAATTACAAGGAAGGCGATATTGTCAAGCAGGTTTTGGACCTGACAGGCGGACAGGGGGTTGACCGGGTTGTCATCGCAGGCGGCGACAACGACACCTTTGCCCAGGCCATCCAGATGCTCAAGCCCGGCGGACAGATTGGCAACGTCAACTACCTGGGCGAGGGGGACTACGTCAAGCTGCCCAGAGTGGAATGGGGCTGCGGCATGAGCCACAAGCAGATCAAATGCGGCCTGATGCCCGGCGGACGGCTGAGGATGGAGAAGCTGGCCTCTCTGCTGACCACCGGCAGGCTGGATACCAGCAAGCTGATCACCCACAGGTTCCAGGGCTTTGACAAGATTGAGGAGGCGCTGATGCTGATGAAGAATAAGCCCCGCGATTTGATTAAGCCGGTTGTTATCATGTAAGGACTTGCGTTTGAACGCATATATAAAGAGGGCAGGCCGTTTGATGCGGTCTGCCCTCTCAATATTATAATTACCATGCGGTTTTTCCAGTGCTGATTAAGCTGTCAATATCCATATAGGCGTTTTCTATCGCTTCAACATGGTATATTTCGTACATTTGATAGATGAAATCTGTAAGGTCCTTTTCGTCCAGCGCTTTTAAAACCTCGGCGGCAGTTATTCCTTTATGCTTTGCGTAGCTTTCAAGGAGAAAGGTAAAAAACCTAAATTCTTTACTCAATTTCGTCACCTCGCAGATAAAAAGAATTCCTTGGGTCTCCTGTAATTTCTTCTGATTCCCATATGTCAAAGATTGCCAGAGGGCTAAAGTGCCACAGCTTCAGGTCGTCCTCCTCCAGCATGGCGTGTGTCTCTGAATTCAGAAATACACGCAGCGCGTCCATTTCAGATATACCCCGATTTTTTGAAATAAGGGAAGCAAGCTCGGAATCAAAATTTTGAAGGATTGACGGGTCAGTTCTTTTTTTCATAAGAAGCCGCCTCCAAAAATTTTATAGTGGAAAGCCCCCTCCAGGTTAAAAATGCAATTTGATTCGATAGCTTTTGGGGCTTTAATAAAATCAGCGCAGTCTGTTCATTGATGATTCCTGACATATAATTGCTGATTACAAGCATGGTTGTGTCATTTGCGACAGGACCAATCACAATGTCATACTTTGGTCCGCTGTAAATCCCCTTTCTGTTATCTGCTACATACCGCAGCCATTCAATGTCCGCAAGTTTGAAATGCAGAACAGACATTTCTTTTGATTTTTGTTGATCAAATTCATAGACGGAAACAACAGGACTTCCTGTTCGGCGGCGCAGAGTCTGTGTTTGTGACCATTTAATGGCCTGCTCCTTATCAGATGTAGTGTAAAATCCCGCCCCGAAATCAAGTGTTCTGCTGGAGATGATTATTTTTGGATTTCTTACTTCGACGTTACTGCCGTGATATAAAAGCATAGCAGTCCCCCTTTTCTGAATCCAGTATACAGCAAGCAAAACGAAAATGCAATCCCTCATCAGCAGAGACCTGTAATGCCCTATTTCTCCGGTACAAACATAGGCATCCCCGTCACCGGGTCGGACGTTACCACGCCGTCTATCCCGAATACGCTCCGCACCATGGGTGCGGTTATCATTTCCTCCGGCGTGCCGGTGCCCTCCATCCTGCCCTCCCTCATGGCGAAGATGATGTCGGAAAACCTGGCCGCCTGGTTCAGGTCGTGGAGGACCGTCAGAACGGTCAGCCCCGTCTCCCGGTTCAGCTTGCGGACCAGCCGGAGGGTTTCGTACTGGGCGGCGATGTCCAGATAGGTGGTGGGTTCGTCCAGCAAAAGGAGCCGGGGCTGCTGGGCCAGCCGCATGGCAATCCATACCCGCTGCCGCTCTCCGCCGGACAGGGAAGCGACCTGGCGTTCCTGAAATCCGTCCAGGTTCATTTCGTGAATCGCCCAGTCGATGATTCCCAGGTCCCTTTTTTGGAGCCTCTGTCCAAAGGAGAGAAAGGGGGTCCTGCCGAATTCCACCAGCTTGCGGACAGTGTAATCCCCCGGCGCGGAAAACTGCTGGGGCAGATAGGCCAGAGTCCGGGCAATCCGGCGGTTGTTCCAGCGGGAGGAATCCTCCCCATCCAGAAGGACAGTTCCTTCAGCGGGCTTAATCAGATGGGCGGCGGCCTTCAGCAGGGTGGATTTCCCGCAGCCGTTGGGCCCGATGAAGGCCGCACAGCATCCCTTGGGAACGGAAAGAGAAACTTGTTTTACCGCCGGAACACCGCCGTATTCCACCGAAAGGGAGCAAAGCTCAAGCATTGGCGTCCATCCTTTCCCGCAGAAGATAGAGGAAAAAGGGCGCGCCCATCAGGGCGATGACAATCCCCACCGGCATTTCGGCGGGGCGGATTACCAGGCGGGAGAAGCAGTCGCAGACCATCACAAAGGAGGCCCCCGCCAGGGCGCTGGCGGGGAACAGCAGCCGGTGGTCGGAGCCGGTGAGCAGCCGCATCCCGTGAGGGACAATCAGTCCCACAAACCCCAGCAGTCCCACCACCGCCACCGCCCCGGCGGACAGCAGGGAGGAGACGGCGATAAAGAAAAACCGCACCCGCTCCACCGGCAGCCCCAGCCCGGCGGCGGTTTCATCCCCCAGGGCCAGGAGGTTCAGCTTTTGGGCAAAGAGGAAGGCCAGGGCGATCCCCCCGGCGGCATAGGGCAGCAGGGTGAAGAAATCCCGCCAGCCCTTGGCGGCCAGACTGCCCACGCTGAAGTTCAGGGTGTTCTGAATCCGTTCGGGGAAGAAGAGGTGGATGGCGTTGATGACAGCGGAGACAAAGGAGGAGACCGCCATACCCGCCAGTACCATTCTAAGGGGGCTGACGCCGTTTTTCCAGGAGAGGGCGTAGATTAATATCGTCGTACCAAAGGCCCCCAGAAAGGCGGCGGGGGTCAGGAGGGGTTCCATATGGGGAAACAGCACCAGACAGAGGGCCGCCGCCAGCCCCGCGCCGGAGTTGACGCCGATGGTGCCCGGCGAGGCCAGGGGGTTGCGCATGATGCCCTGTAAAACCACGCCGGAAACCGCCAGACACGCCCCGGCCAGCGCCCCCACCAGGGCGCGGGGAAAACGAATGTTCCAGACAATGGTGCGGTTGAGTCCATCGCCCTCCCGGAAAAGGGCGGACCACACCTCGCCAAGGCCCAGGGGCTGGGCCCCCACGCAGATGCTGAGGAAAAAAGAAAAGAGCGTAAAAGCAATCAAAGCCGCGAAAAAAACACAGCGGAAGGTTCGGGTTTTCCGTTTCAGCGTTTGTCACCCCTCTGTTTTTGATTCCAAATCAGGGTAGAGCAGTCCGGCCAGATAGGCGAAGGCCTCCGGATACCGCTCATTGGGCTTGTTGAGGGAGTACTCCTTGGGGACATAGACCATCCGCCCTTCCTTGACGGCGGAAAGCTCCCCCCAGGCGGGGTTGGAGGAGAGGGTCTGCTCAAAGGTGGCGCGGCATTTTTCCTCATCCCCCATGGTGGCGATGAGGATGTAATCCGGGTCGCGGGCCAGCAGAACCTCAAAGCTCAGGTCCACCCGGACCGAGCCGTCGCTGGGGACCTCATCGGGGGCGAGGATGTTCTCCGCCCCCAGCATCTCCACCATCTGCCCCAGCTGGGAGAGGCCGGTCTCCGCCTTTACATACCTTGGGGCGGAGAACAGCACCGCCACGGTGGGCTGATCCTGAACGGCCTTGGTCTTTTCCGTCAGTTCCAGGCACTGCTGAATGACAGGCTGGATCACCTCCTGATAATGGCTGTCCAAGCCGTTTATCTTGGAAAACAGATAGCTGTACCGGCCAAAGGAACCGAAGGGGTCCTCCCGCAGGTCGCAGAGGAGGTAGGGGATGTTGTTTTCCGCAAGACCCTTGGCGATATCCCGCTGTCCGTCCAGGGAGGCGGTGAGCAGGACCAGGTCCGGCTCCAGCGCCGCAACCTGTTCCAGGCCGATGGAGCTCATGCTCCCCACCTCCGGCAGGGCGGCGGCAGCGGGGGGAAGCTCGGTATCCCCGGCCACGCGGGCAATGGCCTCCCCGCCGTTCAGATACCACAGGTCCAGGATGGAGTTGTACAGGCATACCACCCGTTTGGGGGACTTATTCAGCGTCTTTTCCCCCTCCGCGTCCCGGACGGTGACGGTGGAGGCGGTTTCGGAGAGGACCAGGGAGGAGAAGGAGGAATCCTCCGCGCCTGGTGTGGTTTCCGCAGGTTGAGGGGAGCAGGCGGGGAGACAGAGGAGGAGCATGAGGAGAAGGGCAAGCCAGAGACACAGGCTTTTAACAACATTTTTCATGGTATGGTTTAACCTCCGTAGAATTGAGAAAGAGAATATTGTATTCCAGATTATAGCATATGGGGAAGAGGGGTGTCAATGAAGGGATTGGGGAGTGTACGTTTTTCAAAGGCCATATTCACAACAAACCGGTTTTATTGTATAATACCTATAGAAAAAACCAACAGGA
>Ga0073906_1005609_pt1 | contig 11107 bp, 10 predicted proteins | sample Inofromicrocosms_FD_65485 | JGI IMG/M metagenome (GOLD analysis project Ga0073906, IMG submission 65485) | Mouse cecum microbial communities from Vienna, Austria - Inoculum for glucosamine and mucus D2O microcosms | ecosystem: Host-associated > Mammals > Digestive system > Large intestine >... | reverse complement strand
TGATATGGACTACGAGTATGAGAACATCTACTGCCGCACATCTTCAGGCAAGACGACATTATACTGCAAAAGTTCGCTTACGGGATATATGGCCAATACAGAACCGTTCCAATACGGAATAAAGACCGTATATATAAACAATTCTTCAGGAAAGGACCTCGTCGCCTTCGCTTGTTACGGAAAGCTCAACGAAGAAGACGAATGGACTGAAATAACAAGCGCGTCAAAAGAGGGCTACCAGTTCATATATGACTTCTCAGGAAGCGACTACAATTATTTCAAATTCAGCACAAAGGCAAAAGCTGAGCTGAAAGCCAACAGCTTCGCGGTAGACTATTACACGGAAGCCCCTGATGAATATTGATACAGCCAAACGTAAAATTCCAGAAACGACAATATTATGAAAAGAATAATTCCAATGCTGGCAGCATTGATATGTTCCGTTACGGCCGGTCTTGCCCAGACAAGGACAATAAACGGAAAAGTAACGGATCCGGCAGACAGCACACCTGTCATAGGAGCTGTCGTCATAATCAAAGGCGATACAGGAACCACCCTGACCGGCACCACTACAGATGCTGACGGAAAATATTCGGCAGACATCACCGCGGCGGCAAAGACTGTCGAGATACAGTGCCTCGGATACAAGACCGCATCCGTAGCGATAAACGGACGCACTACAATCAATGTCTCCCTAGAGCAGGAAAGCCAGATGATCGAAGAGACGGTAGTCACTGCACTCGGCATCAACCGTGCAGCCAAAAGCCTCAACTACGCAAGACAGAAGGTAGATACCGAAATGCTGACAGAGGCTCGTTCCGGTGACCTGGTGTCCTCCCTTTCCGGAAAGATAGCCGGAGTGAGCATAACACCATCAGGTGTAAGCAACGGAACATCAAGGATAGTGATACGAGGCACAAGCTCGCTTACGGAAAACTCGATGCCAGTATTCGTGATAGACGGTATGATAATCGAGAACCAGCCGGGCGACGAAAGTTTCTCCGTAGACGGAGGAAGCGGCACGCTTGATATGGGAAACCCAGCCGCGGACATCAATCCGGACGACATAGAAAACATCGAGATCCTGAAAGGCCCGAACGCCGCCGCACTGTACGGTTCACGTGCCGCCAACGGAGTAGTGCTCATCACTACGAAGAAAGCCAGCAATATGAACAGGATAAAGATAACATACAACGGCAACTTCCAGTTCGAGAGAATCAACCAGCTTATGGACTATCAGAACGGATGGGGAACGGGAGAAAACAACTTCAAACTTGAAAACAGCTCCTATACACTGCCTATCAACAGCGACCGTACTAACAGTACCATCCCGGACCTGAGCGGCTACAACGACAAGGCCGGAGCAAAGCTGCGCAGCTGGGGAGCACCTCTATGGGGCCAGCCTATCTATGGACATGACGGAGAGCTGACGACCCATATCGCACACCCTGAAAACGTACGTGACTTCTACTCCACCGCACACAGATATTCCAACTCAGTAGCAATAGAAGGAGGCACAAAACAGAACAACTACAGGGTTTCATACACATCCGTACTCAGCAACAGCGTCGTGCAGGGCATAAACGACCTGAACAAAAACACATTCAATGTACGTCTGTTCAACAGTCTTACAAAATGGATGACACTTGACACAAAGATCACATATTCGCACGAAAGGGTCAAAAACCGCCAATATATGAACGGTTCAAACAGAAACCCGATCTATGCTTTCGTCACATTGCCGAGAGACATCTCCATCAGCACATTGAAGCATTACAAAGACAGCAACGGCAATGAAATGATACCTATCGGTGAAAGAGGATACAACCCTTACTGGAATGTCTACGAAAACACCAACGAGGACACGAGAAGCCGTGTAACAGGAGCGGCGAACCTTGAAATAAGGCCGTTCCCTTTCCTGAGGGTCAGCGGTAAATTCGGCATTGACACATACGCCTGGTCAGGTACTGAATTCGCGAACAAAGGAGCACGCAGCGATATAGACGGAAGTACGCTGAACTGGAAGACCGACTATATGGCAACCGATTTCTCCGGACTTATCATGTTTGACAAGACATTCGGAAAATTCTCCGTCATAGCCAACGCTGGAGCGAGCACCTACAGCCGTTCATCCGAAAAGGAGACACAGGCGATCAACAGCCTGCTGGTCGCAGGATTCAAGAACATATCCAATTCCGGAGAATACCCGACCGTCTCACAGGCGTATTCAGGCAAAAGGATAAACTCGGTATTCGGATCGGTGTCACTGGACTGGAACAGATGGATATTCCTTGACTTCACAGCCAGAAACGACTGGTCGTCAACACTTCCTATCGACAACTGCTCCTATTTCTACCCGTCAGTCGGAACAAGCTTCATCTTCAGCGATGCTTTCAAGATCAATCCGAGAATACTGTCCCTCGGAAAAATCCGCGCCTCCCTCGCATACGCAGGAGCCGATACAAGTCCATACAGAATCGGGCAGACCTTCTCTTATTCAGGACTGTACAATTCACAGCCTCTGCAGAGCATCAGCACAACGCTGAACAACTCGGAGCTTAAACCGGAGCGTACACGTTCACTCGAACTCGGAGCCGAACTCAGGTTCCTTCACAACAGGCTCGGAGTGGACTTCACATACTACAGGTCAGACTCATACGACCTTATCACAAGCGTAACGCTCTCAACTTCCAGCGGATACAGCAAAAGGTATCTGAATACCGGACATATAAGGAACAACGGATTTGAAGTGGTCCTCAACGCGACACCGGTACAGAAAAGGAATTTCACCTGGGATATGAACATAAACTGGTCTAAAAACTACTCGAAAGTCCTGAAAGTGTCGGATGAAAGCCCTACCGTCAATATCCTTACCTCCTCAAACGTGACAATAAACCTCGAGGAAGGACGTCCTTACGGAATCATGCGAGGAAGGGTATGGAAACGTGACGAACAGGGACGCCGTCTGGTGGATGCGGACGGAAAACCGATTGTCACAGACAACACCTTCGAAATGGGATTAGTCGAGCCTAAATGAACAGGAAGCTTTATGACATCATTCAGCTTCTATGGAGTATCGATAAAACTGCTTCTTGACGCGAGGATAGGCGGAACCCTTTATTCCGGTACCTGGAACCGCGCCACCACAGCCGGAGTTGTCGCTGAATCTGCAGAAGGACGCGAGGAATATTACCTCAGCAGCATAATACTCGGAGAAAGCATCAACAGGGCCACTACAGGATTCCAGTGGGATGATGCATATTTTGAAGACGGCCGCAAATGCGAAATGTATGTCAATCCGCGCTACAGATACGGAAGCTGGGACGAAAGATGCGTATTCGACGCTTCATACATCAAGCTCCGTGAAGTCTCGGCAGGATACAGCATACCACGCAAATGGCTGAAAAAGCTCCCTCTTGATGCCATACGCATATCTGCAGTGGGACGCAACCTTGCGATACTCTACCAGAACACGCCTCACGGCATAGACCCTGAAGCCGCAGTATCATCAGGCAATGCACAAGGTATAGAATACGGCGGAATGCCGCCTGTAGCAACATTCGGATTTGACTTGAAGCTAACATTCTGACAGAAATGAAGAATATGAAACTAAATAAATTGATATATGCCGTTACAGGCATCACCATTCTGGCCGTTTCCTGCACAAAGGATCTTGAACGTATCAACACCAATCCCAACCAGCTTGCGGAGGTAAACCCGGAATATCTGTTCAACACAAGCGTATACCAGACGCTCAATGCCTCCTGCGGAGAAATGAAGAAGATCGCCCTCGACAACTATGTCCAGTACAACTACGGACAGACCAACCAGTTCGGGCGTTACGGCAACGTGCCTTCCACCAACAGCAAATATTTCAAGAATTTCTACAACTATGCTCTGCTGCCGGCACACTTCATCATCGAAAAGAAGAGTGAAGACCCGGAATGCTACAACAAAGTCCTGATAGCACGGATATGGAAAGCGTATATCTTCTCACAGGTGACCTCCATCTGGGGACCTGTCCCTATGAGCAAGGCACTTACCGGAAAGACATCCATACCGTATGACGACGAGCAGACCATATACCGAAGCCTGCTCGATGAGCTGAAATACTGCGCCGAAAACATCAATCCGGAAGGAGACGTCTATATAAACGACCCGGTATTCCCTTCAGGTTCAAAGTCAAGCGACCTCACGAAATGGATAAAATTCGCCAATTCCCTACGTCTTAGGCTTGCTGTCAGAATATGCAATGCGGACAGGACTCTGGCTGTACAGCATATAGAAGATATCTTTGAAAACGAAGATATGCTCATCAGCTCAAATGATGACAACTGCATAATATACTGGGGAGACAACGAGAGCACAAGAAACTACTATTACGACTATTTTATAGTACAGTCGGAAAATATGGACAAGGCGAACTCCGCCGGTGAAGCATTCCTGATGCACACCGCTCCGTATTCAGACCCGAGACTCCCGAAGTTCTTCACCCCATGCACGTCATCCAATATGCCGGAGAATTTCCATTGGGCTCCATACTGGGGCAAGCCGAAGACAGACCACACACCTGTATCGGGACTGTATGACGGCACGAATCCGCACAGCGGAATCCCGGCTACCGAATATTCCCTGATGCTTGACAGCTATTTCGCGATGTCATACGGCCAGATGATAATGAGCTGCGCCGAGACAAACCTTCTTAAAGCAGAGGCTGTACATCTCGGTCTGGCAAGCGGAAGCGCGACAGCAGAGAACTACTACAAATCAGGAATCCTCGCGTCAATGGAGCAGTTCGGAGTCACATCACAGGATGCCATCACGGAATATATGAACGCCGACGGCATTGAATTCGGTACCTGTACCGACCTTGAACTTACACAAGAAGGTGAAGCATACTACAAGGATTATCTCGGTCTGAGTTCATCAATCATCAGGGACTCCGAAGAAGACCCGCTTTACCATCAGATAATAATGCAGCAGTATATAGCGATGTTCAACCAAGCCCTGGACACTGCTCAGACGCTCACAGGTGCTGGACATTCCTCCGCACTACCAGCCTGAGACAGGATACGGTGCGGTAAATGCAGGAAACGCGAATGTAGAATTCGCCTATGTGCCTCAGCGTTTCGCCTATCCGCAGACAGAACTCCAGGACAACAAGGAATCCGTCGAGCACGCGATAGCCAACTATCTACAGGGCGGAAAAGACGGGCTTGACACACAGCTGTGGTGGGCCAGGCCGACAAGAGAAAACGCTGAATTGAAGAAACTCATCGAGAACTACAACAAATAATGCAGATCATGAAAAACAAATATCATCTTTTTATATTCGGACTTGCCGTAATCGCCGCAGCTGCCTGCAGCAAAGACGAATACGGAGCACCGGACAGAAACAAATACATCTACGACATCCCGCAGACTGTCCTTGACAATGATGTAATCACAGGAGCATACTACAACCTGTTCACTTCAGAAGTAGACAGCAAAAAAAGCGCGGAAGAGCCTATGCTCGGCTGGTACAGGACATACGATGAAGGCGTGATGTCCCAGCATATCAGATGGGCCGATGAAGCCGGACTGGACTTCTTTGTGTTTTCCTGGGACGGACCTTCCGGAAATACTCTTATAGATTCATTCAAAAGCGCAAGAGAAGACGGCACGCAGGTGAAATATGTGCTAAAATACGACACCAGGCATCTGAAGCTGAGCAATGACGAGCCCCTTCAGAGCACGGCCAAATACAATGCCATGCTTGCCGACTTCATCGACCATATCATCGGATACATCAAAGAGGACACATACTACAAGATAGACGGCAGACCAGTAGTGGTCATAAGTCCTGCCAACCTGAGCAGCAGCGCACTCCTGAGCATAGATTTCAGCCTTGTAGTGCCTAAGCTGAAAAATGACCTCAAAAACTTCTACGGCATCGATATCTGGCTGATCGGAGAAATGGGTACAGGATGGGTCGCCCCGGTGAACTATTCCGAGCATCAGGTCTATTCATTCGACGCGCTCACCCTGACATCCTGGAAGACACGCAGCTATGATGTGTTCTACGGCTATTTCAGTTTCCTCGACATAAACTGGAACAACTGGAAGACCACGCTGTCCAGAAGGAATGTCGATTTCATCCCGTGCATATATCCGTCATACAACGACAGGAAAAGTTCTTCAGGAAGCTACTACTATACTTTCAGCGAAGACGGCAGCACTGATGACTACATAAACTTCTGCAATGTGGCAAAACGCAACATCGGAAGCAGCAATATCGTGCTAATCAACTCCTGGAACAACTGGAATGACGGTGCCAACCTTGAACCTTCCACCCTCAAAGGAGACAATTTCCTGAAAGAGACAAAACTGCAGTTCAAGAAATAGCATTCTGCAAAATACAATAAGTAAACCGGCTGAAAATTTCAGCCGGTTTACTGTTTTTATTCTTGACACTTTAAATTATATAACGAGGGGATTTGCCCCGAGTCATACATTGTCAAAGGGATTCGATCAGTCTGGTGAAAAGCATCGTCATCCTCGTTGCAGCGGCATCGGCGGCGGCCACTACATCATCGCCGTCATTGACATAGTCATCCGCATAGTCATCGTGCGCCTCATTGGTTATCACAGACATTCCGAATACCGGAATCGAGCTGTGACGCGCAACGATCACCTCCGGAATAGTGGACATACCCACAGCGTCAGCACCTGCAAGACGGAAATATCTGTATTCCGCAGGCGTCTCGTATGAAGGTCCGGTACCGGCAAGATAAACTCCTTTCTTGAGGACAAGATTCATCTCAGACGCTATTGATTCAGCCTTTTTGATAAGCTCAAGGTCGTATGGACGAGTCATATCCGGGAAACGCGGTCCGAATTCGTCTATATTTTTCCCGATCAAAGGATTGGGAAGCAGATTGATATGATCCCTTATGATCATGAGGTCACCTACCTTGTAGTCGAAATTGACTCCTCCGGCAGCATTGGAGACGAAAAGGAAACTGATTCCCAAGACCTTCATGACCCTGATAGGCAAAGTTACAAGCTCCATAGGGTAACCCTCATAATAATGGAAACGCCCCTGCATGGCGATGACGAACTTTCCTCCGAGCTCTCCTGCAATAAAATTGCCTTTGTGACCGACTGCGGTCGACTCCGGAAAACCCGGGATGGTCTTGTAAGGTATCACTATCGGGTCCGATATCTGCTCGGCAAGCCTTCCAAGTCCGCTTCCGAGGACTATACCGACTACCGGTTTCCTACCGTCCAGCTTCGATGCGACGAATTCCGCCGCCTTATTGATCCGTTCTACTCTAAGATCTTCCATAAAAATATTCTTTATAATTTTTTCAATATCCTTTTTGCCTGTGCTATGATTTCATTTTCTCCTTTCACTGCCCTTCCCTTCATCAGGAAACGTCCGTTGCATATAACAGAATCTATGCAGTCGCTGTGTGCCGAATAGATGAAATTGGCAAGAAATGAACCAGGTGACAAAAAGAACGTATTTTCCATATTCACGATAAGAATATCAGCCGAAGCCCCTTCAACAAGCCTGCCGGAATCCAAGCCCAACGCACGTGCCCCGTTGGCCGTTGCCATATCCATAAGCTCATCCAGAGGCATAGCCGACGGATCATCACGCCAGGCCTTCTGCACTATGGCGGAAGTCTTCATTGCCTCGAGCATATCCAGATTGTTGGATGATGCACATCCGTCCGTACCTATGCAGACATTGGCCCCGGCGTCCCTCAGTTCATTGTACAGGAACCTGTATCCGGAAGCCAGCTTGAGATTCGAGTTGATGTTATGCACACAATTCACTTTCCTTCTGCCGAGAATCTCGATGTCCTCCTCTGAAAGCCAAAGCGTATGCGCAGCTATGGCATCCGGTCCGAGAACTCCGAGCCTGTCAAGATACTGAACCGGAGAAAGTCCGTATTTCCTCATAGAATCCTCCACTTCCTTCCTTGTCTCGGAAAGATGGAAATGTACTTTCAATCCGTGTTTTTTCGCAAATTCAGATGTCCACACTATCATATCCTCGGTTACGGAATAAATGGCATGGAATCCGGCCGCGAAAGTTGAAAGGCCCGGCCAGGAAAGGGACCGTTCATACATCTTCTGTATCTGCTCCTTCTCCCTTTCAGCCTCATCCGGATCATTCCGGTCAATGGCCACGTATGATGAAACAGGCCTCAGTCCCATTTCGGCGGCAGCGAGCTGCCCGGCCTCAGGGAACCAATAATGGTCATTGAATGTCGTCGTACCGGTCTTCAGCATCTCCACACAGGCGACTTTCGTCCCCCAATATACAGCCTCCTCGTCTATTTTCGATTCCACATCCCATATCCTGTCTATCCAGTCGCTGAAGACAAGATCCTCCCCCACTCCACGCATCAGGGACATCGCCGCGTGCGTATGCATATTGACAAAACCAGGAACCGCAGCCTTTCCGCTGCAGTCGACCACCTCGACTCCGGAAACCATATCACCTCCCGGCACAGGTTCCCCCGCCCTGACAATGCCGCGGATTATGCCTCCGTCTATGAAGACATCCGAGACCTGTCCGTCAAGGACTATATTTTTCAATAATATCGCTCCCATAAATCAGTTTAAACTATCATTTGCTATCACTACAGAATCTGTTCCGGAAATCCCCCAAAATTTCTGAATGCAGAAACCGGAACAGTTTCTTAAATTTTTCAAAGATAACTCTAAAAAATTCAAATAAAAAATTTTGAACAGTTTCCGATTTAGTTTTCCTTTTACGATAGTTTTTGTATTTTTGAGGCGGTTTTGTTAAAAATTATCACAAAATATGGCATTTAAAGGTGTAATAGAAGTAGATACCCAGCACTGCAAAGGATGCAGCGTGTGTATCGGGAACTGCCCTACAGGGAGCATTCAGCTGTCCAAGATGGTCAACAACAAAGGATACCATTATGCGGAGATGGTTGGAGACGCCTGCATAGGATGCAGCGCCTGCGCCGTAGTCTGTCCGGACTCGGTAATAACAGTGTACAGAATTAAAATCTGATGATATGGCAGAGAAAATCTTGATGAAAGGAAACGAGGCGATTGCAATATCTGCAATACGCAACGGTGTAGACGGATATTTCGGATATCCGATCACTCCGCAGTCTGAAGTGATGGAGACCCTTATGAAGGAGAAGCCATGGGAAACCACCGGAATGGTCGTCCTTCAGGCTGAAAGCGAGACATCATCCATCAATATGGTATATGGAGGCGCGAGCTGCGGCAAGAAGGTGATGACCTCATCCAGCAGCCCCGGAGTAAGCCTTATGTGCGAAGGACTCAGCTATATAGCAGGAGCCGAACTGCCTTGTGTCATCGTGGACGTCATGCGCGGAGGCCCGGGTCTCGGTACCATACAGCCAAGCCAGAGCGACTACAACCAGATTGTAAAGGGAAGCGGACATGGAGACTTCCACAATATCGTGATCGCGCCTGCATCAGCCCAGGATATGTATGATTTCGTGGACTGGGGCTTTGAACTGGCGTTCAAATACCGCAACCCTGTAGTCATCCTATCCGACGGAATCATAGGACAGATGATGGAAAAGGTCGAACTCCATCCGGCGAAGCCTCGTATGACCGACGAGGAAAGGCTCAAGGCCGCACCGTGGGCAACCACCGGCAAACCTGCATCAAGGGAACGCAATGTCATCACATCACTGTCACTCGACGCGGACATCCAGGAAGCGTTCAACCGCAAGCTGAAAAACAAATACGACATAATCCGCGAGAACGAGGTGAAATACAGCGAGTATCTCACGGATGACGCAGAATACCTTTTCGTAGCGTTCGGATGCTCTTCAAGAATATGCGAAGCTGTCGTGGACGAACTGCGCGCACAGGGCATAAAAGCAGGTCTGCTGCGCCCGATAACACTGTTCCCGTTCCCTTCAGAAGAAATAGGAAGACTTGCCGGACAGGTCAGAAGCATAATGAGCATCGAGCTTAACCTCGGCCAGATGGTCGATGACGTAAGGCTCGCAAGCGGCGGAGCCTGCCCTGTAGGATTCTACGGAAGACAGGGAGGAAACATCTACACTCCAGAGGAAATCGTGGAGCAGTTCAAACAATTCAACAATATGAAATAGCCATGAACATCGAAGATATCAAAAAGCCTGAAAACATAGTCTACAAGAGACCGGCTCTCCTGACAGACAACATCATGCACTACTGTCCAGGATGCTCCCACGGCACAGTGCACAAACTCGTGGCTGAAGTCATAGAGGAGATGGGCATCCAGGACCGGACAATCGGAATAAGCCCTGTCGGCTGCTCGGTATTCGCATACAACTATCTTGACATCGACTGGCAGGAAGCGGCACACGGACGCGCTCCGGCTCTCGCCACAGCGACCAAACGTCTCTGCCCGGAAAAATATGTATTCACCTACCAGGGTGACGGAGACCTCGCTTCAATCGGAACCGCAGAAATCATACACGCCTGCAGCAGAGGCGAAAACATCGTAGTGATATTCATCAACAATGGAATATACGGTATGACCGGCGGACAGATGGCACCTACCACCCTCATCGGTATGAAGACGGCCACCACCCCTTACGGACGCGATCCAAAGCTGAACGGATTTCCTATAGTGCTTTCAGATATGATAGCCCATCTTGACGGAACGGCATATATCACACGCCAGTCCGTACACACCGCAGCTGCGGCACGCAAGGCGAAGGCATCAATCCGCAAGGCGTTTGAATACAGCGAGAAGAAAATCGGACTTTCATTCGTGGAAATAGTCTCGACCTGCAACTCCGGCTGGAAAATGAGTCCTGTGGAGGCAAACAAATGGATGGTTGAGAATATGTTTCCAAAGTACCCTATAGGTGACATCAAAGACGTACTCAAATGAACCTGAAAATAAGCTATAAATAATTTTAGTTTATTTTCAAGGAAGAATGAGGAAGACAAACGACAAGTACCGGAGTTTACTAAAAGTAAATGAGGATACGAGGATGTGAAGTCTGACGAGATTATTACAAAAAAGAAACAAAATTATATGAAAGAGGAAATTATAATAGCAGGCTTCGGCGGACAGGGCGTCCTTTCAATGGGCAAGATA
>Ga0073906_1005608_pt1 | contig 11107 bp, 8 predicted proteins | sample Inofromicrocosms_FD_65485 | JGI IMG/M metagenome (GOLD analysis project Ga0073906, IMG submission 65485) | Mouse cecum microbial communities from Vienna, Austria - Inoculum for glucosamine and mucus D2O microcosms | ecosystem: Host-associated > Mammals > Digestive system > Large intestine > Cecum... | reverse complement strand
CCAGACACTGGTATCCTATCCAACACTGAAGCTTCTGCTTCTACCACTCTAGCTATGGTTGCTGGTATCGCTACTGCTCTTACTGCAGCAGGTGCAGGTGTAGTTGCTTATCGCAATGCACGCCGTGCAAACAAATAATTAGTTCTCAAGATCTAATTATTAACTAGAAAACCTCCGGTTCACCCCGGAGGCTTTCTTTTTTTATGTCTATATTATCCCGCCCTAGTTACATCGCAATCAAAAAAGAGGGCTTGGCCCGGTGTACTTCGGCACCGAGTCGCCCTCGCTAACTCAATTCTACTACACTCATCTCTTAAAGTCAATAATCTTTTTGCATTTCGTTATTACCTTCAGGCGCCTAGCCTTTTTTGAGCTAGACCAAAGCTTCTCAAGTTGGGCTAAAGCGTTTTTGTCGCAAAGTTTAGTGCGTCTTAAGTCAATAATAATATTTTCGGATTGCCGAATTGCTTTCTTAAAAACATGCTCAAGGGTGCTTCGGCTACTCCCTTGTGGGCATTTTGCTTCCCATTCAAGACCGCTCATCAAGAAATCAGCACGCTTCGCGTTAGGCGTAGATGACGGGCGAATCAATTCAATATCGTATCCTAATTCAGTGAATACTAAGATAGTCTCCATCTCATGCCTTTCGAGAGCAATTCCATGAGGAGTGATCCTACCTCCATTTATCTTGCGGCGACGCATCTTATGGCTCCTTTCGGATAATTAAGGCCTCAATGAAGGTTTTTAATCGCCGAAAGTCGTCTTCGCTAATAGACGGTGGCAAATATAGAGTAGCTATAGTTCCGTCTTCCAATGGGAACGGGAACCCCATAAGCTTAGAAGCGACGGGTTGGTTCAACGTCTCAGAGATAGCGCTACTGGCTTCAGAGTCCACCACCTCGCCTTCCGAAATGTCTGCTAGACTCTTCTCTTCGATGCGGTTTTTAACGGGTTTTGCCTTAGGTGTTTTCTTCGTACGAGGCTGTTTGATGGTAGGAAACCACCCAGGAGTATTCAAAAAGGTTAAGTACCATTCAACGGCTCGATCAATTCTAGATCTGTATGTATTGTAGCTCGCTTGATTATAAGTTCCCATAGTCAAAGTCTGGAAGCGGGATAGATAATCAGCCACATCCATCTCTCTAATGTCAGTGTCATGCCATTCGTCACCATCCACTTTTATCATTACAGCTTTGAAGGCTGTTTTTAAGTTTGAGATCGTTGGTAAAGGGACACGACCCTTTTCTGCAAGCATATCCAGATATGCAATTAGCCCACTAGCCTTGCCGTTACCTATAATAGTTGATTCCGACATAAATACCTCCTTTCGGAATTTATTAAATTATTAATAACTTAAGTATAACAAAGACAAAATGAGAATGCAATACTATTCATACAAAAAAGATAGAATATGATTCACAAATGAACAAAAATCAAAATGAATGGATAGAGTCATAGATCTCAGCCCAGTGCAGATAACCTGTTATTGACATTTCACCCAATCTGTGCTATCATGGTAACATACGGTGGGAGAATTGTGTTGCCTAAAACAGGGAAGAAAGATCAGATATGCCACGAGCTCGAGCAGCGGCAAAGGCGTCAAGTACCTCCGCCAGATCTGCTAAAAAATCTACCAAGACCACCCCGAACAAAACCAAAAAATCTGTTCGGTCGTTTGGCATTGGTAAAAAAACGGCTCTACCCAAAGATCTCGCCAACCCCTTACTGGATGATGAACAAAGCCGCCAAATTACCTCATCATTCGACCTTGATGCGAGTTATGTTTCAACCTACCACGAACTTCTATCAGCGTTGCAGGTGCGCGAACCCCAAATAGCCCTCGACAACAATATTATCATTGAAGGCAATATCCTTATTAACTACAATGTTACCATTGATTTTAATGGGTATAGTATTATTTCTGAAGATACCCACCCTGACGTACGCGTTCTTGACATTCGCAGTGGGGAAGTAACCCTCATTGGTCAAGGCAAAGTCTTCGCCATGGGCAAAAATAGTGTTGCCATTCGTGCTTTTGGTGCCATTAGCAATGGTGTTCCTAATTATACATCGGTTACAGTTGGTGACGGAATTAGTCTTTTTGCTCCTGATAGCTACGGTATCCTTATCTCGCCTAATCTTGGCGTGGCTTATGGTCTTACCATTGATTTTGCTGGACAAATTTTTGCCCGTGATGGCATTTGCTTATCTAGTGGTGTCCGTGCTTATGATCCAAGCGCTCCTATTATCAATATTCAAGACGGCGCCCGCATCACCGCTGACGAAGAAGCTGGTATTGCTCTAGAAGCTGCTGGCTATGGCGCTTGGTCTATTGGTGTAGCATATATCCGCGGTGCTATCGGTGCAGCGCTCAGCAAGGGGATCATTGATATTAATCATGCTCAGATCCTTGCTGCTCGAAGTGAAACTTTTCGTATTATGGAAAGCCCTGATGCCATGCTTGAAGTAAACATTGATGGTGGTGATTATGGTTCAGAACGCAGCGCAGTTATAGCTGGTGTATCTGGCACCATCAAAAAATTCTCCATCAAAGGTTGCAAATTCTATAGCCCCGTGGAGCCCATCATGCCGGAATTAAGCAAGATTATTAAGCGAAAAAAACTCACCAAAAGCAATGACCTATCGGCTCTCCAAGCCAGTTTCCTAGCAGCTCAGTCCGCTCCCGAGCCTACCCCTATGCCAGATGAGGATGAGCTTGGCTCAATATCAATTGCTGTACCCGCCACATTCGATTCGCCTTCGATCCTCTTACCTGAAGATTCTCTTGCCGAGCAAACTCTTGCCTCAGTATCAAAGCCTGTCAAACATCCTAAGAAGCACACCAAGCTTCCAGAACCTATCGAACTCACTGATGACGCCACCGACGAAGCCGAAATCCTCTCCGAACTTGCTGTTTCTCAAGAAGACCAAGAAATACCAGAAAGCCAGACAAACCAAGACATCCAAACCACTCAAGTAACTCCTCAAGACCGGCTTTTTCAACCTCCTAAGACTGATCCTGTTACTCCCGCTGCTACAACTCCTAGCATTGCCCCAGCTCCACCTCGACCTACTGTGTTTCAGCCCGCTCCACAGCCTGTCTTGCCTTTTACTAATGAGCAAGATGCCGCTCGCCGCGCTCTAAGCGATGCTATCATGGATATTCGTAAGCTCAGTGCTGACGACTACGATACCGGTTTTACTGAGCTTGAAAAAGCTATTCGCCAAGCCGAAAAAATCCTCTCCAACCCGCTAGCACCATTGTCTGAGATTTGTGATGCAGCAAGCGGTCTCTTGACGGCTTTTGACGGTCTAGAAGAGCATGACGAATCTACCCTCAGTGACGATGAGCTTGATGAACTTTTCTATCATGGCGCTGTTTTACAAGAAATGCTTCGTGAATCTAGGCATTCTAGCGCCGTTAAAAAACCTCATAAGAAAAAATCACTCTTTTCACATAAAAAAGCCCCAAAGTTTATTCCTGAGTCCACCGCATCTATTTTTACAGGAGCCCCAAACCTTATCGCCGCTGTCGAGCATTATCAGTATACTCCACCACAGCCAGTCTCAAATCCTGTCAAAACCGAATCTCAAGCCCCCAACCCCAACTATGCCTCCAACTTTAACCGTCTTAGCGAAGTTTTAACTACTATCTCCGAGCTAGACCTCAATAAATACACCTTGGCTAGCCAAGAGATCCTACTCAACACTCTGGCACAAGCTCAAGATGTATTGAACGATCCACACTCTTCACAAGATGTCATTGACGAACTCGCTACCAAGCTTAATGTCGAAATGTCTCAGCTTGTTCCGTTGCGCCAAGCTCACGTAGCTCGAACCAGTCTTCAAGCTGAGCTTACTGCGCCTGCCCCCACACTTGGTGAGCTCGCCCCCTCAGCCATGATTGACGAAATGACGCCATCCACAATTTGGTCGCTTGGTGTCACAATGATTGACGAAACGACACCATTTATTACCGACCCTACCACTCGCGAAAAAATGCTCCGCGCCATGCAGTCTCGCGCCAGTATTCTTCAACAGACCCTTACCCGCCCCTTCCGCAAGCTTGCCAGAAGCCTTGGCGCCGGTTTACGTGCTGGTATTAACGCTTATCGTGATACTCTTCACGCCCCACAAAACAACTAAACCCCACAAAATAACTCGCTAGTGCTTGTATCTCTGGCTCTAAATATGCTACACTCGGGAGCATGTTTCAGAAACTATTTTGCCCCATTCATGCCTCGCATGGCTTCTATGCTGCCATCTGGGGAACTATCGCCGGCATCGCCCTAGCGGTATTCAGCGAACCTGGCTTTGCTACTCAGTCTGTGTGGTGTGTTATCTCAGTTGTGATTATCATTTGTTGTTTCAAATTTACCTCAAAATTCACCACCGCTATAGTTTTTCTTGCCGCAGTTATCCTCGGCAACTTTTGTGCCAGCCGCAGCCTCGCCGATCAAACACTACTGCAATCCTTTTACGACCAAACCGTTATTATTTCTGGTAAAATTAGTGAAGACCCAGATGACAGTCAGTCTACCACCGTTCTCCGCCTCCAAGACTTAAATATACATAAGAATATACTTGACACAACCGAAAACACGCTTCAGCCCATCGCTTCAGAAATTGTTCAGAACCCTAGCAATACCACGGAGCGCCAAAACGAGTTTACCTCTCTTCCCGGCACTCTCTATGTCACTATTTCTAGCAAAACTCCCCTAGAGCGTTCCGATGTTGTCTGGCTTGAAGGTAAATTTAGTGAAGGATTTGGTACTTTTGCCGGCAAGATGTCTCGCCCCAAACTTCTCCATCTTGAGCGTACTGAATCTGGTGATGTTTTCGCACGTTTTAAGCGTTGGTTTGCAAATTTAGTCAAACAATTTATCCCATCGCCAGAAGTAGATCTTGGTTTAAGTTACCTCATGGGGATGAAATCCGGTCTTTCTACAGACTTTTCTGAAGCCTTGCGTGCTGTTGGTATGACACATGTAGTTGTGGCATCTGGTGCACACCTCGCGATTCTCACCGGCGCCGCCAAGAAACTTTTCGGCAGAATTTCTAAATTTGCCGGGATGCTTTTCTCACTCCTTATGGTTGGAGGGTTTGTCTTAATTGTCGGTTTCACTCCTTCAATGGTTCGCGCAGCGCTCGTGGCTAGTCTATCGCTACTCTTTGGTTATATCGGAAGAAAATTTGCACCAATTCGACTCATCGGGTTGGTTGCTAGCCTAACTTTGCTCATTAATCCAACCAACTTGCTCAATCTTGGTTGGCAACTTTCCTTCGCCTCATTTTTCGGTATTTTAATTTTAGCTCCCATCCTTACCACAATATTTTATGGTCAGAAAAAGCCACCTTGGCTTGCTACTATGTTAATAACCAGCCTCGCTACCTGCCTCGTTTGTGCGCCTATTCTTGTCTACAATTTTGGTTCAATTTCGTTTCTGTCTTTTATTGCTAATTTGATTATTTTGCCTACCTTGCCTTATGTTATGTTGGGGATATTACTCACTGGTGTTACTAGTTTTGCACCTGTCATAGCATCAGCCACTGCAAAATGCACCATATTGCTACTAGACTTACATATTTGGCTTGTTGAATTTTTAGCCGAAAAAACTATGTTCATCATCGAACTCCCATCAGGCGATCCCCGAATCTTCCTGCTCTATCTACCAATTTTCGCGCTAATTGTTTTGAGCCAGCGTCAACGCAAGGCTCATACCAATAACCAGCAAAAATCAGCTCCACACCTTAGCAAACATCCAGAAGAATAATCTGTAACCTAGATTATGATATAATATATACATGAATATCACCTCTGAATCCGCCATGATTGACTTTGGTCGTCAATTTGCCAGTAAGATTAAGCTCCCAGCTGTTTTTGAGTTAATTGGTGATGTTGGCACTGGTAAGACTACTTTTACGCGTGGTCTCGCCGCAGGATTAGGTATTGTTGAACCGGTCACTAGCCCCAGCTTCACCATCTCTAAGCGCTATGCCTTCCCACTGCCTACCCCCGCCATTAGCCAACCCGCTAGCACTGTATCTCAGCCTACCCCTAGCTCCTCCCTCTCTGGCGAACTTGTCCACTACGACTTCTACCGCCTCGATGATCCCGGTCTTATGCGTGATGAGCTAGAAGAAACTCTATCTAATCCCCACTCTGTTGTAGTGGTTGAATGGGGTGGCGATGTCGCAGATCTATTACCTTCCACCAAATATAGCCTGCATCTAGAACTCCAAGCAGACGGTAGCCGCAATATCATCATGAACGAACACGCAAAACATGCTTGGGAGCAAACCAAATGAAACTCTACCTCAACACCTCCACCAATATCTGCCAGCTCAAACTCGACTCCCGGGAATACACTTGGGATGCCGGGCATGAAATGGCTGAGAAAATTTTTACCTTCATTCACGACAAGCTCCTAGAGAATCACGCCGACTGGTCAGATATCACCGAGATTGAATTCTTCTCTGGTCCAGGATCTTTCACTGGCCTTCGCATTGGCGCCGCCATCGTCAATACACTAGCCGACCAACTCCACATACCTCTTTATGACCACAATGGCATTAAACATCAAATCATCATCCCAGAGTACGGCCGCCCCGCAAACATCTCTGCTCCCAAGAAATAAGCATTGACATTTTCAAAGAAGTATGCTACACTGTAACCAGTGGAGCTTGTAATAGCTCAAGTTTTTGAGGATATTCTATCAAAAGTATGATAAAATATCCCTATACATCTGGGTGTGGCGCAGCTGGTAGCGCGCGCGGTTCGGGACTGCGAGGTCGTCGGTTCAAATCCGATCACCCAGACCAGATTAAGTCGCTAACTTGATATAAGGCGACGCAAGTATTGAACATAATTTTGTTTTAGGGTATAATTAGTCCAAATAAGGAGGTGCTGTGGCACAAGCTGTAAAAAAGAAGACTTCAAAGAATAGCAATATGTTCCGTTGGTTCGGTTTTGTGCTGATCATGCTGGCTTTCATAGGTATCCTCGCGTCTGTCATGGTACCACAAGGTACTATTGAAGAAGTCCCCCTCTCTGACGTCATCGCTCGTGCTAATGACGAAAACGGCAACATCAAGAAGATCACCGTCGAGGGCAGCGATTTGAAGATCACTCTTAAGGGCGAAGACAACTACACGCAGATCTCCCGCAAAGACCCTTCTGGTACTCTTTATGAACAAGGGCTCATTGACCAGTGCGCTAGCCTAAATGGCGAAGAACTCACCCAGTGCCAGGCCAAATATCCTGAGATAGAATACAAAGAAACCTCAGGTTTTTGGAGTTATGCTCTTGATATTCTAATTATTGGTGCACCGATTTTAATAGTTATTCTCTTTTTCAACTCCATGATGCGTCAGGCTCAGTCCATGAACAATCAATCCATGGGCTTCGGTAAGGCCAAAGCTAAGCTCTACGGCCCCGACAAGAAAAAAGTCCTCTTTTCAGACGTAGCCGGCAATGATGCGGCCAAGCAAGATCTCGCTGAGATTGTTGACTTTCTTAAAGAGCCTAAGAAATACGAAAAGCTTGGCGCTAAGATTCCACGTGGCGTCCTACTCGCTGGTGATCCTGGTACTGGTAAAACTCTCATGGCACGCGCTGTCGCTGGCGAAGCAGCAGTACCTTTCTTTAGTATCTCTGGCTCCGAGTTCGCTGAGATGTTCGTCGGTGTCGGCGCCTCTCGTGTCCGCGACCTCTTTGCCAAAGCCAAGAAAAACGCCCCCAGTATCATCTTTATCGACGAGATTGACGCAGTTGCCCACAAGCGTGATGCTCGTGGCGGCGCTGGTCGCGAAGACGAGCAGACTCTCAATCAAATTCTTGTTGAGATGGACGGCTTCGATAATGATTCCGGTGTCATTGTAATTGCTGCTACTAATCGCGTCGATATGCTTGACAAAGCCTTACTCCGTCCGGGTCGTTTTGATCGCCATGTCAATGTCACCTTGCCAGAGCGCAAAGATCGTCTTGACATTCTCAAAGTCCATTTCAAAAACAAGCCTATGCAAAAGACCGTCGACCTCGACTCTCTTGCCGCCAAGACCGCTGGTAGCTCCGGTGCTGATCTTGCTAATATCGCCAACGAAGCTGCCATCACCGCTGCCCGCGAAGGACACAAAGAAATCACTAACGCTGACCTCACCGAAGCTTTTGAGCGCGTAGCTATCGGCCCTGAGCGCAAGAGCAAAGTCATGAACGAGCACGAGCGCCAAGTTACTGCCTATCACGAAGCTGGCCATGCTATTGTCGGGCACGTCTTGCCTGATTCCGACCCCGTCCACAAGGTCACCATTATCCCGCGCGGACGTACTGGCGGTGTGACCTGGTTCCTTCCGCCCGAAGACCGCAGCTACAAGAGCGTCTACGAGCTCAAAGATATTCTTGCTCGTGCTATGGGCGGCCGTATGGCCGAGAAGTTAATCTTCGGTGAAGACGCCATCACTACGGGTGCATCCTCCGACCTCAAGAACGTTGCCGAGCTTAGCAAGGAAATGATCGTTGAGGAAGGCATGGGCAGCAAGACTCGCCACCTCGTCTTCCCAGATCAAAGCACTGGCTATTATACTATTACCACTAGCAAGCCTTATTCCGAGAAGACCGCCGAGCTCATCGATCAAGAAGTTCAACTTCTCTCCGACGAAGCCGCCAAGCGTGCCGAAGATGTGCTCCGCGCCAATAAGCCCGTCCTTGACCGCCTTGCCGCCGCTCTCCTCCAGCATGAAACCCTCGAAGAAAAAGACCTAGAGCCCATCCTCAAAGACGCCAAACTCCCTGTTTCTGCAAAGCTTCACGCCTAATATATCACCATCGCGGCATGATTATAAAGTATCGGCAATATTAAGATTTCTCTTTGCAGTATTCTCACTACAGATCGCACCCTTCGCAGGGGGTATGCTATCATTATAGCATACTTCACTCAAAAAGTCAATAGTAGCGCCATCAACAGAGGTATGCTATAATAAAACCACATCCCCGGATGGCGGAATTGGCAGACGCGCTAGCTTCAGGTGCTAGTTTGAGCAATCGAGTGCAGGTTCAAGTCCTGTTCCGGGGACCATAGCAGCACCTGCTGGAACCCTCAGAGTTATCTGGTCTACCCGCACTACGCCGCTAGCATAGCATTTATCCAGCCGAGCCTTCCGCTCCCCTTTATTGCCCTACCCCCGCTCGCGTCCATTGAGTTTTACTCCTCACCTCTCCTTTGAGAGTTTGATACTTAATTATTCGCGGCCTACAAAGGCCTGCTTAGGAGTTCTCATGAACCATAAAACCACAACAAACCAAACCAAAATGCACCGCAAAACGCCCCCGCGCCAGTCTCGCCCTCCTCTTACTGAAGCTTCATCCACTACTGCGCCCGCTCACAAAATTCTCATTGCCTTCCTACTTAACCTCGGCTTCTCTATCTTCGAGTTTATTGGCGGGATTTTTACCAACAGTGTCGCTATTACTTCCGATGCTATTCATGACCTCGGCGACGCCGCCAGTATCGGTATCGCCTATTTTCTCGAACGCTACAGCAAGAAATCTCCCGACCACAAATACACTTACGGCTACGTCCGCTACTCTATTATTGGCGGTTTGCTCACTACGCTTATTCTCTTGTTCGGCTCCGCGCTAGTGATCTATACGGCCGTCAACCGTATCTTGAATCCTGCTCCAGTCAATTACGATGGCATGATTATCTTGGCATTTTTTGGAGTAGCTATCAATTTTGCTGCCGCCTACTACACCCACGACGGCAAATCTCTCAACCAAAAATCCGTCAATCTTCACATGCTTGAAGACGTTCTTGGGTGGGTAGTTGTCTTGATTGGTGCTATAGTTATGCATTTCACTGACATTACCATTATCGACCCACTTCTTTCTATTGGTGTGGCGATCTTTATCTTCGCGAACGCGCTAGGAAATTTCAAGTCTATTCTCGACCTCTTTCTTGAGAAAACTCCGCATGGTATCTCTATTGAAAAGCTTCGAGAGCACCTTTTAAGCATCAAAGGCGTCCAAGACATCCACCACATCCACGTTTGGAGCTTGGACGGGTATAATAATTGCGCTACTATGCACGTTGTTTGTGTTAACCCTAGCCCCAATCTCAAGGCTTCCATCCGCGAAGAACTCCAAGAGTACGGTATCGGCCACGTCACCATTGAACTAGAAACACCCGACGAACACTGCGACGCTATCGCATGTCACGCTATCGCATCGCAACCCGCCCGCCCACACCACCACCATCACCACTAGTCTGGTTCACTATTTCATAAAACTTGCTTATCACTCTATTTTAGTGCCCGTAAAATCCTAAACTTCATCTTGCCAACACCTTAGAAAAGAGGTATAATATAAACAAGTTATTTTGCAAAATTAATTAAACCCTAAGGGAGATTTTATGTCCGGACATAGTAAATGGGCCACCACCAAACGCCAAAAGGCCGTCGTCGACGCCAAACGCGGCGCGCTTTTCACTAAAATCGCTAATCAAATCGCCATTGCTGCCCGCTCTGGTACCGACCCAAGCATGAACCCATCGCTTGCCATGGTTCTTGAGAAGGCTCGCCAAGCCAACATGCCTAAGGCTAATATCGAACGCGCCATCGCTCGTGTTGCCGACAAGAGTGCGGCTGCTCTCATCGAAGAAGTTTATGAAGGCTATGGCCCTGGCGGTGTAGGTATCATTATCGAAGTTGCTACCGACAACAAAAACCGTACTATGCCCGAAGTCCGCAACGCCCTCTCTAAGAACGGTGGACGTATGGCCGACCCTGGCTCAGTGATGTTCCAATTCGCCCGTAAGGGTTGGATTGAAGTCGCCGAATCTGGCGAAGATGCCATGATGCAGGCTCTTGATGCTGGCGCCGAAGATGTCGACGAAGGGGAAGAAGGCTTAATCATCACAACTAGCTCTAGTGACCTCATGAAAGTTCGCCAAACCTTGCTTGATAATGGACTAACCGTCACCACCGCTGAGCTTCGCTATGTACCAAATAGTGGTGTCGCCGTTGAAGGTGCTGATGCTGAAAAACTCGAGAAACTTCTCGACGCTCTTGATGACCTCGACGATGTAACCGCCGTCCATACCAACGCCGAATA
>Ga0073906_1005604_pt1 | contig 11113 bp, 12 predicted proteins | sample Inofromicrocosms_FD_65485 | JGI IMG/M metagenome (GOLD analysis project Ga0073906, IMG submission 65485) | Mouse cecum microbial communities from Vienna, Austria - Inoculum for glucosamine and mucus D2O microcosms | ecosystem: Host-associated > Mammals > Digestive system > Large intestine >... | reverse complement strand
GTGATTTGTAGTATACCGAGTTCCCTACAAGAAGAATTATAAAGAAAAAATAGGCTCAGGGAAACCATTTTCATTACGTTTTGTGCCTGAGCGAAGCGAAAGGAATGGATATAAACATGAAATTGAATAACAAATTGACGGAGTATAACACCAGTAACCAGACAAAGATTTTCGTACCATGCGGAGAGGAAAAAGAATATCAGGAGGCTTATAAGAACTTCATTGCCATTCTGTCTGACATCATTGCAAAGCACAGCGAGGAATTTGCTGTGGATAGAAAGAAGGTGGCGTAAATGAGTAACAGGAATAGAAGGAAACATAAGCAGACAAGAGAAGAGTTCTCTATGGCAAAGTATGAAATGATAAAGATGTTGTTACCCATGTATACTGTTCTGGATAAGGATTGGAAGAAGATAATAAAGGATACAGACAGCAGTTTTATGGATGAGTATGCATTTTTCAGGGCAACAGGGATCGACAACAGGACAGTTGATGGCGTGCTTGATTGGCTTTATGGTGCAAGGCTGTTAGTAGGAGGCAGTGAGAAACAGAGGATAACAAGGATTATAGATGCATTAGAATCACACATAGTATTTCAACTGGGTTAAAAGAAGTTCCAAACAAATAATTAATTTTAGGAGTGTAGCGAGGGGTGTCAGGGGTGTCTGGCACTCCTTACCAGAAAGGAGGATAAGATGGGAAGAAAGAAAATTGTCGGATACGTTCGTGTATCGTTGGAAAAGCAGGTAGAAGGTTATAGCATTGATGGTCAGGTGGATGAAATAAAGAAAACTGCCCAATTTAAGGATTTTGATATAAAAGAGATTTACAAAGAAGAAGGAAAAAGCGGCAAGAGTGTTGAAGGCAGACCAGAGTTTCAAAGAATGTTGAAAGACATTTCTGAATCAGGCGATATAGATTACGTTGTTGTATTCAAGCTGTCACGTTTTGGGCGAAACATTTTAGATGTATTAAATTCTCTGGAATACATCCGTAGGTATGGGGTTGAGCTTTACACGATTGAAGATGGCATTGATACATCTACTGCAAGCGGAAAGCTTTTAGTCCCTGTTTTGGGGGCAGTTGCAGAGATTGAGCGCGAAAATATACTTGCGCAGACAATGTTGGGACGCAACCGAAAGGCGCAAGCCGGGGGTTGGAATGGAGGTTTCGCTCCATATGGATATGTACTGGTTGATGGTAAGCTAGAGGTAGTGGAAAGTCAGGCAGAGCAGGTCAGGAAAATCTATTCGTTATTTCTGGATGAAGGGAAAGGATATACAACGATTGCCAGATGGCTCAATTCTCATAATATGAAGCGAGAATGGACAAAAAATTCGCACAATCGCAAGTTTGATGACTGGACATGTTCTATGGTGAAAACAATTTTAGATAATCCGCTATATACAGGGCGTATCGCTTATGGAAGGCGCAGGACAAGGAAGGTCAAAGGCACAAAGAATGAATATCATCTGGAGAAGCAGGACGATTATATTTTAAGTGAAGATATTGTCCACACAGCGTTGGTGACAGATGAACAGTTTGAAGCGGCAAAGAAGAAACGAAAAGAAACAGGCAGGAAAGGAAATCCCAAGATAGGGCGAGAAAGGGCGCACCTTTTATCAGGTATATTGAAGTGTCCAGATTGTGGTAGTTCCATGTTCAGCGATAAAAACTCATGGACAAATGCAGATGGGATATATCGTGAAACATTCAGCTATACGTGCGGGCATTACAAAAGGTCTGGCAAGGGCGGCTCTTGCAGGAGAAATGGCGTTCCTGCTGAAAAGGTGGAAGAGGAAGTGCTTTCCTTTACAAAAAAGCTGCTGAATAACCCTGAATTTGCAAAAGATATTAAATCACGAATCGGACAGTCGGTTGACCTTAGTGAGTTGGATGCTGAAATAGAAATTTTCAACAAACAGATTGCTAAAGTGGAAAAGCAGATTAGAAATGTTGAGAGAGACATTTACGAGATTGTAGACGAAGATCGCCATGCAGAGCGTAAAAGGACTGCATTGAAAAAACAGCAGGATAAATTTTATGATGAACTGGACAGGTTGGAGGAACAGTTAGAAGAAGCGAAGGGCAGGAAAGAAGCGGCATCAAAAGAAGCATTGACAATCGAAACAATATATAAAATGTTGATGTGTTTTGACAAAATATATGATAAACTGAATGATAAAGAAAAGCGTGACCTGATACAGAGCATGGTTGAGGAAGTCCAGCTTTATACACAGGAAGAACGCCAAGATAGAGATAACTACGTTAAGTCGATTACATATTCGTTTCCGGTGAGCGACAAAGTGCTCACCGGATTACGGGATAAATGTGTACATGTTGAGACTGTGTGCCTCTTGAGCAACCGAAAACCTGACTCATATGTACATCTGAATCTGAAGATGGAAGATTACTACAGAATCAAGGATGCAGAGAAAGAGCAGGAAAAGAAATAACCATCATAATATAATACGGAACCGACAGTAAGAGCTACTGATGCGAAACAAGCATTGGTGGCTCTTTTCTTTTTCTCCGGAGTGGGAAAGGCGGTGATGTATATGAGGGTGATGTGATTAACGAACAGCATTGCAAGAATATCAATCAGAGTAAATCACAGGAGGAAATTAAGATGGCAAAGAAAAGAAGTATTAAGGTCTATGGACAGAGCGGGTATAAGTATCGTGAGACACCGACCATCATGTTGAAAGGTCAGTGGTTGAAGGAAGCAGGATTTGAGATCGGAGACTATATCTCCGTCACCTGCGAAGATGGCAAACTCATCATCGCACAGGACATTGAGAGGGCTGCTGTGAAGGCAGCAGAAGCAGAATATATGGAACGTGAGATGAAAGCTTTACAGAAACGCTACGAGGATGAGAAGGTCAAAATACGGGTTCAGATGGTAGCGGAGCCGGGAGCGAGGTGGTGAATATGTTTACTGCGGAAGAGCTTCAGGCAATCGACGCAAGGTACTTTGCGATAATAGTGGCGGATCCTTATGACGTGACGATACAGTCCAGAAATACAGGACACTACTGGTATTTGCACAGCACCGAATATCCCGATGATGGCTGCTGCATCATCTTTCATAAACACCGGTATCAGCATCCATATCACCAGCATGGAAGGGCACGGACGCTGCGGCAGGCGGTCAAGTCTATCAAGAATCATGATATCTATCAGATCAAAGTAAGAGGTCATAACTGAAATAGGGGAGCACATTACCGATGACGGCAGTGTGCTCCCTGTCTTTTTGCCCGGAGATCAGATTAGATGATATTCTCCATAAATTCGAGCGTAAGCTCCTGAATCTTCTTCACCCAGTCAATAACCGTGGACTTAGGTACACCAAGTTCTTTGGCTATTTCGCGGCGTGAAAGACCATCTGTGAGCAGTTTTACAACCGGTGCGTATTCCGGACGGATAGCTCCAACATAGCTCATCAGTTCCTGAAGAAGTTCAATATACCGTTCAGCGCTGCCATAACCCTCAGGCGCTACCGGTTCATAGGCTTCTTCAACGCCGTCTTCATTTGTCCAGGCCAGATCACTGAAGGTCAGAGTGCCGAAGCCCTTTTTATCAAGAGAGTGATAGAGTGGACATTCAGAGCACTTATTACATTCAGGACAACGGATGGCGTGTCCTTTTCCATCGCTGATCTGGCAGCGCTTGTCGCGATCCTCAGCTTTGAATTCTTTTGAGAATGAACTGAGATACGCATCATATTGTTCTTTGGTACCGGGCACCAGGATGACGGTGCACATGCGGTTACCGATTCGCCACTGACGGAGATCCTTTAGGGAATAACCGAAGTCCAGGGCAGCTTCGATGGTTGTTACCATCGGGATTAAAACTTGATTGTTGTCTTTGATCGTCATGAGATTTCCTCCTGTTTGACGCGGAGGAAACCGCATGACGATATGTTGTTGTCTTAATCAGTCGGCCATTCATACAGGCATTCCTCCTGTTTTGCTTGAATAGCCAGCTGTTCTGCTTAAGGCTGGTGTCTACGAGTTACTTCACACTGAAACCGGCAGAACCTCCTTCAGCGCTAAAGGTAGCGTTTCCAGTGTGAAGAGCCTTTGTTATGTCATGCTCAGGACGGAGGCTTACAGGAACGTCTTCCTGCGTTGCCTTAGTTGTCGTTTGCCATCAGGTACAGTTCGCTGAAAGCTGCTTCATAGCCGCTTGGATCGAGATCTTCTGCACAAGTGGCTCCGAATCTCTGGAATACGGATTTTGCTACATCCGCTCCATATTCGCTTACGACTTGATTGGCTGCTTCCTGAATGCTGATGAGCAAATCTTCGTTAGAACAGAACATGTACTTAACCTCCAAATTCTGTCCGCTCAATCTGCTGGGCCCAACGTTAGCAGACGATTTCAAATGAAAAGTCTGTTTGAGTCGATTTATAACCATAGACCGCCAAAAACATTGATTTATGAGATGGGATGTGGTAAAATATATTTTGAGTTTTTGTACCCTTTTGCATATCCTTCCCTCTTTTCATTTGATGGTTTAAGGATACCAAGCCAAAAAGGGACTTTCAGCGGGGCAAAGCCTTGGAATAAAGGGACTTTTGGGACTAAAAAAGGGACTTTTCGGAGATGAGTAGTGTGATTTTGATAAAAGACTATTCTGACGCTGTAAAGAAGAGCTTTGGGACATCTGTTAATCAGGGAAGATTTATGAGAGATGTGTTCAAGGCTTCAGGATACGATCGCTTTCCGAGCGCGTCAGATGAAGATTATGCGAAGAAGATATGCAATGGATCGAAACCTATTACGGATGACATGATCGCTGGGTTTCCGAGGCCATATAGGATTGAAGACCTTGCAGATTATTTTTTTAAGCATATAGATGATAAGAAGGTACCTACGCTTGCAACGGCCTTTAAGATTACTGATAAAACAATAGATACGAACTGTCTTTGTAAAGCCTTGGCGGCTCAGTTTTTTGGACTGGTTGAGGTAGGCGGTACCGACCATGAAGCAGATGATATTGTTGAATCGTCATATAGAAAACTTGTGGATGGTGCTGACAGTCAAACTATTCTGGCTGCGCCACGTCATCAGGGCGATCGGGCTTGGGTGGCAAATGGTCAGAAATCCCGGCACTATGACAAGGGATTCTATGAAAAGTTTGAGCACGTCTGGCTCATACGAAATGATGGCAAAGCGCCCTGGAAGAACAGACGACTTATATGCAAAACGAAGGACCGTCAATCCATCAAGATGGATGTGTACGAGATAGATGTTCCTGATACAGATCCTGGAGAAACTGCGGAAGTTTGTCTACAAGTCGATGCAAGAGGAAATGAAGGTACCTTCAAAAGCACGTGGGAAATGGAGGATTCATCGGGGAATAATTGTTTTCCGGGTGAGAAATGGTTGTTTGAATTCACGGTAAAAGTAACTAATAAGTCACGGGAGTCAACGGAGGCATAGTGATGAGTGACAACACAATTGAAAAATGGTCAACACTGAAAGAAGTTCAGGAGCATCTGGGGGTAGGGCGGGAAACTATCCTACAGTGGATTGCTAAAAAGAATATGCCTGCTTATAAGATGGGGAGGCTTTGGAAATTCAAGTTGTCGGAAGTGGACGAATGGGTAAAATCCGGAGAGGCTGCCGATAATAATTCGAGTGCAGAAGATTAACGTGAAAGGCGGAGAGTTACAATGGCGGATCAGGTTTTAAGTCGAACCTTAAACCAAAAATTTGATACCGTTTTTGAAGAGGTCACTCATCAGGAGTCATTAAATCTCCTGAATCGTAATGACCTTAAGTTATTCTGCCTTGATATCGAAACGAATCAATTCAATTATGGTCCGCTTGTAGAATTCCTTGAAGATAATCTTGGCATGTATGTGTTTTCCAGAGCAGAACTGGATGACTTGATGGAGGCAGGAAAAGATCGGACAGTAGCACTAAAGGCGGTTAGAAAACTGATAAAGACCGGTAAGCCAGGCGAAAAGGGAACCGGAAGTGAGCTTGGCGAGATTCTTGACTATTGCTTCTTTGAACACGTTTTGGAAGCGCCAAAGATCCTTAGCAAGTATGAGCAGGTGACCGCCGGAGGCACCTACAAGGCTCAAAGTGAAGGTGTTCATCTTCTGTCAGTCGGAAATGCCGGTGCTCCGGCTTACCAGCTTGTGTATGGAGCATCCGGCATCATTGATGATATTCAGGATGCTATTGATAATGCTTTTGAAGAAATTGCAGCGGTATCCAACGGACAAAGGAAAGAACGACAGGTTGTAGACAGTACTGTTATGGGACGTTCCTTTGATGAAGATACTACAGCAAGGCTGAAAGAAATACTGCTTCCGAGTAAAACAAGAATACCGGTAGATAACGCCTATGGAATGTTTATTGGATACAACATAGGTCTGGATCCAAATCAATATACGAACGAACAGTACCGAAAAGCAGTTCAGGATAAGATGGTGTTGGATATAAAGAATCATGTCCAGTACATCGTAGACAAGATCAACAGCTTAAACCTGAGCCGCAGCTCTTTCTATGTTTATGTGCTTCCGTTAAATAAAGCGCTGGACGATAAGAAAGAGATTATGGACAGGCTGCTTGGAGGTGACGACTGATGCCGGACATTACAGAAGCAGATAAGCCGCTCCGATTGGCGGATGTAATATATACGGATATTCTGGACAACGACTACCTGAAGGAACTGTATGACAAGATTTTGCATTGCTATACAATCCAACGTTTTGGTAAAGGACAGGATATTCCTACGGAAACAGAAAAGGTTGATGCACTGAGATTTGCGGATATTCTCTCAAAGTCGGTATTTTCCGCTGATTCAGAGATCCATAAGTCTCTGGCACAGGAAATAGTCACCATATTGGATTATTTGTTTCCTGATGATGAGGACGTGTCATTCTATGCCGGCTCTGTGCTTACAAATACTGCAAATTTCCGGGGAAGAGATATCCTGTCTCCGGATTACAAGGGAAGTTCCCTGTTTGAAAGGCTCTATTCGGAACTGATGAGGGAATACCTTGAGGTGCCTGGGGATGAAGAAAAGCACTTCTTCAGATCACAAAAGCAAGTATACGACCATTTTAATGATCAGAGCTTCAGCTATTCAGGTCCGACATCAATGGGAAAATCTTTCGTGATGCAGACATTTATCCGGAATCAGGTTATGGCTGATAAGGGATCTAATTTTGCAATATTGGTACCGACAAAGGCCCTGATCAATGAGGTTACAAGCGAGCTAACAAAAGCTCTTAAGGGCTTTTTTACAGAAAAGGATTATAGGATAGTTACCTCTGCCGGTGCAGTGGTGTTGAAGGATTACCATCACTTCATTTTCATCATGACGCCGGAGAGAATGGCATATCTGCTCACGTTGTACAGCAATATGCCGCTGGACTACATATTCATAGACGAAGCGCACAAGATATCTTCTAAGGATTCAAGAAGTGCCTTTTACTACTCTGTAGTGGAAAAATTGAGCGCGAGACAGACGAAGCCTAAGTTTATCTTTGCTTCGCCAAACATACCGAATCCGGAAATATATCTTCAGCTGATCCCGGACAGTGTGGAGGTGGAGAAAAACAAGCTGTCAACAAATTACACGCCGGTGAGTCAGATGAAAATACTGGTGGATATTAACAGAGGTGAAGTCAAATACTACGACTCGATACGCAGATGTTTGACGTATGCAGCGAAGCTGAATCCAAACGAAGGCTTTTACGATCTCATAAGAAAGCTGGGGGAGGGATCAAAGAACCTGATATACTGCCACTCCAAAGCTAGGGTGACGGAGTATGCCCAGAGATTGGCGGATATGATGCCACCACTGAATGATCCTGATCTCGATGCACTTTCTGATGAGATAAAGGACGTAGTGTACGATGATTATTATCTGGCGAAAACGATAAAGAAAGGCATTGCCTATCATATGGGATACCTTCCTGCAGCACTCAGGCTGAGAGTAGAAGAGCTTTTCCGGCAGGAGAAGAAAATACACACTATTGTGTGCACCAGTACGCTTTTGGAGGGCGTGAACCTTCCGGCGGACAATCTGTTCGTAACGCATTATATGAACGGCAGAAATGAGTTGGATGAGGTTTCGTTTAAGAACTTGCTTGGGCGTGTTGGAAGGATTCAATACAATCTTTACGGTAACGTGTATTTGATGACGCTGGAAAAGGACGCTGATTCACAGAAGTATGTGGAGATGCTTCAGAAAGCTGTACCGGAGCAGGAATTATCCGTCAGCAGAGCTTTGACAAAGCATCAGAAAAAGAAAATCGTTGAGAGTTTGATTCAGGGAAATATGGAGCTTGATAAAACAAGCACTCAGAACCAGAATGAATACTCTCTGATGAGAAAAATTGCCGTTATGTTGCTCAGAAGCATTCTGAACAACAAGGACAGTAGAATACGAAAAGAGTTCAGTGATTACCTTACAGAAGAAGCGGTTGGCAAGATTAAGATAGCGTTTGAAGGAAAAGAGCAGTCACTGGAAGACCTCAACGTTACGCTGGATCAGTCAGAACGGCTCTATCTGGCAATTAAAGAGGGATTACGGTATCCAAGAGTAAACGCGTATGGATATGTTTCTAACACGGAGCTTATGGCATTTCTGGAAAAGCTGGCCGAAATCTTCAACTGGGAGAAATATGAACGTTCCCTGATTGGCAACAAGGATGATAACGGAGAGTATCCCGTCCTGAAACGGCATGCTGTATCACTATCCAAGTGGTTCAAGGGGATGAGTATTCAGGAAATGATTAAAGACTCTATAGAGTATAAAAAGACAAGCGGACAGAAGGTATATATGCCCGATCATACAAAGGAAGTATACAGGGATTGCCCTGAGCACAATAATCAGATTGCGGCAGATGTACTCAGTGAGATAAATGATGTGATCCTGTTCAGCTTCTCGAATTACTTTATGGCGTTTTCATCAGCCTATAAGGATTTCATTGGTCAGGAGGCTTTTGGAAATGACTGGTACGAGTATGTTGAATACGGATCAGTAAATCCGTTAACAATCATGCTGCAGCGTAACGGCTTTTCCAGAGAGGCGGCTACATACATTACGGATAACAGAAATAAATATGTTAAAGATACGCTAGACGGTCAAAGATTGAGAAGGTCTCTTCTGGACTGTGAAAAGACTACGGTGCAGAGGGAGGCGCAGCTAATAGAAATCAGTATGCCGGAGCTGTATCTAAAGAAAGAAGAGTGAGTCCGTTTTTTGGGATAGCATAAAGAGTAGAATGAAAATGAAGGAGTGTAAGCTCCGCTGAGTCAAACGATTGGAGGAAATAAACAATGACAGATGCAGAACTGAAACAGCTGAAGGATAACTTGTGGCATTCGGCAGATGTGCTTCGAGCCGGAGCTCATCTTGCTGCAAATAAATATGGTCAGCCGATACTCGGACTGATCTTCCTTCGCTATGCAGATATTCTGTTTAAGCAGCATAAGGATGAAATAGAGGCAGAGTATAACAAGTTTAAGGGCGGGCGTATGGAGAAATCCATCAAAGAGATCGCTATAGAGAAGTGCGGATTCTTCCTGCCGGAATGTGCATATTACGATTATATCAATGACGCTCCGGATGATGCAAATAAGGCAACAATCGTAAAGAAGGCAATGGAAGCTATAGAGGATGAGAATTCGAAGATGCTTGGCGTTCTTCCGAAAGAAGTGTATGCACAGCTGGTACCGGAAGAAGAACCGGAGCTGTTGTCTAACATCGTCAGGATATTCAAGGATATCCCTGAAAACTGTACTGTGGATATCTTCGGGGAAATATACGAATACTTCCTTGGAAACTTTGCATTGGCAGAGGGTAAGGACGGCGGAACATTCTATACGCCGGCAACTGTGGTTCGTTATATGGTTGAAGTCCTCAGTCCGGAGCCTGGAGAAAAGAAGTTCCTTGATCCTGCATGTGGTTCGGGTGGAATGTTTGTTCAGGCAGCACGATATATGCATAATCATAATGCTAATGAAGCAGAGCAGATGAAGTTTCGTTGCTATGGCGTGGAAAAAGAACCAGATACTGTAAAATTGGCTAAGATGAATCTGTTATTGAACAATGTCCGTGGTGAGATTGTGGAAGCCAATAGCTTTTATGCCGATCCGTACAACGCATTTGGCTCGTTTGATTATGTCATGGCGAATCCTCCATTTAACGTTGACGAAGTAAATTATGCAAGAGTTTCGGATGATGCTCGATTTAATACCTACGGAGTGCCAAGAAATAAGACAAATTCAAAGAAGAAGGCTTCGGATAAAAAGGAAACTGTTCCAAATGCAAATTTCTTGTGGATCGGTTATTTTGCAACTTCATTAAATGAAAACGGTAAGGCGGGCTTAGTAATGGCTAATTCAGCATCTGACGCAAGCGGTTCTGAATATGAAATACGTAAAAAGCTGATAGAAGAAGGAATAATAAGCCAAATGGTAACACTTCCTTCGAATATGTTCTCTTCTGTGACTCTGCCGGCTACACTGTGGTTTTTTGATAAGGCAAAGAAAGACAAAGATAACAAAAATGAAATTTTATTTATTGATGCCAGATCAGTTTATACCCAGGTAGATAAAACACATCGTAAATTCAGTGATGAACAAATTAAGAATTTGGGGATTATAACAAAACTATATAATGGCGATGAAGATGCATTTCAGGCCTTGAAAAAAGAATATGAGTTTGAAGCAGAAAATGCGCCTGAGAAATCTGATGACGAAGAGATTAAGCCAAAGTCATATTGGAAAGCGCAAATAGAATGGTTAGACGAACAGTTCCCAGACGGTCGGTATAGGGACGTAATTGGTCTTTGCAAAGTTGCCTCGCTTGAAGGTGAAGATGGGATCGTTGATCAAAACTATTCTCTAAATGCAGGGCGTTATGTTGGAGTAGTAATTGAAGATGATGGGTTATCAGAATCTGAATATCGAAACGAGGTATTAGAGATTAGCAGCTGCTTGGATAAGTTAAACGAGGATGCAGCTGTGTTGGAAAAGAAAATTGCAGACAATATTCAGAAATTAATCGGAGAATAACATGGAATTTATAGAAAAAAGAGCATCAGAGTTGTATACATGTTCTTCTGGATTATCCAAG
>Ga0073906_1005601_pt1 | contig 11116 bp, 25 predicted proteins | sample Inofromicrocosms_FD_65485 | JGI IMG/M metagenome (GOLD analysis project Ga0073906, IMG submission 65485) | Mouse cecum microbial communities from Vienna, Austria - Inoculum for glucosamine and mucus D2O microcosms | ecosystem: Host-associated > Mammals > Digestive system > Large intestine >... | reverse complement strand
GTCCCCACCAACTGCTTGAACTAAGTGAGAGGCGGGGGGATCATGGCTGGTATATTTCAAACCATTCTTCTATATATTTGTTCCATTCTTCATTTTTTGATCTAGTTAAGCAAATTTCTTTATTACTATCAATCAATATGAGTTCAGCTCCTAATTTGTCCGACAATCTTTGTCTTTCCATCTTTAATGGATAAGTACCTACCACAAAAGCATTCTGCCAGTTACCTATTCTCATTTTGATTTGCTCTAATAAATTATTTCTAATTTCAAAAACATTTTGCTGCAGTTTGTTTGGTTTGTTATACTTATCACAAAAACTAATACATTCCCAAATCTTATCTATATCTACTATTAAATCATCTTTTGTTGCTATATTATTAACCCATGTTGATTTTCCGACTACAAGGTGATCCATAAACAATATAAACTTTCTTTGGTAGTTCATATCCAAATCTATTATGTACTTTATTATGACATTTGAAATGAATTAACATTATATTGTCAGGGTTAAGACTTATGTTGTAATCATTAACATTGCTATTATTTAGTGGTATCTTATGATGTCCGATGCAATCGTATGCTTTTACTATTTCTTCTCCGCAATGTTCACATAGTAATTTGCCTTCGCTATTTACTCTTTCTAATTTTAGATTCTGTAATAAATTTTGCCATTCTTTTGATTTGTATAATTCATGAGCATTTTCAAACATATTCTTTACTTCCTTTACCACAATTCATTTTCTATTTGTTTTTCTTTAAGCTCTAATGACTTTTTAGTAAATCCTAGTTTTATCATATTTTCTCTTGATTTACGCATTGCTTCTTGCACTCTTGTAATTCCATCTTCTATCCTTTGAATTATATTTATCGTTGGCTCCGCTTCTGTTGTTGTTTCTGTATTGCCTCCACTATTTTTCTTTTTAATGGCTCCTATTGTCATATCCCTATCTTTTGATTCTAATTCCTTTATTCGTTTCATCATTCTATTTTTTCGTATCATTAAGTCTTTATATTCTGCTATATATTCGTTCATTAGTAAATTATTGATGTCATCCTGATTTATTGTATATGTGTTATATATTGTCTTTTCATCTTCTGTTAGAGTATCTTTATAAATTCTTTCATATTCTCCAGTAACAACCGCATTTTTATTATTGCTTTTTCCACTTCCTCCACGATTATTTTTTGCATTTTGGTTCCCTTTATACAGTTCACTTTTGTTTCTAGTTAACTTGTATTTGTTTATAATCCTCTTGAGATCAGACAAAGTAATATTATGTTTTTCAAATATGTCATTATATTTCATTCCATTTAGATAATCTTGTTTTATATTTTCAATCTTTTTCTGGGTCAATACAAATCACCCACCTCCATTACTTTGTCTCTAACTTCGCCTTTTGTCCTGTTAAAGTTTCCCATCGTTTAACTACAACATCACAATATTTTGGATCTAATTCCATTGTATAGCAAACTCTTTTTGTTTGTTCTGCTGCAACCATACTTGATCCGCTTCCTGCAAATAAATCTACTATTAAGTCATTTTCTTTACTAGAGTTTTTTATTAAATATACTAATAAATCAATAGGCTTCATCGTTGGATGTTCTGCATTCTTTGTAGGCTTATCAAATTCTAATACTGTACTTTGTGATCTGTTATCTATAAAATAGTGAGCCTTTCCCTCTTTCCATCCATAAAGAATTGGCTCATGTCTCCATTGGTAATCTTGCCTTCCCATTACAAAAGTGTTTTTTACCCATATTAAACATTCTGCCAACTTAAATCCAACTGACTTGAAAGCATTTCTAAAATTTAATCCTTCTGTATCTGCATGAAAAACATAAATAGGAGAACCACATTTTGCAACTTCAAACATATTCTTAAACGAATCTAGTAGAAAATTGTAAAATTCTGTTTCATTCATATTATCATTCTCTATTTTTCCTGCTGTTCCCTCATAGTCAACATTATATGGTGGATCGGTAAGAAGCATATCCGCTTCTTGATTATTCATAAGACGCATAACATCTTCTTTTTGCGTACTATCTCCACACATAAGCCTATGTTTTCCTAATATCCAAATATCACCTGTTTTTGTAATTGGATCTTCTATTTCGTTAAGAGCCTCTTCTATATCGAATTCATCTTCTTTGGATCCTATTACATCTTTCAAAATGTCATCTATTTCATCATTACTAAATCCTGTGACATTCATATCAATATCTGTGTTTTTTAATTCAGCAAGTATTGATTCTAATTTATCGTTATCCCACTCACCACTAATTTTATTTAATGCTAAATTCAATGCTTTTTCTTTATTTTTATCTAAATCAACTACAATACATTGAATTTCTTCATATCCTAGTTCTTTTAGAACCTTTAATCTTTGATGTCCTCCTATTACTGTCATATCAGAATTAATAATTATTGGAGCAACATATCCAAATTCATTAATACTAGCTTTTATCTTTTTATATTCTTCATCTTCAGGTTGTAAATCTTTTCTTGGGTTATATTCTGATGGTTTTAGCTTTAGTATATTGATTTTTTGAATATTCATAATCGACTCCTTTTTTTCAAAACATTTTGATTCATATATGCAATTTTTACATTCTCTTTTCATACATACATCATATTTCATAAGCATATTCCTTTTATTTTGGTTGCGGTCAGAGGATTCGAACCTCGTCTTTAGGCTATGACCCTAATGTGCTGCCGTTGCACCATCACCGCATATAAAAAAGCTACCTAAAGGGGAATAGGTAGCAAATTGAAAATATATGAGAAACAAAAATGAAAATATTTAGTATTTTTGCAATTATAATTATAACATAGTGTTTTTTGAAAAAATACAGAAAAAATATATAAATTTTCTATACTTTTTCTATACTTTTTTATTTTTGTTATATTCTCGCTGCATTTTTGATATAGAATTCTTTATTGTTTTTGTTATTCCACCATAAGTTTTATTCATCTTGACAGCTATTTCTTCTATACTATTCATAGAATAAAATCTTAATTCTATAATATCTTGATTGTATTTTTTTAGTGTCTTTACTAGATCCTCTACTACTTTTATCTTTAATTGCAAATTTTTAATATTTCTTTTCTTCTCTGATATTTTATCTTCTCTTTCTATTACTTGATTTTCAATATTTGACTGGACATAGCCTTTTGCTTTTGGCATACCATCTAAACTAGAACTTTTTATATCAATGATTTCATTTTCTAGTTCTTGGATTTCCGCTTCCATTATACTTATTCTAGCTTTATATGTATTATAGTTTTCTAACACCTCCTGAACATTCATCTTTTGCACCTTCCTTTCACTTTTATTTTCTATCGAGTTCGTTTTCGATTTTTTTATTATGAAATATTTTTTTGAGTGTTTTTCCTTACAATTTTCTATTTCTATCGTTTTTTATTGTATATTGTTTTTTCTATTGTTTTTTTATTTCTTCTAAGTCATCATATTTACAATTCCTTTTTAACCATTTTTCGCAATAATAACTAGCTCCTTCAGTTGTTTTACAAAATGGATATTTACCACAATTCCCACATCGTTTTTTATTTTCCAACTCTTGTACCCCTTCTTATATTTATTGAAAATGTCCAAATCTAGCAGTTTCTTCATAACATTTATTTTTCAAATCTAGATCCTTTATTATGTTTTTTAATTTGCATTCTTCGTAAAGCTCTGGTGATGGTTTTATATCTCCTTTATCACTGTCTATGTATATAGCAAGTGGTTTTTCTAATCCTATTGCATAAGATAATTGCACCTCACACCATTGTAGCTTGAATTCTCTTAAACATACCTTTGCTATTTCTCTAGCCTTATATGCTCCGCTTCTATCTACTTTTGTTGGATCCTTTCCAGAAAAAGCACCACCACCAACATTAGCAAATGACTGATATTGATCTACTACTATTTTTCTTCCTGTTAGTCCTGCATCTCCTTCAAATCCTCCTATTTCAAACTTACCAGTTGGATTTATTAGAAATTCTCCTATTTTAATTTTGTATTGTTTTGCTATTTCACAACACATATTTTTTATTATTTCATCTGTGAGTTTTCTTTCTTTTTCTGTGTTTTGATAGCAAATTGTGAATGTTTTTATATATTCTAATTTCATATTTTTACTATACATTCCTGTAATCTGTGCTTTTCCATCAGGTAAGAACCTTTTATCTAGTTTTCTTAATTCATCATACATTTTAGATAACTGTTGTAATATTACCATTGCCGTTGGTAGCATTTGTTCTGTATCATTGCAAGCATATCCAAACATCATACCATTATCTCCTGCTCCATTTATCTCATCGTTTGTTCCAAGTGCTATGTCTGGACTTTGTTTACCTATATTATCTATAATTTCATAATCAGTAGAATATCCAACCTCTTCTAGTACTCTTTTTGTTATTGCTTGTACATCAATAGTTGCTGCAGTTGTTATTTCTCCTGTTATAAATATTTTCTTTTTCCCTCCAACAGTTTCTATTCCACATCTACTATTTGGATCTTGTCTTAAACATTCATCTAGTATTGCATCACTAATTTGATCACATACTTTGTCAGGGTGTCCTCTAAATACAATTTCATTACTATATAGCTTCATTCATTCTTTCCTCTCTTTCTTCTTTTTCTCTTATCAATTTATTTACCGCTCTTACCAATTCATTTATCTTGTTATGTTGTTCCACAATATGTTCTATTGGATCTTCTGTATTAATAAGTTTGTTTGGCATTTCTTCAATCTCTTTATTATCTTCTATTAATTCAAAACTTAAATCCATTATGTTTTCTGCTCTATCTTTTATTACAAAATCTAATGTACAATTTTTATAATCTAAGCTTACACTACTAACTTTTTGATTTACTTTTATTTCTCCTTCACATAGCATTTTTAGTAATTCATATCCTTTATATTTTTTCATTCTCCTTTTCCTCCTTTTCCGCTTCTTCGTTAATAGTTTCAATAATCTTTTGTATTCCAAGAGGTGTATATCTTATTCCATTTTCATTAAATGCTTGTGCCACTACTTCAGCATCATTTCTTTGCATTCCACACCCCATTAATAACTTTTTAAATCTTTTTCTGGTAAGTGTTTCTAATCCTATTTTCTTCATAAGACTTCTTTTTTCATTTTTTGTTAATGTAACTATTATTTCACCAGAATATGTCGTTTCAAATGCTTGTTGATCAAAATCACCAAGTTTTGATTGTAAATAATTTTCTTCAGCAAATTCTACCGATTCTACTTTTCCTATTTCTTTCATTTCTCCATCTTCAGCTTGAATAAATAGTTTGCCTTTTTCTATTCCTTCATTTTCTGTTGGCATCTCTATCCCTCCTAAATTTTATATTCTTCCTTTTCGTATTTTTCACACGCTATTATTCCTAATATTTCTATTTGGTCTAATCTATAACCATTTATTATTAACCAATCTTTATTACTTCTTGTGTCATGATATTTTTTTACAATTGTTATGTATTCACTATTTAGTCCTTTTAATTTATATCTAAGTATATCTTTTTCCTTAATCAAATCTTTAATGTTGTTACTATTATCTACTATATTACATTTTCTAACTAATCCTTTTTTACATTCAACATAAGTTGGCATATAATATTCATCACTTATTACTTGATCTATTTTCCCTGCTTCAGTTCTGATATACTCTCCTATTTCAAATGATTTTAACATTCTTCCCTCCTATTTCTCTTGTGTAATTTCAATAGGTGCATTTAACTCTTTTATAACATCTTGCATAGTGTCTACTTTTCCCTTTAAGTATGCTATTTCTTTGTCTTTTTCTATTAGTGCCTCTTCTGTTGCATTTTCTACAACTATTTTCATAATTTCCTTATATGTGATATTAACTGGTGGATCTTCTGTAATTATTACTTTCTTTTTTCCATTCATATCATAAATATTAGACATTACTTTTATCCTTTCACTTTATAATTTCGTAAGCTGCGAAATAGTATAAAACTGCTCCTTTACCTTTTTCACAAGGTACATAACAATATCCTCCAAACTCACTCATATCGAAAAAATCTGATTTTTTTATTCTGTAATATCCTTCTTGTATATCTGTAACAAGTTTTATATTTTCCATCAATTCTTCTTGTAAAATCTTTTCAAAATTTTCTTTGTTGTTATCACAATCCCTTGCTCTTAAACAACCTACTGTGTGATAGAATTTATCATTGATCCACATCTCGTTTGTTATTCGCATCATAATATTTCACCTCTAACATTCTTCAATTTTTATGTAGATTCTTGGTGCTTTATCATATTTCTTTTCAATGTCTAATTTCGTAACCTGTGTATCATCTTTGAAAGCAAATTTATTCATTGCATCTAACACAATTTTTATGACATTATCTGCATCAGGCTTTTTAGTAGGACTTATATTTCCCTGCAGCATTTCCGCTTCTTTCTTTTTACTTGTGCTTTTAGGAATTCCAAAATAAGCTATGATCGTTACTTTTACCCTTGATTCAATCGGTATAAAATTAGGATATTCCCTTATAAACCATTGCCTTAAAGAATATTCATAAAGTTTTGTATTTGTCGGTGTATATGCTCGACCTGTTCTTGTGTTCATTCTAGGTCTCGCTTTTCCTACTGGTTCTCCTATCATTTCAAATTCATATACCATTTTTATCACCCCTATTCTTTCGGCATTTCATATATGTCAAACTGCTCGTATTTATGTTTCAAAAGATTTATTATATAGTCTTTTCCCTCTTTAGTTGCATTTTTGAAATAACTAAAATTGCTATATGCAGTTCTAATTTCTTTTTTTACCTCTTTTGCTCTTGCTTCTGTTTTGTAATACCCTAATTCTCTATAATTATCATCTCTTCCAACTATAAAACCTGCAGATATTAAAAATCCATCTTCCTGACAATCGGTAATATTTACACACATTATATTTTCAAAATTTATAAATTCATCTTTACTTTGATTAACTATTATCATTTTAATTCTCCTCTTCAAGACTCTCATCATATTCATAATTTTCGTTATAGCAATGATCCCTTAAAGTTGTATTTGATATTTCACAAGCTAGATCAAATGCTTCTGGACTTCCACCTTCTAGCGTTCCACCTATTACTTTAGTATCTTGTATAGTAATGTGTCCTACATTGTATCCAAAATCCTCATCGCACCAATAATAATCAATAATTACTGTTGGAAATATAAATCCTAATTTAGAAATTAATGTAGGAACTCCTGACCATGCGGTTTCAAAAAATATAGTATCTTCTTTTGTTTCTGGTGGATTAAAATAATAACTTTTTTCTGCTTTTATAGCATTCCATTTTGTTCCCCAATTTTTGCTGCACCATTCTAACCAGCAATTCTCTTTTCCATATTTTTCTTCATCTTCTTTACTTAAATCTTTGTTGTACACCCATTTAGGCATTGGTGTAATTTTATTAAAATCCATACAAAAGCCATCATCAGCTTTTATGAAATCAAAAAGTTCTTTAACCTTTTCCTTTTCGCCTTGTACTTTCATTTTGTTTAACACATAATTTGGCATTTTTATTCTTCCCCTTCCTTATTTTGTTTCATTTTACTTACTTTCAAGTCCTCTAATACTCTCGTTTTATATATTCTTGTATCCCAGTTTTTCTTTAGTTGCCTTATGTTTTTAAGTAAGTTTATTAAATCTCCTGTAATCAGCTTGTTGTTGTATTTATCAGAAAAACCTTTAATTGTTGAAATAAACTCTAATTTGTCCTTAATCTCTCTGCGTTGTTGTCTTGTTTTCTTTAATCTTCCAGCCACTTTTGCTAATTCAAAAGCGTTCAAGTTACTTAATTCAATCTCATGTAATAGATCATCTTGTTCTAATTCCTTTGTTCTTAGTTCGTTTTTTAGATTTGAATTCGTCCTTTCTATATTTGTGAAAAAATAATTCATTTCCTCTACGAATTTCTCTATTTCATCTATGTTATCAATTTGCATTGTTACACCTCTTCAAATTCTTTTAATGCTGGTTTCAAACATTTATTGCATAATGCTAACTTTAATTCTCCTCTTTTCGTAATCGTATGTGGTATCGTTGCAACTCCACCAGTCATTTCTTGTTTTTTGGCTATAATTTTTATTTCTGCTCCGCAATAATCACAAATGTAATAATCGTATAATTTTACTTTTTTGTAATTCACTAGATGACTTGCATCTGGTTTCGGCTTCATTTTTTGATATATTGGTACTGTTGTCCTACTTGATAATCCATAAAATTTATTCATATCCTACCTCGTTTTCAATCCTATAAATAAATTGTGTCTACATCATATTGTGTACTTAGTTCCGTTTGTTCTGTTGCAGTTATAATGCACTTTTTGAAATACGCCTTCGGCTTCTGTATTCTTGATTTGGTATTGGCTATTGCAAATTGTTTTAGTGCATACATTATCTTTTTGGAATTAAGTTCTAGTGTTTTTTTCCTAGTTTTTAAATCTAAATACATTTCCCTTAGAATTTCTCTTATTTCTATATTTAGACTTGGATCCAAGACATGTAATTCACAATTATTTATAATTCTTTCGAATTCCATCTCCTCCATCTCATCCATCTTCGGTTCTTTTATTTCAAGTGGTTTGTGATCAGAAGGATAGATAGATTTCATTTTATTTAATTTAATTTCATTTAATTTGATTTGATTTAATTTGCATCTTTTTGCATATAGTTTTTTAAGTTTTGCTTTGCTTTTGTATTTCTTTTGCTTTGCATTTGCATTATTTTTGTAAAAACCTTTTATACATTTGCATTTTTTTGTATCTTTTTCAGTTTCTTTACTCCATCTAGCATTCGCTGCCTGCCTTCTTTTATCTTTCAAGTTTTCATATTTCTGCATCCTTCTTAGAAAACTTTCAGACCAGAACATTCCATCCTTAGAAGTAAATAAACCATTTCCGCTTTCACTATCTTTGTATTCATTAACACAATCATCTATATATTTTTCTACATCTATGCTTGTACCTGTTTGCATTTTTATAGCTCTGTATGTAGTCTTGTTTAATGCTAATTTATAGGTGGATTCATTTCTTAACATTTCTAAAATTGCCCAATACAAACCATATCCGCTCTAGTCCATAATCACAACGCATAGATAATATTTTTGGATCCGTTAAGGCATTAGAGTCATGACTAAAATAATAAGCATCTTTATTTGCCATGCTTTTTATATTCCTCCTTCCTTTGTAGATTCTTGACAATAAAACATATATTTGATAAAATAAATATATGGGTATTTTCTAAATACTCTAAAGAGTTGAGTTTATGTATCTTGGTCGGTATGCAAATTCTTCTCTTTTTTATTTTGTATAATTCCTCCTGTTATTTGCTCTAATGTTTCTGTAGTCATTACTGCTATTTCTTTTATTCCATTTGTTTCAGCAATATATCTTATTGTTTGTAAATCTTCTATACGATTTGCTCTTTCTTGTATAAGTTGATTTTCTAGTTCTTTTACACGATCTTCTAAATAAACTAATCGCAAGCCTTGTCTTGAAATTATTGTTCCATACATATTATTTGAATTTTCTTTTGAATGTTTACCCATTAGAATTTTCCTCCTTTTTATTAATCCTATCTGTTATCCTTCTTGGAACTACTATTGTCGAGTTACAATCATCGCAACATCTACCATTATTTACAGGTTGTGCATTATTACCATAGCCATCATATTTTTTTCCACATATACTACACTTTTGCATTATCTAATCCTCCTATTTTCCAAGTCTCTTATATTACATTTCATTTTTGCTAGTGTTATAATGTGCCATATATAACTTTTATGTAATTTATCTTCTGTGATTTTTTCCATGCTTACCTCCTTGTTGTGCTTTCTTTAATTCTTCTCCTGCTTCGTAAATTGATTCAATAAGCATTATGATAAGAAACGCTAGTAATGGTATTAAATACTCCCCTCCAACTGCATCATATCCTCTTACTGCAGTCGCATATTTTATTGCCATTGGTGTTAATATAATTGTTGCTATAATAATCACTAGTTCTATGATTCTTATAATTAATTTTTTCTTGTTAATTTTCATTTTCTTTCTCCTCTTCTAATATTTTTTTAAGTAATCCTAATTTTGTTTCTGCTTGTATTCGTTTCTCTTTTTCTCTTTCATACATTTCTTTGCTAACTGTGTTGCCTCCAACTTTGATCCTATAATGTCCCCCTTCTGTAAGATCGTATTCTAACTCGCCATTATGGATTTTTCTTTTTACTTCGCTATAACCTGTTTTAAATCTTCGCATATATTCGTTTAGGCTGATCCATTCTTCCATAATCTACCTCCTTGGATTTTGTGTGTCGTTCCGCATTTTCATTTTTTTCATAACTACCTCCTCTGTTGCATTATTGCAACTTTTTGTATAAAAAAAATTCAGCAAATTCATCTTCACGAATATCTAATATTTCGCATAGTTTCTCTGCTGTATCCAAATTCATTGGTGCTTTATTACCAATTTGTTGTCCTAAGGTATATGCAGAGCAAGGAATATCTGGTGCTATACTTTGTATTGTTTTTTCCTTTTCTGCAATTCGCCCTTTCATCTTAGCCGTATTAATCATATTTTTTTCCTCCTTTCTTTGTTGCGTTTTTGCAACTTTCGATTACATTATACCGTATAATATTTTTTTGTCAATACCTTTTTGCAACTTTTTTTGTATTTCTTACAAAAAATGTTGCAAATGTTGCAAAATGTGTTATAATAATTGCAAAAGGAGTTTTTTATATTATGAAGAAAATAGATTATAAACTTATTGGTTTAAGATTAAAACAAGCTAGAGAAACTAAACATATCAGCTTAGAAGAAGCTGGTCAAAAAGTAGGTGTTAATAAAAGCACTATTATGAGATGGGAAAAGGGGAAAACAGAAAAATTCAAAATTCCAACATTAGAAATCCTTGCAGAACTCTATTGTGTTAATCCTCAATGGCTAATGGGACACAATGTCCCTATGGACACAAATTATGGTAAATCAAAACTTACAGAAATAAATGTTATAAATCTTTCTACTAATGAAGTAGTTCAAACAGTTCCTTATTCATATAGAACAGATATTGCTGAAGATGAT
>Ga0073906_1005591_pt1 | contig 11133 bp, 6 predicted proteins | sample Inofromicrocosms_FD_65485 | JGI IMG/M metagenome (GOLD analysis project Ga0073906, IMG submission 65485) | Mouse cecum microbial communities from Vienna, Austria - Inoculum for glucosamine and mucus D2O microcosms | ecosystem: Host-associated > Mammals > Digestive system > Large intestine > Cecum... | reverse complement strand
ATCCAGTTGATAGACCACATCTTGAGGAAAGCATTTTTCAAAATGGTACATTCCCAGGCCCGTTACTTTAACAAATTTCCAACCTGAGTTGTGCATTTCCCGCAAATAATCCTGTTCTTTTTCATATTCAAATATTGTAAACCATTTGAATTGTTTTTTTACTTCCATTCTACATCTCCTCCTGAACTATCTTATATAAACGTTCAATCCGTTTCCGTTCAAGCTGTAAAACTTCTAATCCTAAATCCGTGATTTGATAGATTTTCCGTTTATCTTCTTCACGAATAAAACGGATTATATTGTCTTTTTCCATTTTTGATAAACTCCCATACATCGTGCCGGGCGTAAGCCTGATAGCACCATCAGTCATTTTTTCAACCATCTGGACAATACCATATCCATGATTAGGTTTCCGTAAACATAGTAAAATTAAAAAAGCAGTTTCTGTCATAGGAACATACACTTTTTTAATATGTTGGTTCATTTTACACACCTCCCGTCAATTTCAGTGCGATACATTGCACTTCAATATAGTTAGTATATCGCAGTACGATATAAAAGTCAACGGCTTTCGTAAGTAACTCATACCATAAACCGTTGCTTTCATCATAAATTTACTTGTCCATATAAAGGGATAAGACGGACACATTGCTGTAAATCCTTTATTTCCAGGGCCTTTGGAGGATTTTATTGATAACATGTGAAGAGCAATAATCACTCATAATTTTAAGGTTCTCAAATTTATATTTACATTTTTTGTAAATTATTCTATATGGATAATTATAACACACCTAAATTAAAAATGTGATAAACTATTACCAGTACAAAGCCATAATCTTTGATTAGTAAATTTCTTTATTCTTCCGTGCGTCTGCACTCCCTCCACCCAGCATAATTTCCAGTTATCTTGTTATTCTGGGTTTGAGTGATTTATAGTAACAGGTTTCAAGTGTCATGATACCAGCAATATTCCTTACAGGGGTACTTTAAGCCCGTCGGCATTTAAGCCAGATATTTAATGTTGCAAAAGAAACGTCAGTTTATTTTGTAACATTAGGTATCTGGCTTTATGTGCCGCTGCGTGGCTTATCGTAGCGAAAGCGTACCCCTGTAAGGAATATTCTGGTTCTGGCACAGAAACCGTCCGTTAATCCAAACAAACACAAGATAACTGGAAATTATCCTATATTTACATTATTTACAGAATAGATGAAATTTTCACATATTTTTGCCACAACCATTGTGTATATATATTAAAGAAAAATAACTACCCAGATTTTACACTCTGGGGTCTGGAGGATTATATGAATAGACATAAGATATTATGCAGGCTGTCCGCCGCCTTATTATTACTACATAGCACCGTTTCATATGCTTCTGCTGCCACCCCTTTTAGTACATATACAAACAGCACTACAACTGGCAGTGCTATTTCAGGCAGTGCCGTAACAAGCAGCTTATCTCCGGAAAATAGCAATACAGGCAATACAATGAAGGAAGAGCTGCTTACTGCACCTGTAGCCAAAAAAGCATTGCGTAAATCATCCCAGACAGAAGGTCTTTTTGATAATAAAACATATACCCATTCTGATGTTTTTGATGGAATGAATATATATAATGGCATTGACGTGTCATATTATAATAAAACAATTGACTGGGAAGAAGTGAAAGAGTCAGGTGTTGATTTTGCTATTATACGTGCTGGCTACCGTGGGTATGGTGCTTCTGGAACACTTTGTACGGACACTAAATTTGTGGACAACATCGAAGGGGCACTTGATGCAGGCATACAAGTAGGTGTTTACTACTTTACTGAGGCAGTTAATAAAAAAGAGGCTATAGAAGAAGCAGAATACTGCCTTGAAAAAATTAAGGACTATGATGTAACACTCCCTGTAGTTATTGATTATGAGTTCCCTACTGATGCAAATGGCCCTATTGGCAGGATGTATAAAGCAAACCTTAGCAAGTCTGCCGCAACTAATAACTGTATTGCATTTTGTGAAACAATAAAAGATGCAGGCTATGAACCTATGATATATGCTAATCCAAACGATTTTTCCAAACTTATTAATGGAAAAAAGCTTGGACAAAGTTATAAAATATGGCTTGCAAACTATACTACAAAAACTACATATGCTAACCCATATGAATACTGGCAGTATACAAGTTCTGGCTCAGTGGATGGTATATCAGGGAAAGTTGACTGTAACTTCTGGTATACAGATACCACTTTAGATGGCAGTTCTGGTGGAAACAACTCTTCTGGCAATAATGAGGATGATGATAACAACAATGTAATTACTGTACCCCCTGCCGCAATTGCTACACCTGCTGTAACAGAAAAGCCAGAGCCAACAGCTACTCCTAAGCCAACAGCTACTCCTAAACCAACGGCTACTCCTAAACCAACAGCTACTCCTAAACCAACAGCTACCCCTAAACCTGTTAATACGGAAAAACCTGTTGAAACTATTAATTTAGAAGGTGCAGTTGTGCAGGAAATTCCTGATGAAACATATACTGGTGATGAAATTATGCCAGATATAACCGTTTCGTTAGATGGCAATGAATTAATAGAATATGAAGATTATGAGGTTACATATTCTAATAATATAAATGCAGGCAAAGCTTTGGTTACTATTACTGGTATTGGGGATTATGCAGGCACTGTAACATCAGGGTTTATTATTAAACCTGGTAAAACAAGCTGGTTTACAGGAACTCCTGCTAATAAGAATATAACACTGGAATGGTACAATGACACTGGAGCAAAAGGATACCAGATTTACAGGGCTGATGTTTTTAAAGGAACATACAAGAAAATCAAGACTATTACAAATAGTTCAGTAACATCATTTAAAAATACTAAGCTTCTGCCAGACCATGAGTATTACTATAGGATACGCTCTTATGTTAAGATTGATGGCAAGCCATATTATAGCGGTTTTACAACACTTACTGCCGCTACAATGAGTACCAGGAAAGCTGCTATAACAAACTCCAGGCTGAATTTATTAAAAACACCTGCTTCTGATTCTGCAAAGTTAATTACCCTTCCAAAAAGTTCTACTATAGAGTACCTTGGAAGAACATATTTAGCTAATAACACATCATATATGCATGTAAGCTATATGGTAAAGACAAGGACATATAATGGCTACCTTCCAGCTAAAACTTCACTGAAGTTTTATTCATTAGGAAGGACTACTGCGGCACTTAATATACGTAAAGCAGCAGGCACTAATAAAAAAGTCCTTGCTGTCATACCGGCAGGAACTCCTGTTGCACTACTTAAAAAGGTTAATGTCAAATCAAAAATATGGTATAAAACAAATTATTATGATGGAAAGAAACTTTATACTGGCTATATAGCATCAGGCTATATACAGAAATAATTATTGCTATCCTCCTAATTATAATTTTATTATAGATTTAAAGTAAAAATAACCAGAGGCAAAACCCCTGGTTATTTTTATAAGCTGCTGCCTGTTTTAAACAAACAGCAGGCATGTATTTCTTATTTGCTTTCTTTATAATCATATTTATAAACTGTTACAGATAATGGCGGCAGGTTTATCTCAATAGAATAATCCTTCTTTTCACATTCAATTTCTTCTGCAAGTACAGTTTTAGCATTTTTAACGCCTGTACCACCATAGCATAAATCGTCAGAACTTAATACCTTTGTATATTTGCCAAGACATGGCACTGCTGTCCTGAAACCATCGTATTCTACCGGTGTAAAGTTGCAGATAAAAAGAAGCTGGTTCTTTACAGATGAACCACGCCTTACAAAGCTTACTACACTCATATTGGCATTATCACAGCTCATCCATTCAAACCCGATAGGGTCATAATCATTTGCATACATTGCCTCATATTCTGTATAAAGTTTATTTAAGTCCTTTACATATGTCTTCATTTTCCTGTGCATATCATAATCTAAAAGTTCCCAGTCAAGGCTGCGTTCCTCGCTCCACTCACGGAACTGTGCAAATTCCTGTCCCATAAACAAAAGCTTCTTGCCAGGATGTCCATACATAAAGCCATATGCAGTCCTTAAATTTGCAAACTTGTCCTCATACTCACCAGGCATTTTCTCAATCATTGAGCATTTGCCATGCACAACTTCATCATGTGACAATACCTGTATAAAGTTTTCACTATAAGCATACTGCATACTGAATGTAAGTTTATTATGGTTAAATGACCTGAAATAAGGGTCAAGCTTCATATACTCCAGGAAATCGTTCATCCAGCCCATATTCCATTTAAACAGGAAGCCAAGCCCATCAAACTGTACAGGTGAAGTTACACCTGCCCATGCTGTAGACTCCTCTGCTATTACTGCTGTTCCAGGTGCTCTGTCTTCAAACTGCTTATTCATATGCTTGAAAAGGTTAATTGCATCGAGGTTCTCCTTGCCGCCATTTTCATTAGGAAGCCATTCACCATCATTCTTGCCATAATCAAGATAAAGCATTGAAGCCACTGCATCAACCCTGAGTCCGTCAATATGGAACTTCTTAAGCCAGAACAGCCCGTTTGCAATAAGGAAATTTTCAACTTCCTTATAAGCATAGTTGAATATATAAGTCCCCCAGTGAGGATGCTCACCCCTGCGTGGGTCTGGATGCTCATAAAGAGGCTGTCCGTCAAATCTTCCAAGACCATGTGCATCCCTTGGGAAATGCGCTGGAACCCAGTCAAGTATCACATGGATGCCCTTTTTATGCATATAATTTACAAAATACATGAAATCCTGTGGTTCACCATAACGGCTTGTCGGGGCATAATATCCTGTAACCTGGTATCCCCATGAACCATCAAAAGGATATTCAGCAATTCCCATAAGTTCTATATGTGTATAGCCCATTTCAAGCAGATAGTCTGCAAGCATCGGCGCAAGTTCCCTGTAATTATAAAAACCATCCTCTGTGCCATCATCCTTCTTTTTCCATGAACCAAGATGTGTTTCATAAATAGCTACAGGCTCTTTCCTAAGGTCGTCCCTGCTCTTTTTGGCACGCTCTTCCATCCACTTATCATCATCCCACTTAAAGCCTGTAAGGTCTGCAACTACAGAAGCATTATCAGGACGCATTTCTGTATAATTGGCATAAGGGTCAGCCTTCAGAAGGATTTCACCCTGCCTTGTAAGTATTTCATACTTATAGATTGCACCTGGTTCAACACCTGGTATAAATAATTCATAAACCCCTGATACTTCAAGTGTTCTCATAGGGTGGAGCATACCATCCCACATATTAAAGCTTCCAACTACGCTTACTGCCCTTGCATGTGGTGCCCATACTGCAAAATATGTGCCCTTTACGCCATCAATAACCATAGGATGTGCGCCAAGTTTATCATATATTTCATAATGGTTTCCCTCAGCAAATACATATAAATCGTCACTAGTAATCTGTGGCTTAAAACAATAAGGGTCAACAAACTCAACTATATCATTATCTGAATACTGGACACGCACTTTATATGGTGCTTTGTATTTATGGCCACTCACATATTTTCCAAAGAAACCCGACTCCTTCTCAACTTCCTCAAGCCGTACAGCGTTATTGCCATCCATATCTGTAATAAGTACACTCTGTGCATGTGGCCTGAATACTGTAAACACCTGGCCTTTGTCAAAATCATGAAGCCCAAGTATATTATGTGGTGCATTATGTTTGCCAGATACTACCTCGTCAAACTCCATCCAGTTTATCCACCGTTCTAATTTTTCCTGCATTCCCATTCCTCCGTATAAATTAATTTAGTACTGCGAATATTTTGCCAATCAAACAAACTGCCAAAAACCTGTAAAGAGCCGCCATATACAGCAGCTCTTTACAAGTAATGCCATCCAGGCAGATAATATCCAGCCTATGACATCTTTTCAACCATATCTGTAACAGCCTTTGCCATATCTGCTGACTTCTTGTCTGCATCCTCAAGGGAATTTCCAACAACACCATAGTAGAATTTAATCTTAGGCTCTGTACCAGAAGGCCTTACACACATCCATACATTATCTGGCATATCAAAATACAGTACATTTGACTTTGGAAGCCCTGTAGGTTTAACCTCACCTGTTTCAATGTCTTTAACTGTATCTGCCTGGTAATCACGGAATGAAAGCACCTTATAACCATTAATCTCTTTTGGTGGGTTTTCACGGAGATTTGTCATAATCTCCTGTATCTTGTTAAGCCCTTCAATTCCCTTCATAGTAACTGACTGTACGCCGTCTTTATAGTAGCCATACCTGTCATACATTTCAATCATGGCATCCCATAAAGTCATATCTTTTGTCTTATAATAAGCAGCCGCCTCACAAAGTACCATAGTTGCAACAATAGCATCTTTGTCACGTGCATGTGTGCCGATAAGGCATCCGTAACTTTCCTCAAAACCAAACAGGTATGAACCCTTTCCTGTTGTTTCAAATCCAAGGATTTGCTGCCCTATAAACTTAAATCCTGTAAGTACCTCTACAAGTTCCACATTGTAATACTTTGCAATTGCATCTGCAAGGTTTGATGTAACGATTGTCTTGATAAGCTTTCCATCCTCTGGAAGGCCCTTTGTCTCTTTAGTCTGTGAAATCTCATAATCTGCAAGCAGGCATCCTGACATATTACCAGTAAGTGTAATATATTCACCGCTCTTTGTATCTTTTACATATACACCAAGGCGGTCAGCATCAGGGTCAGTTGCAAGGACAAGGTCGGCATCTTTTTCTTTAGCAAGCTTAAGCGCAAGCTCAAAAGCTTCTGCTGCTTCAGGATTCGGGTAGCTGACAGTAGGGAAATCACCATCAGGAAGCTCCTGCTCTGGCACAACATATACATTTTCAAAACCTATTTCTTTTAGTACACGCCTTGCAGGAATATTTCCTGTCCCATGTAAAGGAGTATAAACAATCTTTAACTTGCTTCCTATCTCCTTTATGCTGTCCCAGTGTATAACCTGTTTTTTAAGTTCTTCAATATACTTGTCGTCTATTGCTGCACCAATCTGCTCATAAAGCCCTTTTGATATTGCTTCCTGCTTGTCCATAGTCTTTACATCTGCATAATCTGTAACAGCCTTAACCTCTGCCATAATGCCTGTATCATGTGGAGGTGTTATCTGTGCACCATCCTCCCAGTATACTTTATAGCCATTATATTCAGGAGGGTTGTGGCTCGCTGTTATATTAATGCCGGCAACACACTTTAATTCCCTTACTGCATATGAAAGCTCTGGTGTAGGTCTTAATGACTCAAATACATATGCTTTAATGCCATTAGCTGCAAGGCATAATGCAGACTCATCTGCAAATTCAGGTGACATATGGCGTGAATCAAATGCAATTGCAACACCCTGTGCAGCCTTTCCAGCCTTAATAATGTAATTAGCAAGGCCCTGTGTAGCTTTACGCACTGTATAAATGTTCATGCGGTTAGTACCTGCACCAATAACCCCGCGGAGACCGGCCGTACCAAACTCTAAATCCTGGTAGAAACGTTCTTTAATCTCATTATCATCACCAGATATTGATTTTAATTCATTCTTTGTTTCCTCATCAAAATAAGGGTTGGCAAGCCATGCCTCGTAAACCTCTTTGTAATCCATTAATTATATCCTCCTCTTATTTGTTTTAATTTTAAATACAGAAAGCATTGCTTCTATATAATATATTATATTAACCAGAGTCTTCTGCCAATTCAGAAAAACCCAGTTTAACATTTTTATCATCATCCAGGACATCTATAGAATAACTTTTGGTCTGGTATCCTGGTTTGCTCAATGTAATAGTCTGTGAACCAATAACCTTTGTAAAAGAGCATGGAGCTAAGCCCTTATAAACATTATCAAGGTAAACCTCAGCGCCCTCTGGTGAAGAAACTGTTATTGTATGGTCACTGTCTATCTTTTTAGTTGTTACATTATCATCGTCCTTCTTGCTGTCTGTCCCGCCCGAAGGCTTAGGGGTGCTTGTAGAGGATGCAGAGACTGATGCATTTTTTCTATCAGGTCAATTTTTATTATACTCTCTGCTTTCTCAACGTCAAGCACACCAGTATAAGTTGTATATCCGGTCATCTCAACCCTGATATTATATTCACCATAATTTAATGCAACAGGACTGCTATAATCAACAGCAGAACCATTTATATACAAGTCAGCCCCGTAAGGTTCTATTTCAAATGTAATATTGCCTGCATTTTTAACCTCTGTCCTGTACTCACTAAAATCAAGTTTTGTTTCTGCCCCATCCTTTACAGTAACATTTTTAACAGCCTTTGTACCACCCTTGCCAAGCACTACACGGTATGAACCCTCGCCAGCAGCGATAAGCATATTATCAGTAACAGGAAGTATTATACTGTTGCCAACATTTACAGTACCCCCTGTAAAATAGCTGTAATTCGCCAGCCTTATATAACCATGTCCCTTTGTACGTGTAACAGAATATACCCTTATCCCTATACCCCTTACAGTAACAACATCATTATCATTAAGTTCCATCATCTGTATTTTACTGTCAAGTGATGAAAAATATGTCTGGTCTGTATACTGGTACTTTTTGCCTGCAAAACTCATTGCACTTTCTTCACTGTCAAATGAAAACTCGTCAACTTCCTGGTATTCCCATACATCCTCTGGAATACTCATGGAAATAACTTTTGAAGTACCAGGGTTATATGTTACATCCATTATCTGCCCGGGCTGCAGTTCATCTCCTGCTATCTGTACACCATATTTATCTATAATTTCAGATGCAGCATTATAATCAAGTATTGTATCAACGTCATAATCCAGCTCACGCAATGTAACCTGGCATAAATCCTTGTCAACATTAACAATAACTCCTGTCAATGCCTGGCTTTCTGTTTCCTGTACATCTCCAGTTACATTAACATTCCTTCTGGTCTGGCTTTTTTTCTTAATACTGCATGAAGCAAGCACCAGGATAGCCAGCATAAAAATTATAAATACTGCTGTTTTCTTACCATAAACCCTGTTAAACAACATGGTTTTCCTCCTTATCACAACGATTTTACAGAATAAAGCAATACCCTTTCACTATTATACTACATGGAAAGCTAAATTAAAAGCCTTTTTGCTTCTTTAAGAAATTTATGGCGTTCTTCCTCCTGGCTGCATATACGTTTCAGTTTCTCATAGTTTTTAGCAGACATCCACGATTTTTTGCCATTATAATAAAAATTTACAAGTTTCCAGTATTTCTCTGGATATAAAAGCAGTGCATAAAGAACCTTCCGTTCTTCACTTCCCAGCTCCCGCTCCCTCCTGTAAGCTTCTATAGCATTAATCCCTATATCTATGTTCCATGAATTTTTTTCCATAACTTTCCTGATAAAATCATACAAATCAATTACCTGAAGCCCGATATCTGCCTTTTCAAAATTTGTTGTGATAACCTGTTCACCTGATACTATAATATTGTGGTAATTATAGCTTCCATGCAAAACCCTTCCCTGGCTGACAGCTTCATTGCAAAGGCTGCTGTAACCACTTTCTTTTAAAAATTCCTCTGCTATAATCCCCTGCCCTGAAAAATTTTTATAAGAATTTAAAAGACAGATTTCCATTTCATTTTTCTGGCGCTTTTCACGTATATATCCATGAACCCTTTTAATTTCTTTATTATGGCGCAGAAAAAGGGCCTCTATATCTAATTTATTTGTTTTGACATGAACCTGTGTATCATCTTCACTGCCAATAACCATTAATTTATGTATAACTGCCATATTTGATGATGCAAACACTACTTTTTTAATATCTTTAATATCACATTCTACACCATTGTACCATTTCTTTACCAGCCATTTATTGCCACTCCCATCATCTGTAAGCAGCTCACCATCAATATTTTTTACTGCATAATCAACATTTGCATACCCGGCACTGGTTAATGCTGCCTTAACCTTTTCTTCAAACAGAAGCCTCTTCCTGCTTGCTGTATACATCTTTGCCATATATATGCCTTTGTCTGTGTCTAAAAGTACAGCTCCCCTTATCCTGCGCCTTGATTTTACTATTACAGGATATTTTTTAATTACTTCATCAAGTTTGTCATCCATAATGCCTTCTCCTTCCCTAGCTGATTACATAAAGACTGCATGTTTAATCCTATGCAGAAGGAAGAAAAAAAGAACTGTTATACCTAATATCTTTAAGTATAACAGTTCCCTGGCAAAGGCTGCTGCCTGTCCATGCTGCTTATACAACAGCATGCGGCTGCCCGCCTGTTAGAAGTTACTGTAAAGCATCTACAAGTTTCTGTACTGCTGCAAGTGCTTCGTCTGGAAGCTTATCATATCCGCTGTTATTCTCAGCAAACCCCTTAACAGCATCTACACGGTTCTGCATAGCGCCCTTTAATGCATTTTTATATTCTGCATCATCAAGATTTGGAACAAATCCTTCCCATTCCATAATCTCTATATCATCAAAGTTACCCCATTTCTTGAACTCTGCTTTGCCTTCTACAATAGCTTCAAGAATTCCAAGTGTGTCTTTAGGCTGTACTTTCTTACCCATAAAGTCACCTGTGTTAACAATATAGCAGTCTACATTCTTCTCTTCTACTAACTTCTTGAACTTGTCATAGTCATTTACAAGAGGATAAGTCCTGAATGGGTTAGCATATGGCACAATACGGAGTGCATTTAAGTCTGTTCCTGCTGCAACACGCTCTGCTGTAGAAGTCTTTGTTGCAAGTGTAGCCCCCATAACTGAAGCTAACGCAGAACCCTTTAACTTAACTACAGGAGGGATAGTAGGGTCTTTCATAATCCAGATTATTGAATTAACAGGCTCATTAATCTTATCTACACGGTTTGGTGACCAGAGTTTAGACTTAATAGCACGTCCGTTACCATTACGGATATCCTCTGTAACTAACTGGATTTTGCCATCTTCATCCATTGTAGCTGAACAGTTCTGTGCAGTTAAAAGATACTGGTTATCAGGGCAGCCTGTAGGATAATCTGCTGTCTTATCAAAATAAGTTGGCTCAAGCGCTACTGATGCACATGTATCTGAGTTAATAATAAATGCATCATCATGAAGAACAGTAATAGCATTATCGCCATATTTATTATTATGCTTTGC
>Ga0073906_1005589_pt1 | contig 11135 bp, 11 predicted proteins | sample Inofromicrocosms_FD_65485 | JGI IMG/M metagenome (GOLD analysis project Ga0073906, IMG submission 65485) | Mouse cecum microbial communities from Vienna, Austria - Inoculum for glucosamine and mucus D2O microcosms | ecosystem: Host-associated > Mammals > Digestive system > Large intestine >... | reverse complement strand
CTTGAGTTAGTTTTTTGGTGGTACTTAAAATTACTCAATTTCTGCCAATTAGGCAAGAAACCATGTCGTTTTTTTATGCCCGTATCTCTGAAATTACATACTTGCGAAACTTAAATTAATAAAAGATGAATTTTACAAAGGCAGTGAATTACAGGCCTAAGCTGTGGTCGTCGTTCAGGCATTACAATGCCGGGAAGTTCAAGAGCGACCTGACGGCTGGGATAGTGGTAGGCATAGTTGCGTTACCGTTGGCGATAGCTTTCGCCATAGCGTCGGGAGTCAGTCCTACGGTAGGACTGGTAACGGCGATAGTAGGCGGTTTTCTGGTAAGCGCCTTCGGCGGCAACAGCGTGCAGATAGGCGGTCCTACCGGTGCTTTCATAGTGATTGTATACGGCATTATCGCCCAGTATGGACTCCAGGGACTCGCCGTGGCCACTCTTATGGCTGGTCTCATTCTGATAATGATGGGGTTCTTCAGACTCGGTACGGTGATAAAATTCATTCCGTATCCTATTGTGGTGGGTTTCACCGCCGGTATAGCCCTGACCATCTTCTCCACGCAGATAAATGATTTTCTGGGTCTCGGGCTTACGGGAGTGCCGGGAGAGTTCATACCCAAATGGGGGATGTATCTGAGAAATCTCGACAAGACGGACCTTACCACGCTGCTTGTGGCCTTGTCATCGCTGGCCATAATCATTGTGACGCCAAAGATAAGCAAGAAACTACCCGGGGCGTTGCTGGCGATACTCATAGTTACACCGGTGGTCTATTTTCTTCATCTGCCTGTTGAGACGATTGGCGGTAGATTCGGGACTCTGAGCACCGACATACCGCTTCCGGCGGGTATAAGCATAGACATGGGCACGATCAACGAGCTGTTGCCTTCGGCCTTCACGATAGCGGTGCTGGGAGCCATAGAGTCGTTGCTGTCGGCAACGGTGGCCGACGGTATCACCGGCTCGCGTACCGACAGCAATTCGGAGCTCATAGGGCAAGGTATAGCCAATGTGGTGGTACCTTTGTTCGGAGGTATCCCTGTCACGGGAGCCATTGCACGGACCATGGCCAACATCACCAACGGCGGCCGCACGCCGGTGGCCGGCATTGTGCATGCCCTCGTGCTCCTCGCCATTTTCCTGCTGCTGATGCCCTTGATCAATCTCGTGCCCATGTCGTGTCTCGCCGCAGTCCTGATGGTAGTGGCCTACAACATGAGCGGATGGCGTACCGTCAGAAGCATTTTCCGCAATCCCAAAAGCGATATCTCCGTACTGTCGGTGACTTTCCTGCTCACCGTGATATTCGACCTCACCATAGCCATAGAGATAGGGCTTCTTCTGGCCATTGTCCTCTTCCTGCGACGCGTGATGGAGAATACCGACATAAAAGTCTATGGCGACAAGCTTGACGCAGCAGCCGATACCGACCTCTCCACACACGAGGAACTGAACCTGGCCCATGGCGTGCAGGTTTATGAGATAGACGGTCCTTTCTTCTTCGGAGTGGCCACGAAATTCGACGAGATGATGCGTACTTCCATGGGCGAAAAGCCTCTTGTGCGCATTATCCGTATGAGAAAGGTTCCTTTCATCGACTCCACAGGTCTGCACAATCTGGAGACGCTGGTGGCTTCCAGCCAGGCCGAGGGAATACATGTGGTGCTGTCGGGGGTAAGACCCGAGGTAAGGGAGGTGCTCCACAAGAGCCGTCTCGACTCGATGCTCGGCGCCGACAACATATGCAACCACATATCGTCGGCCGTTAAGAAGGCCAACGAGGTGGCCCTGCGCACAATCTCCGATCATCTCATAGATGAATTGAAACATTGATAACAAACAGCTCCGACATGGCGTTAATAAAATAAAATGCCATGAAAAATAAGGAGATAAGAATCAATGTGGAGGAGCTGTGTTATGAAGAGCTGTGCGAAGAGGACCGTAAGCTTGTAGACAAGGCGAAGGAGATGACGCGCACCTCATATGTTCCCTATTCGCGCTTTCATGTAGGGGCGGCCATACTTATGGCCAACGGAGAGACGGTGAGCGGCTCCAACCAGGAGAACGCCGCTTTCTCGCCCACGATGTGCGCCGAACGCAATGCAGCTTTCCAGGCTTCCGCACTATACCCGGGCGTGGCTTTCAGAAAAATAGCGATAGCCGCCTGGACAAGACTCCACATGCCCGACGAGACTCCCGACGAGCTATGCTTCCAGAAACAGCCCATTAGCCCATGCGGCGTATGTCGGCAGGCTCTCCTCGAATATGAAACTCTTTATGGCGACATAGAAGTGCTCCTTTACGGACTTGACGGCATTTTCCGCCTCAAGTCGGTGAAGGACCTCCTCCCTCTCTCTTTCACCGAGTTTTGAACTTTTTTCACGTTTAAAAAGTTTTTAACATTGAAGTTGTGCAGGCAAATTCAATGTGTAATCCGAAAAAGAAAAGGTTATGAAGAGAAAAAGCATATTCCGTACATTGCTGCTGTCGGGGGTTATAGTGGCAAGCATGCTTGGGCTGACGTCGTGTTATGTCGACGGCGGCGACTGGTGGGGAAACCCTCCTTATGGATGGAACACGTTCAACGACACGCGTCTTGACGGCTACTGGATGCTGGTACAGTACAATTCCGACCCGGTGCCGTCGGGCAACGCCAACTACATGTACTTCAACGGCAACGGCTTCGGATATTACTATTATCTGGAGAACGGCAGGCCCTATCGCGAGCAGATGCGCTACTGGTGTCAGGATGCCGTGGGAGGTGCCAGAAATTACCAGATCAACATCCAGTATGAGTATTCGTCGCCGCTTACCACTAGCTATTGGTTCACGCATGGCGGCAACACATTGTGGATGCAGTGGACCACCAATGGCGGCAGAGTGCAGACCTATGTATACGACCGCGTAAACGGCGCGCCCTGGTAACACTAAACCCCCTGTTTGGGTTATAGCGGAAATTTTAGTAATTTTGCGACTGTAATTTCAACCCGGAAAGAAGATGTCGTTAAAATGCGGTATCGTGGGTTTGCCCAATGTGGGTAAATCCACTTTATTTAATTGTCTTAGCAGTGCCAAGGCCCAGTCGGCCAATTTTCCGTTCTGTACCATAGAGCCCAATGTGGGCATGATATCGGTGCCGGATTCCCGTCTAACACGTCTTGTGGAGATATGCAATCCGAAATCGGTGGTGCCGGCCACGGTGGAGATAGTGGACATCGCCGGTCTGGTCAAGGGAGCCTCCAAGGGAGAGGGTCTCGGCAACAAGTTTCTTGCCAACATACGCGAGACCGACGCCATACTGCACGTGCTTCGCTGCTTCGACGACGATAACGTCACCCATGTCGACGGGAGCGTAGACCCCGTGCGCGACATGGAGGTGATCAACTGTGAACTTCAGCTTAAAGACCTGGAGAGCATAGAATCGCGGTTGGCAAAGACGGAGAAGGCAGCCAAGGCGGGTGCCGACAAGACGGCGAAGATGCAGCTGGGAGTGCTTGTGAAATACAAGGAGGCTCTCGAACAGGGTAAGCCAGCCCGCAGCGTGCAGCTCGACACTGCCGAAGAGGAGAAGTTTGCCCGCGAGCTCTTCCTGCTCACCTCCAAGCCGGTGCTTTACGTGTGCAATGTCGACGATGCGTCGGCCGTGGAAGGCAACAGGTATACGGAGCTTGTGCGTGCTGCCGCCGAGGCGGAGGGCGCCGGTATGATGATTGTGTCGGCAAAAACCGAAAGCGAGATCGCCGAACTCGACACCGCCGAGGAGCGTAAGGAGTTTCTCGACGAGATGGGTCTCGAGGAGTCGGGTGCCGACAGGCTGATACGCGCGGCTTACCATCTGCTTGACCTGCAGACATATTTTACCGCCGGTGCCGACGAATGCCGTGCCTGGACATTCGTCAGGGGTATAAAGGCCCCGAAAGCCGCCGGAATCATCCATACCGACTTCGAGAAGGGCTTTATCCGCGCCGAAGTGATCAAATACGACGACTTTGTGACCCTCGGCAGCGAAAGTGCCGTAAGAGACGCCGGACGTCTGTCTGTGGAAGGTAAGGAGTATGTGGTGCAGGACGGCGATATAATGCATTTCCGTTTCAATGTATGAAACCCATCATAGAGAAAATAGACCGTAAACTGATACTCGGGGAGTTGACACCCGACAGGTTTCTGCGCACCTCCAACAAGGGTGGCAACGAGCTGTATGTGGTTGACGCTTTCAATTCCCCCAACACCATGCGTGAGATAGGGCGTCTCAGGGAGATAGCTTTCCGCGACGCCGGCGGCGGCACAGGACTCGACTGCGACATCGACGAGTTCGACACCATGCCGAACCCTTGCCGTCAGCTCATAGTATGGGAACCCGAGTCGCAGGAAATTATCGGCGGATACCGGTTCATACTCGGTTCCGACATCTCCTATGAGAATGGCCTGCCCAACATAGCTACCAGCCACCTCTTCAATTTCAGCGAGAGTTTTCTCCGCGATTACCTTCCCTCCACTCTGGAGCTTGGCCGCAGTTTTGTGGTGCTCGACTATCAGAACACGAAGGCGCGCCCCAAGAACATATATGCTCTCGACAACCTCTGGGATGGTCTGGCGGCAGTGACTATGCTGCATCCGGAGATAGAATATCTCTTCGGCAAGGTCACCATGTATCCGGAGTTCGGCGAGAAAGCCAGGGATATAGTGCTGGGTTTCATGTACCGTCATTTTCCCGACCCTGACAGGATGGTATGGCCTATACAAGAACTTGACACGGCGGCATCGTCGCCGGAAGTGCAGCGGCTTTTCACCGGCGACTACCGCGAGGACATGAAGATTCTCAACCGGGAGCTGAAGGCCATGGACCGCAAGGTGCCTCCGCTGGTGAATGCCTATATGGCGCTGAGCCCTACGATGAAATCGTTCGGCACGGCTGTCAATACGGAGTTCGGCGATGTGGAGGAGACGGGCATCTTTTTCAAGATTTCCGAAATTTTCGACGAGAAGAAGAAACGGCATTTCGACACTTTCGACGAGACATCGTCGGGCTATGCGGCGTCATTGAAGCGATGAAAAAAAGGGTTTTTCTGACCGGGGCCACCGGTACGATGGGTCGTGAGGCGATGCTCCGGATGACAGAACATCCCGCAGATATAGAGCTGACGGTGCTTAAGCGCCGCGGCGGCAAAAGACACAGGAAAAACCATTCGCTCGTGGAGGAGCTGGAGCGTCAGGGGAAGCTCCGTGTCATCTATGGCGACCTGAGAAATTACGAAGATGTGCGGCGGGGCGTGGAGGATGCCGACTATGTGCTGCATGTTGGGGGGATGGTGTCGCCGGCCGCCGACCATTGTCCGGAGCTTACCAGAGAGGTCAACGTAGGCTCGGCCATGAATATAGTGAGGGCCGTGAAGTCGCGAGGCGACGGCGGCAGGGGCGTGAAGGTGGTGTATATAGGCTCGGTGGCGCAGCTGGGCAACCGTTCGCAGCCTCTCCATTGGGGACGCTCCGGCGACCCGGTATGGACTGCCGAGTTCGACGTATATGGCCAGTCAAAGGTAGAGGCCGAACGCGTCATAGCCGAGAGCGGTATACCTTGCTGGGTATCGCTGCGCCAGACCGGCATTCTCGCCAAGGATATTGTGGCCAAAGGTGCCGACCCTATTACCTTCCATGTGCCCGTGAGAGGCGTGCTCGAATGGGTGTCGGCAGAGGATTCCGGCAACCTCCTCTGCAATCTGGTGCTCGCCGACCTCCCCGAAAATTTTTGGAAAAGATTCTACAATATAGGCGGCGGCAAAGGTTTCCGTCTAAGCAATTACGAGTTCGAGAAGCTCATTCTCAAAGCCATGTCGTGTCCTCCCATGGAGAAAATCTTCGATGCCGACTGGTTCGCCACCCGCAATTTCCACGGACTATGGTATGAGGATTCCGATGAGCTTGAGGAATGGCTTCATTTCCGGACCGTCAAGGATGCTGCTACATATTTTGAACGTTTCAGGAAGAGTTTGCCATGGTATTTCCGACTCACGAAACTTGTGCCGGCGTTCATGATAAAGGCGGGGATGAGTTATCTGTCGCGTCGCAAGCCGTTGGGCACTATGTCGTGGCCCGGCAGAGATGAAGCCCGTATGAGGGCATTTTTCGGCGGCGAGGATAAATGGCGGGCCGTCCCCGACTGGGAGCATACCGACCTGAGCCATCCTTTAGAAACGCCGGTAAGGCTCGATCATGGTTATGACGAGAGCAAGCCGGAAAGCGAGCTTGACATAGAGGATTTGCAGTCGGCGGCCCGTTTCCGCGGCGGCAGGTGCCTGGCACAGAATATGACTCCGGGCGACCTCGACACCCCCGTGGAATGGGAATGCCATGACGGTCACCGGTTCATGATGACGCCCCGGCTGGTGCTCCTCGGCGGCCACTGGTGTCCCGAATGCTTCGGTCCTGATGCCGACTATGAGAAGGAGGCCGCCCTCAATCCTTTCTTCGCCCAAGTCTATTCCTGAGACTGCGCTAAAAGCAAACACACCGGTGCTTTCAACCCTTTCCTTGCTCTGCGCGTTTAATCTGTAAAAAAATCGCAAGAGTATGAATGGAAAGATATTGTTAGCCGTGGCGTTGGTAGCCGCGGCATGTCTCGGCAGCTGTGTGTCGAACAAGAAATATGCGGAGTTGCAGATGGAGTATCAGACCACGCGCGACGGTCTGCTGGAGTGTAATACCAACACCAAGAGCATGGAGTATGTGATCAAGGACCTGCGGCAGCAGAACGAGCAGATGCGCAACTCGCTGCAGGCCATGCAGGCGACCCTTGACCAGAGTATGGCCAACAACCAGCAGGGCAACGTCAACATCTCCAAGCTTGTGGATGAGATAAATGCCAGCAACAAGTATATCAAGGAGCTGATAGCCGCCAAGTCGAAGAGCGACTCGCTCAACATGGCTCTCACCAACAAGCTTACCCGCTCGCTGTCGAACGATGAGCTGAAGGATGTGGATATCAAGGTGCTCAAGGGAGTGGTGTACATTTCGTTGGCCGACAACATGCTTTTCAAGTCGGGAAGCTATGAGATATCCGACAAGGCTTTCGACACGTTGTCGAAGATAGCCAAGATCATCAAGGATTATTCCGACTATGATGTGCTTGTGGAAGGCAACACCGACAATGTGCCGATCTCACGGCCCAACATACGCAACAATTGGGATTTGTCGACGCTTCGGGCATCGTCGGTGGTACAGTGTCTGCAGAATCAGTTCGGCATCAATCCGGCGCGGATGACGGCCGGCGGCCGCGGCGAGTACAATCCCGTTGCCGACAACAACACCGACACCGGGCGCCAGCGCAACCGCCGCACGGAAATCATCATCACGCCTAAGCTCGACCAGTTCCTCGACCTCATTGACCAGGCACCGAAAGAGAAGTGAGATCTGACCGGGATATACCGGTACATCCTGGATAAAAAGGTCCTGAGGACGAAAAAAACGTTAAAAGCTTTGGTGGAATGAAAAATTAGAATTAATTTTGCGCTACGAAAGCCTCAGGGCCTCGAAGGAGAGGTGGGTGAGTGGCTGAAACCACCAGTTTGCTAAACTGACGTAGGAGATTATCCTACCACGAGTTCGAATCTCGTCCTCTCCGCAAACAATGCTGATAATCAGCGATTTACAACATCCACACCCAATTTTACACCCAATAGTGCGAAATTGGGTGTTTTTATATATTCTTAACGCCGCGTGGTGGCGTACCGGGTCTCATTACACCCAACTCTGGACCCCAACAAACTTTTTCTTTTGCCCAGCCTCGTCTATATATTGGTTTAGGTTTAGTCGGGCATATATAAAGCCCGAACTAAACCAAACTGATTTACCGCCGTGGCGTAGTAAGGGGCAATCGTCATGATGGCTGGGGAAAAGAAACTGCATTAACCGCATTTTGAAATATAAAGCGAAGATATGGAACGGCATTTCGTTTTCTTATTGCCTGCATGTTATTGGTGATGTGCTTTTATTATGGTGCAAAACGGGTGCCGTCCTGCTGAGTGATGCTTTGGAGCGTAAGATGAGCTTCCGCCCAAAAGTCGTTCAATCGAATTATGTCAGGTAGGGAATATCCCATGTGATCCGACAGGTTGTGCATGGCATGACAGATAATTATGTTGTCAAATTCAGGCCGTCCGTAGAATGGGGGCTCGTTCCAACTGACACCATCATCAAGAGAGGGAGAATTAAGTGATATCCTTTCAATGCATTCCCAGTATGTTCCATAATTGCATGAATGAATAATGTCGATCATCTTGCGAAAATCCGAGCAATAGTGGTCGTCATCCAGAATTAGCACTGAATCTTCATCATTATAACAGAACCTAAGTTCTCCCTCAATCTCATAGTCGTCGTCGAAATCAGGATTCTGAATGAGTGGCAAGGATTCTTTAAGTTTCAGAATACGTTCTCTCAACTGCCGGCATAATAGTTCAAGCCGGGAATTGACCTCCCTGAACCGTTTCATATTCGCTTCATCCGGGCTGAACATCATATTCAGGAATTTCATGCGTCTTGTCAGCAGACGTTTCACTTCGCTGAATTTTACCGGGTTGTTTCGCCATAGATTGTTATCATCGGCAGATTTACCTGCTATGTCCTTAATTTGACGCTCTATGTCAATAAGTTCATCGCGATACTTCAATGCAAGGCCGGTGGCTATTACCTGTCTCTGCTTTAAAGTGAATCCCGGAGTATTTTTTTCATAATGTTCTTTCATATCTTATCTTTATTCCGTTATAAAAACAGCCATGACTTCTATTCCAGGCAGCAGAGCTGTCCCATAAACAACTGTCGGATTTTTCAGCATTTTATTGGCAAATTCCTCTATTTTATCGGCCTCATCTTCGTAGCCTGCCGATGCTGAAATCATGACTATCGTCTTTGTCTCATCGTTGAACCACATGAAATCGTCCAGAAAACAATTCAAATCGTATGCCGCTTTCTCCCGAGGCAATGAATAAGATGTCAGGTTTGAGATCCATGATATGTTCTTTGCGTCCCGATATTTCTTTATATCTTCGTGGGATATTCCCGATACCTGACGCAGCTCGATATAGCTGCAGATTTCTTTGATTCTCTCATATTGAGTTGAATCAGGATGCCGATTATCATGAAGTATATAACCCGAAAGAGCCGCCGACTTCTCCGGGAATTCGTATGCTACAAGCTGCCAGAGCAATTGCGCCGCGATGCTCTCATCGGTTATTTCAATGTCGGCATTGGGCTTTCCGAACATGAAACTCCGTTCTATCTGTCCGCCAAGAAGATTTTCCCATATATTGGAGCTGTCAGCGTGAGCATCAATCAAGAGGCCTTTAACGCCCTCGCCCAAATAGCTTCTGTCTTGAACTTCTATCACGGTGAGACTGCTCTCCGCGGGAGTAATGGAGAGTAAAGTATCGAAGGCCAGCAAGAATCTGGCCTTGTGATTTTCCATCTCCGGGAAATAGAGTATAATCTCGGATAAGACATCGTCGAAACAGACTTTATGCAGGAGCTGATGCAGTGTCATTATCTGATTTTTGAGAAATGTCGACTTCTGTGGTTATCCCATTAGCTTTACAGATGACAATGGGGCTCACTCTGGCATATCCCGTACCACGTTGGGACGTGATAGTATATTCTTCGCTATCGCCATTTGCAAGATTTATGATTATTCGCGCATTGCCATAGTGGCCGCCCGGATCGTCATAGATAATCTCATTTCCTGTTGTTACGAGAAAATCCTCATAGAGCATGACGAAATCTCCGGCTGAAATCATCATCCAGTCGCCAATCATTTTTTTGAAATAATCCCGCCGTTCACGCATCATTTCGAAACGCTTTCCGCCCATCTCCTGTTCAATATTCATGAGTGCTCTTATGAAATGTAAATGATCCGGCATTGTAATAACCTTGCATCTGAGTATGATTGGAATAGACAGCCTGGAGAGCCATAAATAGCTGTTTTTCTGTTGCCCAGACTCCGAAAGGCACATCTTCGCGCTCGTCACTCTTATATTTGCAAGCGTGGCGAAGAACAAGACCTAACAATTGAGCGATACCGTCATTCCGGTCAAGTCCTTCCGTTAAACAGCTCTCATCCTGATATACCGTTATTACCGAGTAGTCTGTTATCCATTTGAATAACTCGGCGGATTTTCCTGTGCCTTTTGTAATCTCCGCCAAAACAGGACCCGTAGCGAAACAATATGTATAATCGGCATATCCCCAAAGTTCATAGATAATCTTTATTACATATTCACGAGCTATTTCTTCAAGGTTAACCACAAGAACTGCCATAAGTTCGCAATCGTCATGAATCGCTTCGCGACACTGGGTCAGATTATTAAGCAGGATATGTTCATCCTCCTTATTGCCATGAGCTGCCAATCTTCTCTCGTCAGTATCACAGAAGACAAATCTGATGTCATCATATATTCCGTTTTCTCTCAGACGGTCAACGACACCTCCAGCCCAGTCGCCTAAAGCCACAACTCTATACATGATCAATAAGTTTAGTCCCACCAATAGGTGAGGTTATGGTCTAAAAATTTCCATAGGATTTTGTAGGCTTTGGCCCTCCTCAATTCCGACAATTCATATTCCCGGGAATAGTCGGAGGATTCCATATGCTTAAGAAGGTAAGAATTGAAGACAGGACCAACAAAACGCCTGACATTGCGGATATTGACATACACCCCCTCCATATCGGAGTAATCCGCAGCCGCCAGCTCAAGCAAACGGGAGCACAGCTCCATGCGCGAAACGTAGTGCCGACTGTTTACAAACCGGTTGGTAAAGCGATGATAGCCGATGTGGTATTCAATCCGTTTGCGTAGTATATTGAGAATATAGCTCCAGTCGATTGCAGAATCTTCGGCAAGAGCGTTCTTCCAGTAATAGCTTTTCTTGCGCTCTCGGCTCAGTGAAATTCCGGGATCTTCAAGCGAATAGTCTCTTGTGCCATCGATGCAGGAATCCAAAAACTTCTGGAAGTCCTTGCGGTGGCGCGCCTGAGTCCGGAAGTCGTAGAGCGTGGACCAATACAGCAGATGAGCCGCGAACTCCGCCATGGCGGGCATTTGCGGCATCTTGCCGTCGCTCCGATAGTGCTCCTTCATGCTCTCTTCA
>Ga0073906_1005588_pt1 | contig 11138 bp, 11 predicted proteins | sample Inofromicrocosms_FD_65485 | JGI IMG/M metagenome (GOLD analysis project Ga0073906, IMG submission 65485) | Mouse cecum microbial communities from Vienna, Austria - Inoculum for glucosamine and mucus D2O microcosms | ecosystem: Host-associated > Mammals > Digestive system > Large intestine >... | reverse complement strand
CGCAGATAGTCTACATTCTCATAGGTAAAATTCAGATTCTTGATATAGTCAATGACCTGTTCCAAACCGGCACAGACCGAATACCCGTTGTTGCACGGGTTCTGACGGAAGAAAACGTCAAAGATAACTTTTTCATGCTGTCCTTTCGCATAATAGCCCTGCATCATTGTCAGTTCATACAGGTCTGTCAGCAAAGTAAGATCCTGCTTGTTCATGGTTTTCTTTAGCTCCTTTGATTGTAATCTGTCTTATTATATCACTTGTATAGGGAAAAGTAAAAGAAAAACGTAATTTGAATAAAATTAAAGAAGTTCAGTTACACAGCCAGAGGGACTGCCCCGTCCGCCGAAAGCGGTATTAAACGGGCAGTCCCTCATACTGAGTAAAGCTGTTAGTGGAAAATGATCATATAGATGATCTGGAAGGTTATCATGATCAATGCGATCACAAACTGATTGCGGATAACCGTAAACCGCCTCTTCATATCAAGGAGGGCCACCGGCACCATATTGAAGTTAGCCGCCATCGGTGTAAGCAGCGTACCGCAGTAACCGCAGGTAAGCGCAAGCATACCGATCAGCACCGGATCGGCGCCGTAGGACAGTACGAAGGGGGCTCCGATACCCACTGTCATTACTGTGATCGCCGCGAAGGCATTTCCCATAATGATCGTAAATAACATCATGCCAAGCGCGTATATGATGATCCCGACCGTTATATTTCCCTTCGGGATCACTCCGCTTACAAGCTTGGCGATCGTCTCGCCCACGCCTGCCGCCGTAAATACGGAACCGAGACATGCAAGGAGCATGGACAGCATACTGAGCGGTCCTACGGTGGAGATCATGCGCTCTGCGTCGTTGATGATGACCGCCGGCTTATTGGACGGAAGGAGCACTATCAGAAGGATTGCCGATGTAAGAACACCAAAGCCGACGCCGACAAGGGCTCCAAGATCGGTAAATACGGCAAACACAAGGGCGCCTGCTCCGATCACAAATGCAGGAATGAACACCTTCATGCCTATTTTTTCGAAATTAGCCTTCGTCTCCTCGACGGTCATTTTCTGTACATTACCCATCTTGACCTTCTTAAGGACTGCGGGGATACACATGATGATAATGAGCAGTCCGACCACCGTTGCGGGAATCCATCTTCCAAAAGAAATGATAACACCAAGTATGGTCCAGAAGACGGCCGTTCCGATGCGGGAAGGATTCTCTGGATCTCTTAAGTTCTTGATTCCGGTATAAATGGTAACAAATCCTGTAAGCATATATATGATCTCAAGTAATTTGCTTCCTAAAGTAACCTCTGCGTCTGTAAAAAATGCCATATGTATTCCCTCCTACTTATTTTTCGGACCGTAGTATTTCCTGGTCAGGCGTCTGTCTCTGATATTATAGTATAAAATTGCCACAACGATGGCAACGATCGACACAGGGATCTCCGCCATCGCAAGCTCCACAAGTTCAACCTCATATCCCAGACCGGCCAGTGTTCCCTGTACAAGGAGAGCGCCGCTTCCGCCAACGAACAATACCTGGAAGAAGAAGTTTCCTACATTCTCCGCACTGGAAGCCATACCTTTGATCTGCTCTTCGTGTTCCTCGTTGAGCTCACCGTATTTGTTCTTAACGGCCGCGGTTGACATGGGCATGATCAGCGGTCTTACGAAGCCGGCAACACCGCCGAAGCTGATGTTAAATGCGGCAAACACGGCTCTCATGATCGCGTATGCTGAAACAATGGCGCCTGCGGAGGCATTCTTGATCTTTCCGATCAGTGCGGCGGCGGCTTCTTTAAGCCCGCTGCGCTCCAGGGTACCTGTAACGATTAAAACGGTGATAAAAATAGTGATGTTTCTGTTGGATACAAAGCTGGATCCCAGTGTGTCCAGAAGCCCTTTAATGCCAAGTCCGCCCGCCAGTCCGGTTACGATTACGGCAGCGATAACGGTAAGAATGTTATCAAGCTTCAGCGCAAAACCTAAAATAACAACTACGATGCCTATTAATGGTAAATATTCCATCTCTCATTCCCTCCTTAAAGTATATGTTAATACATTATAATAATATAATTATAAGACTGTCAATGATATATTATATGTATCTTATGAATACAATGGCACGCCGGGGATGATACGCTCTGGCTCGCTGTAACTCCAATCGTTTAATTCGACGCGGATCCTCTCGGTTATGATCGGTGTAAGAGGCGGATTGTTCTTTCCCGGAGTCTCATCCGTGGGACGATATCCCAGCTCCTCCACAACCTCCTGTCCCTCGATCACCTTTCCGAACGCCGCGTATTTTCCGTTCAATCGTTCGGCCGGACGGTGCACGATAAACCACTGGGTGGCGGCGCTGTCAAAATGCGAGCCCCGCGCCATTGAGATCACGCCCGTCTCGTGCTTTAAGGGATTCTCGAAGCCGTTTTCGGAGAATTCGCCTTTGATAGAGAATTCGTCGTTTTCCTGATGGCAGTCTCCGGTAAAGGAGCCTCCCTGTAGAACAAATTCCTTTACGATACGGTGGATCGTCAGGCCGTCATAACGGCCGCTGTTTGCAAGCTGTATAAAATTGTTGACCGTATTAGGTGCAATCTCGGGATATAATTCCACGAGGATTGTACGGCCGTCATCAAGGTTGATCGCTGCAATCGGGTTTTTCATGTGATTTCCTCCTGTTTTTTGATTTTATACTTTTTTTGATTTTACACTAATGCCTGGTTTCGTTCGATCGTCTCCTGGATGATATTCTGGCAGTGAGCGGCAATACGCTTCTTGGCCTCCTTATCCATCTCTTTGGGATAGATCGGCCTGCCGTACTCGATCACCACATGCGTCTTCTCAATCCTTGGGATATGGCATTCGAACATGGTATGCGTATTATTCAGGCTGACAGGAACGATGGCGCAGCCGGCTTTCTCCGCAATCTTGAAGGAACCGCTGTGGAAGGGAAGCATACTAAGCTCTTCCCCGTCGTTGCGGGTTCCCTCCGGAAAGATACAGATGGAAATCCCGTTCTTCACATGGTCGATTGCTTTAAGGATGCCCTTAAGTCCCTCTTTGGGGTTATCGCGGTCCAGGAAAATGCAGTACAGACGACGCATCCAGTCACGCAGGACGGGATAGCGCAGCATCTCCTTTTTGGCCACATAGCCTGTCAGCCGCTTACAGCGGGAATAGGTAAGCAGGATGTCAAAATAACTCCGGTGATTTGCGATAAACAGCACCGGCTCGTCGGGTATATTCTCCTCCCCGATCACCGTTACAGACACGCCGGTGATCTTAAGGATACCTTTGAATGCCCACTGGACAATCCTGAGGCACTGATAATCGCTTGCCTCTCTGTTGAACTTACTGTAGATCCATTCTATTGCTAAAACTGGAAGTCCGAATAGTAAAAATGAAAACAAAAACAGGACCAGCAGAATAAACCGAATCATCTCAGAATTCCTCCGTTCTATTGTTTTACCTCATGATGTCTTGATCTTGAATCAATTTCCTGCGATTCAATGTCTTCCATATAACACCGTTACTTCTCTTAATGCTTCTGCCAGCTCGTCTCTCAATACTCCCTCCCGGAAACGCCAGTCCCAGTTGCCGGAGGCGGTCCCAGGTGTGTTCATCCTTGCCTTGGAACCATAGCCCAGCACATCCTGCAAAGGAAAGACGGCATATCCGGCGATGCTCCCAAGCGCAGTGCGGATCAGGCACCAGCCCAGGTCTGCGGCATCCTCACAGTGTGTGTACCGGCAGACCTTGTGCTGGCATTCCGGGCGAAGCGTCAGATACCAGCCAAGAGACGTGTCGTTGTCATGGGTGCCCGTATAGCAGACACAATCGGGATCAGCGTACCGGTGGGGCAGATAAGCGCCTTCATCCAGCGAGTCGAAAGCGAATTGCAATACCTTCATGCCCGGGAAGCAGAAGGTCCTGCGCAGTGCGTCAACCTCCGGCGTGATGATGCCAAGGTCCTCGGCGATGATCGGAAGATCGCCGCCAAGAGCCTTCTGTACGGCCTCAAACAGCGCATATCCGGGCGCGGGGATCCATTCGCCATTGATCGCGGTCTTCTCGCCGTAAGGAATGGACCAGTAGGATTCGAAGCCTCGGAAATGGTCGATCCGCAGGATGTCGAGAGAACGCATCTGGTGCCTGATACGCGAGATCCACCAGGAGAAGCCCTCTTCTTCGTGTGCCTTCCAGTTGTACAGAGGATTCCCCCATAATTGTCCCGTCGCAGAGAAATAATCCGGCGGGACACCGGCGACCTTAAGAGGATAACCGTCGGGATCCAGCTGGAACAGGTGACGGTTCGCCCATACGTCGGCGCTGTCCATGGATATGAAGATCGGAATATCCCCGATGATCCTCACGCCGTGGTCGTTGGCATAGGATTTGAGGGCAAGCCACTCCTTATAGAAGATAAATTGTACAAACTGGTAGAATCCGATCTGTCCGCTTAAGGCGCCGCGCAGACCTGCCTTGCCGTCCTCTGTCGGAATCCGGTAACAATCCTCCCACTCAAGCCAGCTTGCGCCGTTATTTGCGGATTTACAAGCCATGAACAGAGCGTAATCATCAAGCCAGAAGGCTTCACGGCGTGTGAACCGTGCAAATTCCAGATAAAGAGGCGGCCTGTGGTAACCTGTGTTCTTAAAGCGGGAATAGGCCTTTTCAAGAAGAGCCTGCTTCCATGGAATGATGCGTCCGTAATCAATATGTTCCGGATCGCACTGCGGAACATCGGCAAGATCAGAAGCACGGATCAGGCCAAGCTCCTCTAAATGGTCAGGGCTGATCAGAAGCGGCTGTCCGGCGTATGCAGAAAAGCTCTGATAAGGGGAGTCCCCGTATCCGGTATGTGTCAAAGGAAGGATCTGCCACAGATGCTGTCCTGCCTTTTCAAGAAAATCCACGAATTCATAGGCTGATCTTCCAAGATCCCCGATACCATAAGGTGAAGGAAGGGAAGTGGGATGCAGCAGAATCCCTGAGAGTCGTTCGTTATTTCTCATCATTAATATCTCCTTATTCTATAAATGAACCAATTACGTCTCATTATACTACAAAATTGGAATTTTTCATAGAGTTGCTGTGTATGATGTAGAGAGAATATATTAAGAAATGAGTTGCTTATGTGCCGACGGATGATTTTTGGTCCGAATGTATGTGGGTAACTTAGAGACAAGAGGCCGCCATGAAGAAATACATGCTCTTTCTGACGCTTCCACTCTGTCTTATGATATTGACGGCATGTGCTGTAACCAGGACAGATGAGAAGAAAATAAGGGACGTTGAGTTTACCGTGATCGACAAGGAGGATATTCCCCAGGAATTCTTAACTCAGATCGAGGAAGAGAAGGACGGACAGATGAAACTGAGCTATGCAGACAAGGGGTGCCTGTATGCGGCCAGAGGCTATGGAACTCAGGATACCAGCGGATACAGCGTAACGGTCAACCGGTGTTATGAGACAGAGCATGAGATACGCATAGACACCAGTCTTCTAGGCCCCGCAAAGGGAGAGAAGATTCTGAAGAAGAAGACTTGCCCTTATCTGGTGATCAAGATGGAATATACGGATAAGCAGGTTGAATTTGACATGTACTAGAAACAGTAGATTTAAGCAGGAGGACCGTAATGGAATATGTAACCAGGCAGATGCAGACTTACAAGACGGGAAAGGTCATCACAGACCAGTTCTATATTGATGACGACTACAATGTACCGGACGCCAAGAGTGATGTTAAGAAGGTGATCTTAGGAGAAGGAACCCTCACGGTAGAGGATATGAAGGTAGTGGAGAATTACATAAGGGTGGCAGGCAAACTCAATTTCAAGGTACTGTATGTGACGGACGAAGGCGAGACGCGTCTTTCCTGTCTGGAAGGGCGGATACCTTTCGAGGAGATGATCTACCTTGAGAAGGAGCCGGCCGGCAATCTGTTCGTGCAGTCTGCAAGCGTCGACATGACGGTTACGGCGATCCATTCAAGGAAGCTCAGCATCAAGACGCTGGCAGATCTGGCCATCTGCTCGGAAGGGCAGCAGGAAGCAGAACTGACCGTGGATATCGAGAGTGATACATCCCTGTTTAAGAGATTCGAGAATAAGGAATTTCTTAAAGTATTTACAACGAAGAAGGATACCTACCGCATCAAGGAAGAGGCCGCCATAAGCGGAACGAAGGAGAACATCGGGACACTTTTGTGGACGGAGGTCACAAGCCGTAAGCTGGATACAAGGATTGAAGCCGACGAATTGAAGATCCAGGGCGAGCTCCTTCTGTTCTGCTTCTATGAATCTCTGGACGGGAAAACAGACTGGATCGAGCAGACGATTCCGTATGAGGGACGTATAGAATGCAATGGAGCGCAGGATAATATGTATCATCAGATCTATCCGGAGCTTACGGACGTGAATATCGACGTGAAGATGGATGAGGACGGGGAAATGCGCCTCATAGGCGTGGAGGCAACCCTCGAGGTACGGCTGACGGTATATGAGGAGGAGAGGCTTGAGATCCTTGCAGACGCGTATTCGCTGGAACAGGCATGTAACCCGAAGCTGTCCGAGGAATACCTGGAACAGCTTCTCATGCAGAACCATTCGAAATGCAAGGTCACGGAACAGCTGTCACTGCCTGAGATCAAGGATGATATCTTGCAGATCTGCCACAGCAGCGCCAGGATACAGATCGAGCATACCGAAGCAGTGGACGGAGGCGTACAGATCGAAGGCGTGCTCCATATCAGCTTCCTGTATGTGAAAGCTGACGACGCTATCCCGTTTGACACCTGGCAGGGAATGGTTCCGTTTTCCTACCTGTTAGAAAGCAACGAGACGGCGCCCGATATGACATACGGTCTGACCTATGCGGTAGAACAACTGTCCATCGGGCTTCTGGGAACGGATGAGATCGAGGTGAAGGCGGTTCTGGCATTCCACAGCTTCCTTAAGAAGCCGGTCATGATCAGGAACATCAGGGAGATTGAGTTTACGCCGTTTGACATGGAAGAGGTTGAGAAGAGACCGGGGATCATCGGGTATATTGTACGGGACGGAGATATCCTGTGGGATCTTGCGAAGAGATACAACACAACGGTGGAAGGCATCAAGGAAGTGAACGAACTGGAATCAGATGAAATAAAATCCGGAGACAGGATATTGATTTTTAAGGAGAATATGAGTATACTATAAGAACACTGTATACATGATACAGAATACATGAAATATTGAGATTAAGGCTGAGATTACAAGGAGAATACGCATGGATAAATTAGATTTGAAAGCACTGGGGAAGATCAACCTCGGTCTGGATGTACTGGGAAGGCGGGAGAACGGCTACCATGACGTGCGCATGGTCATGCAGACCATTTATCTGTATGACCAGATCCGCATCGAGAAGGCAAAGGAGCCGGGGATACAGATCTACACGAATCTTTTCTATCTTCCGGTCAATGAGAATAACCTGGCATACCGTGCGGCGGACCTCCTGATGAAGGAATTCGGGATAAAGGAGGGCGTGAAGATCACACTGGATAAGCATATCCCGGTGGCCGCAGGGATGGCGGGAGGCAGTTCGAATGCGGCGGCGGTACTGTACGGGATAAACCGCATGTTTTCTCTCGGACTGACTCAGAAGGAGCTGATGGTAAGAGGCGTGTCTCTGGGAGCGGATGTTCCGTACTGCATCATGAGAGGGACCGTGCTCGCGGAGGGGATCGGAGAAGTGCTGACGCCTCTTGCGGCCATGCCCAGATGTTATGTCCTGATCGCGAAGCCTCCGATCAGTGTCTCCACCAAAGTTGTGTATGAGAAGCTGGATTCTCATAAGATTGAAGTACATCCTGATATAGACGGGATCATAGACGGACTTAAGCTACACGATTTAAGGAAAGTTGCGGCCTGCATGGGGAATGTACTTGAGAATGTAACGATAGAGGAATATCCGGTGATAGAAGATATCAAGAAGATTATGATCAGGGAAGGCGCGCTGAACGCCATGATGAGCGGCAGCGGCCCTACGGTCTTCGGCCTGTTTGACGACAAGAGGCGGGCAAGACAGGCGGCATTCGGGATTAAGGAACGGCAGCTTGCAAGGCAGACGTATGTGACCAGCGTACATAATGCGAGGAGGAGATAAAGGATGGAACTGAAGGTCAACATGAGCGAATATCTTCCGTTAAGAGACGTGGTATTTAATACGCTGCGTCAGGCGATCCTGCGGGGAGAACTGAAGCCGGGCGAGAGGCTGATGGAGATACAGCTGGCCAACAAGCTTGGCGTCAGCCGTACTCCTATCAGGGAGGCGATCCGCAAGCTTGAGCTTGAGGGGCTGGTGCTGATGATCCCAAGGAAGGGCGCCGAGGTGGCCGATATCTCCGAGAAGAGCCTGCGGGATGTGCTTGAGGTGAGAAGGGCGCTGGAGGAGCTGGCAGTCCGGCTTACCTGTGAGAAGATCACGAAGGCTCAGATCAGGGAGCTCAGGGAGTCGGCGGAGGAATTTAAGAAGATATTGAGGAGCAGTGACATCACACAGATTGCAGAGGCAGACGTCCGGTTTCACGATATCATTTATCTGGCCACGGATAATCAGAAGCTTATCCTGCTTCTGAATAATCTGAGAGAGCAGATGTACCGTTACCGGATTGAGTACCTGAAACGGCCGGAGGTGTATCCACAGCTGACGGCAGAGCATGAGGAGATCATCAGGCGGATCGAGAGAAAAGAGAAGGAGGAGGCATGTGAGATCGTCTGTAAGCACATTGATAATCAGGTGGAAGCGGTGATGAATTCCATACGGACCAAGAACAGCTAGGCGGAATTTTTCCGTTGGGTTGTATAAAGTAAATGAGATATGGCAAGACTTCTGATAGATGACAGGAGCGCGGGCGGACGGTTTGACGGTGCAGACCGGAGTATCTGACGGGGCGCCCCGGGATGTTTAAGGAGGTCTTACATAATGCGCTATGGGAAAAATTTTGAGATTGGGTATGGAATACGGCAGGTGATATGTGGTATACTGGGAATCTGTATTGCGGCGGCAGGGACGGGGATTCTTGTGGAGAGAAGGATCGAGCAGGTTGACGCGAAGATGTCGCAGACGCAGCAGGAGCTGGCGGGAGAGGTCTTTCGATTCCATGTGCTGGCGAACAGTGACAGTGATGAGGATCAGGCTGTGAAGCTTAAGGTGAGGGACGCCGTGCTTGAGTACATGAAGGAGAGCATGGACCGGGAATTTGTAAAGAAGCCGGATGCAGAGATGACGAAGGAGTGGGCAAAAAGCCACCTTGAGGAGCTTGAGCGGACGGCTGACCGGGTGATTGAGGAAGAGGGCTTCGCGTACAGTGCGAAGGCTGAGGTCCGGACGGTCTATTTCCCGGATAAGCTCTATGGGGACGTCTTTTTCCCGAAGGGGGATTATGAGGCGCTCAGGATCAGGCTCGGAGAGGCCAGAGGGCGTAACTGGTGGTGCGTTCTGTATCCGAATCTGTGTTTTACCAATGCGGCGTGCGCCGTTGTCAGCGATGAAGGGAAGGAAGGACTTAAGGAGGCTCTGACTGCGGAGGAATATGAGATGGTCACGGCGGCCTCGGATTTTAAAATAAAGTGGTTCTTCTTCGGAGATGATGCAGAAGAAGAGCGGTAAAAGAGATAGGGAAGGTGTCTGTCAGGACCGCCTGCAAAGTGCCGGCGGGTGTGGTGGACATCTTTTGCAATGTGTATCGATGTGTCATAACGACAGAAAGGAGTTACATAGCAAGTGCAAAGGAGTAACCAATATACATTTGAGAGCAGGATACGGTTCAGCGAGGTGGACCATACCAACCGGATCACACTGCCGGGAATCATTGATTATTTTCAGGATTGCAGTACGTTCCAGTCGGAGAGCCTGGGGGTGGGACTTGAGTACTGCAAGAAGAAGCAGAGCGCCTGGGTATTATCTGCATGGCAGGTTGTGGCAGAGCGCCGTCCGGCTATGGGAGAGAAGGTGCGGATCAGTACATGGGCGACCGGATTCGACGGATTATACGGGACGCGTAATTTCTGTATGGAAGACGAAGAAGGGCAGATGGCCGCATACGCGAATTCTGTGTGGGTATTCATGGATATGAAGAAGGGAAGACCGGCAAGGGCGGATGCGCATGAGGTCGGGCTGTACGGTACGGGAGAACCGCTCTTGATGGATTATGAGCCGCGCAAGATAAAGCTTCCGAAGGAGACGCGCCCCTGTAAGGAGTATCCGGTAAGGAAGTATCATATTGATACGAATGAGCATGTAAATAACAGCCAGTATGTTCAGATGGCTATGGAGGAGATCTGCGGGGGCGAAGCGGTGAAGAGACTGCGGGCAGAGTATAAGAAATCCGCCGTATACGGCGATATGATCTACCCCAGAGCGGCATTCGAAGAGGACAGGACCGTAATAGAGCTCTGCGACGAGGCCGGCGGGATCTATGCGGTGGTGGAACTAAAGTAAAAGGCTGAAAGAAGATACGAAAGGAACAGATATGACATTAGCAGAGAATCTGGGAAGAAGAGTAACATTGATGATTGTAAAACAGGTAGAATTCGGCGTCTACTTAGGGAACAGCCAGGAGAAGGTCCTGCTTCCCAAAAGGGAGGTCCCGAAAGGAGCCGAGCCTGGGGATCCGGTGGATGTATTCCTTTATAAGGACTCCTCAGACAGGCTGATCGCGACGACAAGAGAGCCGAAGATCAAGCTGGGAGAGCTTAAGGCTCTTCATGTGGCAGATGCAGGGAAGATCGGGGCGTTTCTGGAATGGGGGCTTCCGAAGGATCTGCTGCTTCCGTTCAAGGAGCAGACCATGAAGGTCAAGAAAGGCGACGAGGTGCTGGTATCCCTCTATATTGACAAATCGAACAGGCTGTGTGCGACGATGAAGATCTACGAACTGCTCCGCCAGGATCCGCCCTATCAGAAGGACGACCATGTAGATGGGATCATCTATGACACCAGTGAGAATTACGGTCTGTTCGTTGCGGTGGACGACTGCTATTCTGCCCTGATCCCCAAGAGGGAGGCGTTCGGCGATCTGAAAGCAGGGGACAGGGTACATGCAAGGGTTTTACGTGTCAGGGAAGACGGGAAGATGGATCTTGCCGT
>Ga0073906_1005585_pt1 | contig 11149 bp, 8 predicted proteins | sample Inofromicrocosms_FD_65485 | JGI IMG/M metagenome (GOLD analysis project Ga0073906, IMG submission 65485) | Mouse cecum microbial communities from Vienna, Austria - Inoculum for glucosamine and mucus D2O microcosms | ecosystem: Host-associated > Mammals > Digestive system > Large intestine > Cecum... | reverse complement strand
GAAACCATGTACAACGAATTCGTCCGGGTGCTTACCAAGTACGGCATGACCCCGGAGCGGGCGGCCCGTTCCGCCAAGCTTTACACCGACGCCAGCCTGGACGGGGTGTATACCCACGGGCTGAACCGGTTCCCCAAGTTTATTAAGAGCGTGGAAAAGGGCTGCGTGGAGATGAACGCCGTGCCGGTGCTGGTGGAGACCTCCGGCATTGTGGAGCGGTACGACGGACAGCACGGTCCCGGCAACCTCAACGCCGATTTCTGCATGAAGCGGGCGGTGGAGCTGGCCCACCAGAACACCATCGGCTGCGTTGCCCTGCGCAACACCAACCACTGGATGCGCCCCGGCGCTTATGGCCTGGACGCGGCGGACGCGGGGTGCATCGCCGTCCTGTGGACCAACACCGTCCCCAATATGCCCCCGTGGGGCGGAAAAGACGCCAAGCTGGGGAACAATCCCGTCGTCTTCGCGGTGCCCCACCAGGGCGGACATATCCTGCTGGATGTGGCCATGTCCATGTTCTCCTACGGCAAGCTGGAAAGCTATGCCCGCTCCGGCAAGGAGCTGCCGGTAGAGGGGGGCTTTGACAAGGAGGGTAATATGTCCAAGGACGCGGCGGCCATTCTGGAGACCCATCAGCCGGTTCCCATCGGGTACTGGAAGGGCTCCGGCCTGTCGCTGATGCTGGACCTCATCGCCTCCTCCCTGGCAGGGGGGCGCACCACCCGCCAGGTGGGAGAGCTGCCCATTGAAACCGAGCTGAGCCAGGTGTTTATCGCCATTGACGTCAACCGGCTTTCGGATAAGGAGGAGGTGCTGGAGAACATCCACCGCACTGCCATGGATTTGAAAGAATCCGCCCCCATGACAGAGGGCGGGGAGGTCCGCTACCCCGGCGAGGGGCTGCTGAAGGTGCGGGAGGAAAACACCCGCCTGGGCATTCCCGTGGAGGAAGCCATCTGGAAAGGGGTATGCGCCTTATGATTATCCCCGGACTGGTTTCTGTCACCTTCCGGGAGAAAAAGCCGGAGGAAATCATTGAAATCTGCGTGAAAAACGGCCTGCGGGCAGTGGAGTGGGGAGAAAACGCCCACGTCATGCCTGGCGACCCGGAGGGGGCCGCCGCCTTGAGGGCGAAAACCCTGGAGGCCGGCCTGACCGTTGCCGCCTATGGCTCCTATTACCGCCTCTGCACCGGGATGGACTTTGAACCCACCCTGGCCTCGGCCAAGGCCCTGGGGGCGCCGGTTATCCGGGTGTGGGCGGGGAACATCCCCTCGGAGGAGGCGGACGAGGCATACCGCGCCAGCGCCGCCGGAGAGGCCGCCCGCATTGCGGGGCGGGCGGAGCAGGAGGGGATTAAAATTGCCTTTGAATGGCACAAGAATACCCTCACCGATACCAACGAATCCGCCATGGATTTATTAAAACGGGCGGACCACCCCAACCTCTACTGCCTGTGGCAGCCCACCGTTGCCCTGAACATGGAGCAGCGGTGTGAGGGCATACGCCTGCTGGGGGACCGCCTGCTGAACCTCCATACATACTACTGGCCGGACGGAAAGCGGGGAGAATTCGCCCCCGGAAAAGGGGAGTGGCGGCAGTACCTCTCCTGCGTTCCCAGAGATTCCGACCGCTTCGCATTGCTGGAATTTGTAAAGGATAACACCGTCGAACAGCTGGAAATGGACGCGAAGGCCCTGATTGAGCTGCTGACAGAAGAAGGAGTGTACCAACATGGCTGATATGTACGTCAAAGAACTGGATATGATTAACCCCTTTGTCATTGCCTCCAGCCCCGCCACCCAGGGAGCCAGGAATGTGATTAAAACCTCCGCAGTCCGTCCCGGAGCCATTGTGCTGCGGAACTTCGGCCACGGCATGGGGGGAGGCAGCTACATCGGGCCCAACAGCAAGGACATGTTCTCCGGCCAGCAGTCCATCCACAGCCACGCCGTGGGCACCCAGGTGAAGGACCCCATCAACAGCCTGGAGGAGTACTGCGAGGAAGTGAAGAAAATAAAGGCCTCCATCGACAAGGACATCAAGCTGTGGGTGTCGGTGGGGCATTACAGTGATATCGTCAAGGGCGGGGACTGGGAGAAGTACTGGGTCCGTCAGGCCAAGGAGCTGACCCTGGCCGGGGCCGACGCCCTGGAGCTGCACTTCAACACCCCCGGCGTGGCGGTCGCCAAGGACAGGAGCTTTAACTATTACCAGCTGGTTTCCCGCTGCACCGAGATGATTAAAAAGGCGACAAACATTCCGGTGATGGTCAAGCTGGCGGTGGAGGCCTGCGATCCCCTGACCGCCATCAAGGTGGCCCAGGCCGCGGGGGCGGACGCCGTGGGACCCACCGCCCGCTGGAAGGGCTTTTACATGGACCTGAACTGGAAGGAAACCCAGGCCCGTCCCGGCTCCGGCTACGGCGGCACCCAGGCCAACCCCATTGTCTGCTACGCCGTGGCGGAGGCCCGCTCCAAGGGGATCGACATCCCCATGTTCGCGGGGGGCGGTGTGTTCTCCTATGACCAGGCGGCCCGCATCCTCATGGCGGGGAGTCAGTGCGTCCAGGTGGGGGCGCTGGCCTGCGCCGGCGGCGTGGGGGCCACTAAAAAGATGATGAACGACCTGGGAAAATGGATGGACCAGGCGGGTTATGAAAGCGTCGGCCAGCTCACCGGGGACGCCCTGAAGCTGTTCAACATGTCCTCCGAGGTGGCGGCGGAGCGGACCAGGAGAATCGGGACCGCCTACCGGGAGAGGGCGGTGGACGCCGCCAAATGCGTGGGCTGCTCCCGCTGTGTGGACGTCTGCTGGCATGAGGGCGTTGAGCTCAAGGACGGCAAGGCCGTGAAGACCGATAAATGTATCGGCTGCGGCTACTGCTTCCAGGTGTGCCCCACCGGGGCGCTGGAGGTGGAGACCGGGAAGATTCTGGCCTCGGTGTTTGACGAGATGGAGGGATAAGCCTTGGAGCCCATGATTGAAATACTGCTGGTGGGGGTGGGCGGCTATGGCGTCAACTATGTCCGGGAGCTTTTGGGGCCGGACGCGCCGGAGGGCGTGAGGGTTGCCGGCATCGCCGACCCGGTAGCCCGCCGCTCCGACTGCTGGGAGATGATTGAGGACGCGGGAATCCCGGTTTATGATACCATTGAGGAATTCTATGCCGGTCACAGGGCGGATTTGGCGATTATCTCCTCTCCCATCCATTTCCACGCCGGACAGGTGATCGGCTGCCTGGACCGCGGGAGCCATGTGCTTTGCGAAAAGCCGGTGGCCCCGCTGTATGGCCAGGCGCAGGAGATGCTGGAAGCCGAGAGAAGGAGCGGGAAATTCGCCGCTGTGGGCTATCAGCTGAGCTTTTCCCGCGATGTGCTGGAGATGAAGGAGGATATCCTCAACGGCAGATACGGGGAGCCGGTGCTGTTCAAGGCAGTACACGCCATGCGCCGGGGGGCGAAGTATTACGCCCGCAGCAGCTGGGCGGGGCGGAGGGAGGTAAACGGAATTCCCGTCTACGACAGCCCCCTGAGCAATGCCTGCGCCCATCAGCTGCACAACATGCTGTTCCTGCTGGGGGACGGCATCCGGACCGCCGCCGGGATGAAGCTGACCGGCGCGAGGCTGTACCGGGGAAACCCCAATGTGGAAAACTATGACATCGTTTCGGTCCACGGCGAGACGGAGGCGGGTGTGAGGATACAGTACCAGACCGCCCATCCCCTGGCCTCCAAGGTGGGGCCGGTCAGCCTGTACCGGTTTACCAAGGGGGAGATACGCTCCCAGGACGGCGGCTTTGTGGGATACCTGGAGGGCGGAACCGTGATTGATTACAACCAGGTTCCCAAGGGCCACAGGATGCAGAAGCTGTACGATGTTCTCAACTGCGTGCGCTGCGGGATTTCCCCGTTCTGCACCATTGAAACGGCCATGCCCCATGTGGCGGTGTTTAACGTCCTTCAGGAATACCCGGTTGCCCCTGTACTGGAGGGGCAGGTCCGCACCTGGGAACAGGACGGGGACCATTTCTGGGCAGTGAACGGCCTGGAGGAGAAAATGCTGGAAGCATACGAACAGGAAAAACTCCTGATCCTTTGACATAAGGGAGGAACACAAGCGATGAAACCACAGGAATTGCTGTTTGAACGGCTCAACTTCGATTACCCCGGCCTGGAAAAGGCAAAGGAGCGGCTGGACAGCGGAGATAAAGAGGGGTGCATGGAGGAGATTGTCCGCCATTTTGTCACCCGTGAAAACCCCAAGTACCTTTTTGAGCGCAGCGACATGGAGAAGCTGGACGACCCTGAAACCTTTGAGGAGGCCCAGAAAACCCTTGACCATGATATTTACGGCTACAGGTTTGACGGGCCCATCGACTGGCACTTTAACCCCACCGCCGAAACCTCCCGCGACAACGAATGGAGCTGGTCCCTGTACCGGCTGATCTACTGGCAGCCTCTGGCGCGGGCCTATGTGCTTACCGGGGACGAAAAGTACACCAGGGAGTTTCTGGCGCAGCTCCACAGCTTCTACGAGAACTGGCCGGTCAAGCCCTTTATGGAGGACGATACCTTTGAAAAGACCTTCTCCTTCCCCGGCCACGCTTGGCGGACCATTGAGACGGCCATGCGCTTTTACACCGTGTGGATGCCCTGCTATGTGGCCTTCCGCACCTCCAAGGAGTGGGACGGGGAGAGCTGGGCCATCTTCCTAAACTTGATCTGCGATACCGCCGATTATCTGATGGGGCATTACTCCAACCACAACCGGTCCAGCAACTGGCTGACCATGGAATCCAGCGGAATGTTCCAATGCGGGCTGCTGTTCCCGGAGATGAAAAACGCCGGGGAATGGTTCCACACCGGCTACCAGCGGGTGATGCACGAGATCAAGTATTCCTTTGACAACGACGGCATCCACATGGAGCGGACCCCTATTTATCACCTTGTGGCGACCATCGTCTACCTCCAGGCCTACCGGCTGTGCCTGAAAAACGACATCCCCGTTCCGCCCTATGCCCTCTCCATCTTTGAACGGGCGGCGGAGTTTGTAATGTACCACATCAAGCCGGACCTGTCCACCCCCATGATTGGCGACGCGGACCGGGACGACCTGACCACCCGCCGGGCGGATACCTCTATTTACGAGGGGATGAACCTCTCCTTTGACCCCTATGACCTCAACGAAATGCGGGCTTTCTACCGCACCATGTACGAGCTGACCGGGCGGGAGGATTTCCTCTACTTTGCCACCTGCCGCCGGGAGGGCAGGCCCCCGGAAAAGCGCAATTACATCAGCGCGGACGCGGGCTTCTATGTCATGCGCACCGGCTGGGGGGAGAAGGACAGCTATTTCCACCTCCATGGCGTGGAGCTGGAGCGGGGGGAGAGGAGCACCCACTCCCACAACGACCAGGGGCATTTGGAGCTGCACATCAAGGGGGAGGATATCCTCCAGGATACAGGGCGGTACATCTACCGGAGCTCCATCTGGAAGAACTGGCGGGCCTACATCGACTCCGCCAAGGCCCACAACACCCTGGAGATTGAAAACCACCGCATGGGCGCGGTCCCCGATACCGACGAGAGAATCCGCGGCGTGCGGACCCACTGCCACCACTTTGAGGAGACCAAGGACTACCAGCTCATCGACATTTCCCACAACGGCTACACCTTTATGGACGATCCCATTTTCCACCGCCGCCGGGTGATTGCCCTGCCGGGGGATGTGTTTGTCATAGACGACCAGATTACCGGCCTGGGAATGGCGGAGCACGACTTTAACCTCTACTTCAATTTTGCCCCCGGCAAGCTGGACCCCGCCGGGGAGGGCGTTTGGAATTACGCCACCGCCAAGGGAACGGCCTATCAGATGACCACCCTGGGCGAACACAAAAGCGGAATTCTGGAGGGCAGCGAGGACCCCATCGGCGGGTGGGTCTCCTATGGCTACCCCATCAAGCAGCCGGTTCCCCAACTGCGCGTCACCAAGCGGGGAAAGGCCCCTCAAAGGTTTATCACCGTCATTGCCCCTGCCGGGACGAAGGTTTCCGGGGAGTATGACATGAAAAAAGCGGTCCTGACCATCAACGGCAAAACCTTGACGCTGGAGCCGGAAACGGTTTCGGTCACTGAATAAAAGAAAGGGTGTTTCCTATGAAATTCGGTATCTGTACCTCTATTGAGAATATCAACCTCCTGGCGGAGATGGGCTTTGACTACATTGAATGCGGGGTTTCCAAGCTGGCCTCCCTTTCCGAGGAGGAGTTCGCCTCCTGGAAGGAGCAGGCGGCGAAGGCCTCCATTCCGGTGAGCTGCTTTAACGTGCTGTTCCCCAAGACCATCAAGCTGATCGGGTCCGAGTACAACAGGGAAGCGACAGTGGAATACCTGAACCTGGCCCTTTCACGGGTCCAGGCCATGGGTGGGACCACCGTGGTGTTTGGCAGCGGCGGGGCCAGAAAGCGCCCGGAGGATGTGGACTTCTTTTCCGCCTACCGCCAGCTGGTGGAGGTGACCAAGCTCATCGGAGAGGTTGCCGCCAAATACGGCGTTACCATTGTCATTGAGCCGCTGAACCGGGGAGAGACCAACATGATTAACTCCATGGCGGAGGGCGCGCAGCTTGCGGCGGATGTGAATATGCCCAATGTCAAGCTGCTGTCCGACTTCTTCCATGTGGCTAAGGACGGGGAGCCGGTGGAGGACGTAGTGCGCATCGGGGAGTTTGGCCATATCCATATCGCCTCCGGAAAGGGGCGGCTGTATCCCCTGCCGGGGCAGGACGAGCAGTATCAGCTGTACTTCCAGTGCCTGAAAAAGATAGGGTATGACGGACGGGTGAGCATTGAGGGCAAAACCGAGGACATGGCCAAGGATGCGCCGGTTGCGCTGGCGTATATGAAGAGCATGATCGGGGAATAAAAGGAGGAAACACCATTGAAACAAGTGCGCATCGGTATTGTCGGCTTTGGCGCCATGGGCGGCCAGCACGCCGGATACCTGACCAAGAATAAGGTCCCCAAGGCGGTTTTGACCGCAGTGGCGGACACCGACCCCAAAAAGCTGGAGCTGGCAAAGAAAAAATGCGGCCAGGATATTCAGACCTTTTCCTGCATTGAGGACCTGCTGGCGGCCAAGTGCTGCGACGCGGTGATTCTGTCCGTTCCCCACTACTTCCATCCGCCCTACGCCATTATGGCGATGAAGGCCGGATACCATGTCATCGTGGAAAAGCCCGCCGGGGTGTATACCAAGCAGGTGGTGGAGATGAACGAAGTGGCAAAGACCGCCGGAGTTGTCTACACCATGATGTTCAACCAGCGCACCAACCCGCTTTACATCAAGGTGCGGGATTTGGTCCAGGGTGGCGAGCTGGGTCAGATCAAGCGGGTGATCTGGATTATCACCGACTGGTACCGCTCCCAGAGCTACTATGACCAAGGGGGCTGGCGAGCTACCTGGAGCGGGGAGGGCGGTGGCGTTCTGCTCAACCAGAATCCCCACAACCTGGACCTGTGGCAGTGGATTTGCGGAATGCCCAGCCGGGTCCGCTCCCAGGTTTACTATGGCAAGCACCGCAACATTGAGGTGGAGGACGATGTAACCGCCCTGGTGGAATATCCCAACGGGGCGACGGGATGCTACATTACCACCGTCGGCGACGCGCCGGGGACCAACCGGCTGGAGATTTCCGGTGAGCGGGGGAAGATTGTGGTGGAGAACGGGAAGATCAAGTTCTCCCGCCTGCGGGTTCCGGAGCCGGAGTTTAACGCCACCTACAAGGGCGGCCTTGGCAAGCCGGAGGTTTGGGAAATGGAGGTTCCACTGGGGAAGGGGAGCTACACCAGCCACGCGGGGATTACCGCCAACTTCTGTGACGCCATCCTGGATGGCAAGCCGCTGATTGCCCCCGGCGAGGAGGGAATCAAGGGGCTGATGATTTCCAACGCCATCCACCTTTCCTCCTGGACTGGCGGGGAATGGGTAGACCTGCCGGTGGATGAGGAGAAATTTTATCAGATGCTGCGGGAAAAGGCCGGAGGGTCGTTTATCTCGGAGAAATAGCATAAAAAGAGGGTTCAGGGGTCCTATGGGCTGGCGTATGCCGGACATAGGGCCCTTTTGCGACATAAAAGTTATTGCTTTTTTGTGCAGGCATATGATATAATTTTTATGAAGGGAGGGGGTAATATGACGCAGGGAACAATTTTTCAGATAAGTACAGACCCGGAATTAAAAGAACAGGATATGCTTTCAAATGGTTCTAAAAGAATACTTGGAATTGCCGAGGGCAAATACGAAATACCAGATGATATTGATGAATTCAATGATGAGATTTGGAAGATGTTTTTTGAAGATTCCGATATAAATTAATCATTATTTTACAGAATATGGAGTGTCACACATGACAGAAAAAGAAACCGCTGAAATCCGCCGCCGGTACCGGCCCGACAAAACCAACATCACCTCCCTTCGGGGCTGCTATGTCAACGAAAAGGGGGAGATCGTCTCCGAATTCCATCAGCCCCTGTCCTCTATGCAGGAGCAGGAGCGGGAGAATATGATGTCCCTCCTCAAGCGGACCCTTTCGGGGGCGGCCGGGAGGAATCTCATTGATATCTCCTTTGCCACCCAGCAGGTGGCCGGGAGCGAGGAGCATTCCCTCTTAATGAAGCTGCGGGATTCAGCCCTGGGGGATGAAGAAGCCGTCCATATCCTTTTCCAGAAGGTGACCGGAGCGGTGAGCATGGAGGAAGATTACCTGGTTCTGCTGGCCTGCGAGTCTTTTGACGTGCCCCGGCGGGGGAAATCCCTGGACGAGCTGGAGGAGGATTCCCCGGAGGTGTTTTCCTATTTTATATGCAGCATCTGCCCGGTAAAGGCGTCCAAGCCCGTTTTAAGCTATTCCCATGCCCAGAAGGAGTTCCACAACTGCAACGTCAACTGGCTTGTTTCCCCGCCGGAGCTGGGCTTTATGTTCCCCACCTTTGACGACAGGGCCGCCAACATCTACAGCGCTTTGTTTTACACCCGCGGCATCGCGGACGGACACCGGGAGTTTATCGACGCCGTATTCCACACGGAAATCCCCATGCCCGCCGCCGAACAGAAGGAGACCTTCGACGCCATCCTGGTGGAGGCCCTGGACAAGGAATGCAGCCTGGAGGTAATTCAGGCGGTCCACGAGCAGATCAGCGATATGGTGGAGGACCACAAGTCCAGCAAGGCGGAGGAACCCCTGACCATATCCAAGCAGGCGGTGAAGAATGTGCTGTCCTCCTGCGGCGTGGACGAGGAGCATGTGACCGCCTTTGAGGAGAAGTTTGACCAGCAGTTCGGGGAAGACGCGGGACTGCCTCCCCAAAACCTGGTCAATGTCAAAAAGTTTGAGCTCAATACCCCTGACGTTACCATACAGGTCAGGCCGGAGTGCAGGGATTTGGTGGAGACTAGGATGATCGACGGGATAAAGTATATCCTAATCAAGGCCAACGAGGGCGTTGAGGTCAACGGAATTGATATCCATATTCTGGAGTAATGCCGGGGCGGGGTGGAGAACCATTCCGCCCCTCCTTTTTTGTGGAATCGATTTAGTTGAATCAAATTTTTCCGGCGCGGACATTTCTGTGACATTTGGAGTTTACAATAGCTCTATCAACAGGCGGACAGCAAGATTGTGAAACTAAGAAGGTGGCAGACAATGACATGGCCTTTTGAAAATGACACCAGCGCCATAGTAAAACGTATATCAAACAGAAGCGTATCAGCAAATCGGAAAAGAAATATCTTTATTGCTTTGACGATTGCACTTGCGGGTGCATTACTATCCGCTATTGTCCTTTATGGTTTTGGGGTCATACAGGAAATGCAGAACCGCAACCAAAAAACTGCACAGATTATGTATCATGCTATTTCTGAACAGCAGGGACAGGAATTGTATCATCAGGAAGAAATTGCGTGGGTGGGAGAATTTTTTAACGCATTTTCTGAACAGGTAAATCATTCAACCGTTCAGTTTATTTATGCAAATGCAGATATGCTGAAATCGCAAAGTATGCCCTATTCAGGAGATTTGCCAGCTTCGGAAGATGAAATTGTAGTACAGGAAGCTTTTTTGAACAGTTTAGGGTATTCAAATGAATTAGGACAGACAATTCAGATACCCTTTTCTGACGGCACTGCCCATGATTTCAAATTGACCGGAATCTTAGATGTGAAAACAGGCGATATTGGACGCTATACAGCCATTATATCGAAAGAATTGGTAAGACAGAAGTATGGCAGCAGGGACATGATTGATTATTACATCGGGCTGAAAGGCGCTCAAAACATGAGCGAGGAAAGAGCCGCCGGCTATGCAGACACGCTGGCACAGCAATTAAAAATTTCCGATGATGATGTTATTATCCGTTCCACTTATTTTAACCTAAGAGACGAAAACCGCGGAAGCGCCATGCTGTTTTATTTTCTGATCGGATTTATCACTTTCATTGGCTCTGGCATTGTTATCTATTCGATTTTTTACATTTCGGTAGCAAGCAGTACCCGTAATTATGGGCAGCTTCGCACAATCGGAACAACAAAACGGCAGATCAAAAAGATGGTTTACCGCGAGGGAAAATTACTGGCTGCCATTGGTATTCCCATCGGTTTGGTGGCCGGAAATGTGATTGGCTATTTTCTGGTTCCCGCTGGCTGGTACTGGCTGACTGCTTTATGTGTGACGGTTGGAGTTGGACTTTTTGCTTTTATGATTGTGATGATTGCCATTCGTACTCCTGTAAAAAGAGCTGCGGCAGTATCTCCGATGGAAGCATTGCGATATTCCGATTATAAAGGGAAGATGAAAGAAAGTTCTGTGCTGCACCGTAACATAACCCCTGCTTCCCTGGCTAAAATGAATCTGTCCAGACAAAAGGGAAAATCCATTTTAACAATACTTTCCCTTTCGCTTGGCGGCGTATTGATTGTACTGATTGCGACCATGTTGGTTTCTTATGATGGCGTCGCGGAGGCAAGAGGCCGGGCTTTCCCTGCCGGTGAATTTAATATTAAACTTAACGCAAATCAATCCTTTGATACCGCACACGTTTCTTTAACTGAATTACAGCGAAAAAATCTATATCATAATGATTTTGAAA